>Ga0304728_1000287_pt1 | contig 42525 bp, 38 predicted proteins | sample C_130625_MF_Meta_FD_190476 | JGI IMG/M metagenome (GOLD analysis project Ga0304728, IMG submission 190476) | Freshwater microbial communities from Lake Croche, Canada to study carbon cycling - C_130625_MF_MetaG (v2) (version 2) | ecosystem: Environmental > Aquatic > Freshwater > Lake | place... | reverse complement strand
CGTCGGCGGCGCCCATCCACAGGCCGGCAAGCTCGGCGGGGTCCAATTGAATTAATTGGGCCAACTCCGCCAACAACTGTCGCTTCAAAGCGCCATCGGGCAGGGCTCGCCATAGCGGGCTGGCGTTGCTAGAGAGGCGGGCTCGGCCTTCTGCCGACTGCATCTCGCAGCCCTCTGAGGCCACTTCGATTAAAAACTTGGACAAGGGCATGGCCGCTGCCACGGCAGCTGAAAAGGCCTCCGACCCTAACTCTCGAATGTAGCTGTCGGGGTCGTGCTCTTGGGGCAGAAAAAGAAACTTGATGCTTCGAACATCCGTTGCATAACTGAGCGCGCCATCGAGCGCCTTTCTGGCCGCTCGACGGCCTGCGTTGTCGCCATCAAAGCCAAACACCACCGAGTCGGTAAATCTAAACAGCTTCTGAACATGATCGGGTGTGCAAGCTGTACCCAGGGTGGCCACAGCATTGGGAAATCTCCATTGGGCCAAAGCCACCACGTCCATATAGCCCTCTGTCACCAGCACATAGCCTGCGCTGTGAATGCTGTCGCGGGCCTCAAACAAGCCATACAACTCGCGACCTTTGTGAAAGAGGGGTGTTTCGGGCGAGTTTAAATATTTGGGTGTGCCAGTGCCTAGCACACGGCCGCCAAAGCCAATGCAATCTCCCTTGACGTTGCGAATGGGAAACATGATGCGGTCACGAAATCGGTCGTATCGTTTGCCATCCTCTTCGTTCACAATGACCAAGCCACTTTCTGCCAAATGCGGGTCGTCATAGTCGGGAAAGACGCTGGCCAGACTGCGCCAGCCTTCGGGCGAGTAGCCCAAGCCAAATCGCTTGGCAATTTGGCCCGACAATCCGCGTCCTTTTAAATACTCAACGGCTTTGGGCGTGCTTTTTAAATGCTGGCGATAGCTTTCCCCCGCTTTTTCAAGCACGTCAGCCAAGGTGTTTTGTTTTTGTTTTTGTTCAGCGGCCTTTGCGCGGTCTTGGGGGGACAGGTCGTCTTCTGGCACCGTCATGCCCGTTTGTTGTGCCAAGTCTTTGACGGCCTCTATGAAGGTCATGCCTGCATGGTCCATGAGAAAACCAAGGGCATTGCCATTTTTCCCGCAACCAAAGCAATGGAAAAATTGTTTAGTGGGGCTGACCGTGAAGCTGGGTGATTTTTCGCCGTGGAAGGGGCAAAGCCCCATCAAGTTGGCGCCGCCTTTTTTGAGCTGCACATAACGGCCCACCACCTCCACCACATCAACGCGGGAAAGAAGCTCTTGAATGAAAGACTGAGGAATTGCCACCGCGCTATTTTCGCCCAAGTTTGACAAGGCATGGTCAAAAAAAAGCCCTGCATCGCAGGGCCTTGGAAAATTTGAAAAATTAAGCGGCTTTCTTTTTAGCCTTGCTCTTTTTTTTCTTGGCAGTTTTTTTGCTGGCTTTGGGCGCATCAGCTGAAGCCTTGGTCGCCGGGCTTGCAGCCGCTGCTGGTGCCGGCTGCGCTGGCTGAGTTTGGGCAGGCGCCGCAGGCACCACGGGGGCTGAAGGGGCTGCTGTTTGAGCCATGGAGACCAAGGCCAAGGTGCTCAAGACACCCGTCACAATAAGTTTGTACATAGAGATTCTTTCAATAAAAATACAAGCCTAGGATACATCCAAAGTGGCCTTCAATTAAATACTGTCAATCAATATTGAAAGCGTGAACGCCAAAGTGGCCAGATGTTTTGTCTGAAAAATAAAGTTTCAAAGTTTCCTGAACAGTTCTAAATGCCAGCTCGTCCCAAGGAATTTCGGATTCCAAAAACATTTTGGCTTCCTGCGTTTCAAAGCCTGGGTTGAAATCATCATTGATCAATTCGGCCAAGTAATAAAGGTGAACTTGCCCCACCCTTGGCACGCTCATGACCGTCAATAAGTTACCCATGCTGAAGTTGGCACCGGCCTCCTCAATGGTTTCGCGGGCAGCACCCTCGGCCGTGCTTTCACCCAACTCCATAAAGCCGGCAGGCAAGGTCCATTTGCCTTTTCGCGGTTCGATGTTTCTTTTGCAAAGCAACACGCGCTCACCCAAATAAGGCACGGTGCCCACCACATTGAGCGGGTTTTCGTAGTGCACCAAATGACATTGGGTGCAGACTGCGCGCTTTTTGGTGTCGCCATCATCTGGCAGGCGATAAAGCACTGCCGAGCCACAATCTCGGCAGTGTTTAATCAGTGGGCGCGAATAACTCAAAAGAATGAAGGTTTATTTGGCTGGACCCACTTTAACAGTCAGCGATCCCAAACCAGCGATGCTGCCCACCAAAGTGTCACCCGTGACCACTGCGGCCACACCTTCTGGCGTGCCCGTATAAATCAAATCGCCGGGCTGCAATTCCCATGCGGCAGATAAATGCTCAATGGTTTCAGCCACGTTCCAAATGAGTTTGGACACATTGCTGCGCTGGCGCATTGCGCCATTCACCAACAAGTCAAAATCTGCTTGATTGACGTTGCCTGCTTTGCCAATGGGCGTGATGGGACCCATGGGTGCAGACTCATCAAAGGCTTTGCCAATGCACCATGGGCGACCGAGTTTTTTCATTTCGTTTTGAAGGTCGCGTCGTGTCATGTCCAAACCCACCGCATAGCCAAAGATGTGCTTTTCAGCGTCGGCGGCTTTGATGTTTCGGCCGCCAACACCAATGGCCACCACCAATTCAATTTCATGGTGCAAATTTTGGGTCAAGCTGGGGTAGGCCATCTGACCTGTCTCGCCGTCATCCACAACCACCAATGCATCAGTGGGTTTCATGAAAAAGAAGGGTGGTTCACGACCCGTGAAACCCATTTCCTTGGCGTGCTCTTCGTAGTTGCGTCCCACGCAATAAATGCGTCGAACGGGAAAGCGCTCGGCTTGTCCCAATATGGACACGGAAGGCGCGGGCTTAGCGGGAAAAACGAAACTCATAGAAACCTTTCAGGCGAATAATTCAGTATGGATGTGGGTTGGATGTTCACATGCTTTTGGTAAGTATACTTATTAACAACGACATTTTTTCTTTCGACACCGACTCTGATTTCTCAACACGATGCAAAGTTTTGATTTTGCCCAAGCACCAGGTCATTTGGTTCGACGGGCCCAGCAAATCGCGGTGGCTTTGTTCATGGCTGAATTGGGCGCTGAAGACGTGACCCCCGTTCAATTTGCATTGTTGAATGCGGTCATGGACACCCCAGGCGGCGATCAAATTACATTGGCAGGCCGGGTGGCATTTGATGCGGCCACTTCAGGGGCCGTGATTGGTCGGCTGGAGGCGAAGGGCTGGATTCAACGTGAAGCCGACCCCTTAGATCGACGAAGAAAGTTGCTGTGGCTCACACCTTCGGGCCAAGAAGCCACTTTGCGAATGAAGCAAGCGGTCGAGCGAGTCCAAAACAAATTACTCCACCCGCTCAACGCCAGAGAGGCCGAGGTGTTTGTCAGCTTGCTTTCCAAGTTGGTGGCGGCTCATGAGAACCCTTGAGCCCTTGACCTTTAAATTCTGCGTTGCCGTGCCACCCACAGCACCAAAGTGACAAAAGCCAAACTCACTATGACAAGCGCCGCGCTGCTGGCAGCCCAAAAAGTAGACACCTCTGGCTTGGCTGGCCATGAAAGCAGGCCTTCATAAGCCCAAACACAGGCCCCATAAAGCCCCACGCCCCACAGCATCACGCTGTAAATGATCAAGGGCAACAAGGTGATGCGATAGCACCGCAAAATAAAGGCGCAGACTGCTTGCAGGGCGTCCACCAAGTGATAAAGCGCAACCCAACCTAAAACGGTGGCAGCGGCCAGCGATACGGCAAGGTCAGTCGAAAACCAAGATGCCAAAATGTTTTTGAAAATGGCCAGGCTGGCGCTGCAGAAAATGGCCAAGAGCAAAGCCAGTTTGAGACCGGTATGGGCCGCTTGCTGTGCACGTCTGGGTTCATTGGCGCCAAGCCAGAAACCCACTCTGCTGCTGCAAGCAATGCCCAATGCCAGTGGCACCATGTAAAGCACGGTGGCCACACTGGTGGCTATTTGATGGCTGGCAGCAGCGACCAAGCCTTGTCTAGAAATGAACAGGGCCATCATGGTGAATGCCGTGACTTCCACCATCAAGGACAAGGCAGACGGAATGCCCAGGCGCAAGAAATTTTTCAGGGTCTGAAAATGAGGGGCTTCCAAGGGGTGCCAAATTTCAAATTCTTGGTACACCGTTCGAATTCTTAACAAACAAATGCTCATGCCCATGAGCCACAGGTTGACCAGCAAAGTGGCCCATGCACAACCCACCACCCCTTGCGCTTGAAGCCCCAAACCACCCAATGTGAACCAAAGTGACAAGGGCACCTTCATGATCAATGCTGCCAATTGAAGGCCCGTGATCCACATGGGCATGCCCAAGCTTTGGTTCAGAGTGGCAAACATTCGAAACAACAAGGATGGGCCTACCGCGATGGCCAAAATGCGCAGGTAAGCTCGAACGTCGTCTTGTAATTCAACAGGCACTTGGGTGTGCGCAAGCCAAGGGTCTGGGAACAACAAAGCCAAGGTGCCCAACACACTCACCACCAAACAAAGGTACAAGGCTTGGCGCACCGATTGACCTAGCGCGGCCTTTGCGCCTGCGCCTCGAAGCTCAGACCACACTGGCAACAGCGCTTGAATCAAACCATTCAAAGCCACATAGACGCTGATGTAAATGGCCGACCCCACTGAAAGCGCCGCCAGTGCAGAGGTGCTGAATTGACCTGCAATGAAGGTGTCTGCAATGCCAAATGCCATGACCGCCAATTGACCAATTAACACGGTCGAGGCATGCCGAAGGAGGGTGCGCGCTTCAAACATTCAGGGGGTCAGGGCAAGGCATGGCGTCGATACAAAACGATGTTCTCGTTGTTGTCAGAGGGCCGTTTGACCGTGGCGTGTAGGGTCCAAGCGCTCATGTCAACTTGCTTGGGCAAGGCATCCAATGCTTGGGTGTCCACCATCAGCCAAGCGCATTGTGCATCGCTTGTTTTGTCTTGTTGGGTGGTGGGTGCTGGGATGAGTTTTAAATGGCCATGAAATTCGAATGCGGCGCCTTGTGCACGCCGGAGTCCAAAATAATGAACGCAATTTGTCTCGCCCATGAGGCTCAGAACCTTGCCCACCAAGGGGGCATAGCTTCGACCAAAATCGAGCAATGGCAACCACAGCGTCATGATCAATAACCAACACAAGGTGGCGCCTCCTGCAGGCAAGGCCATGCTCTTCCAAAGTGCCGGCCGATGTCTGCCTGCGCGCCACTTGACCAAATAGCCCCAAGCCACCGTGGCCAACAAGGCGAAGCCGCAAAGCAATCCTGAAAACGTCGCCGTAAATCCAGGGGCAATTCTGGCCACGTTGACGGCGGGTTGGGCGGGCCATCCTGTTTGCATTGAAAGCCACACCACCCAAATAATGACTGCACAGGTGGTGAAAAAAAGCAAGGTAAACCATTCGATCAAGGCACTCACACTGCGTTTCAGGGTGGGCAATGCAAAGGCCGCTAAAGCAGCCATGGCCGGCAATGAGAGAAGCAAGGCGCGATCACTCAAGCCCGACAGCCAAGTGGTTGCAATGGCCACCAAGGTAAACGCAATCGGCAAGGACAAATGCAAGTTGTCGGACATCCGCTTGAGTTGATGACGCCAGCGCCAAAGGGTCCAAATTGACAATGGCCAAGCTGGCCAAGTGAACCACAACAACAAACGTGCCATGGCGTCAAAATCAAATAACCTGGCATAGGCCACGCGCCACCGCCACAGCCCCAAAGCGCTCACAAGGGCTGCCGTCATCAAGCAAGCCAGAAGCAGCCATGCCACATCCAAGCGCTTCAACCGTACGGCGTTTGAAGGGTTTGACTGAAAAGCAATCAAAAGAGCGCCACCCCCACCTAGGATCATGGCCAAGGCAGGCGCGCCCGACAAAGCCAATCCCAAAATGGCCAAGCCCCCGCTCATCAGTGCCCTGATTCTTTTGCGAGTGAGGTTGGCGAGTGCGCAAAATAGAACGGCACTGAAACACAATTGGGCCATTGCTGGCGTGGTTTCGTGCGACAAACGTGCCAAACCCAAGCATGCCAAAAAGGCCAACAAGCCACCATCGGCTACTGCGCGGGCGTAATCGGCTGGCCTGGCTTCACCCCCAAATGCAAAAGCCAAAGGTTGGGCCGCAGGTGTTCGGGCCAAGGCATAGACCGCATACCAAGTGGCAAACAGTGTGAGCCCGAGAAGTGCGACGAAAGGAATTCGGGCTGCGAGATCGGCGGGCAACACATTTGAAAAAATTTGAATGGCCCAAGCCCCAAGCCAATAGGGGATCAGAGCGCCTTGAGGCTCCACTTGCCCCAGTAGACTTGGCTGTAGCCAAGAGACAGACTCAGGCCCCAATGCTTGCGCCAAATGCAGCATGTACCCAAAAGACTCCATGTCTTCGGACTTCCAAGGGGTGCGGCCAAAAAAACCAGGCACAACATAAGCCAAGCACAGCGCCAGAAGCACCCACCGAGGCAGACGCCTGACGGCACTTTGCGCCACGATGGCTGGATTGGCAGTGCTTGCTGAAGAAGAGGTGTTCACAACTCGATCGGTGAATGTGAAGGGTCAAAAAAATAAGGGCAGGCCGGTGACCCGGTCTGCCCTGATATTGTCGATGTAAAAATTACTTAACGACAGGCGTTTTGCCAAAACGGTTGCGGAATTTCTCAACGCGTCCACCCATGTTGTCCACAGATTTTTGAGTGCCTGTGTAGAAAGGGTGTGATTCGCTGGAGGTGTCCAATTTGAACAAAGGCAACTCGCGGCCGTCGTCCATTTTCACCATCTCTTTGGCATTGACGCAAGAACGTGTGACGAACTTGAAGCCGTTAGACAGGTCCAAGAAGCAAACTTCTCGGTAGTTGGGGTGAATGCCTTCTTTCATGATCTTTTCCTTGAGTTCAGATGCGATAGCCGCTCTTGAACAATTTCAGAGTACTTTTCGCTAAGCACGAGATTATGGCATGAAATCATGGGCTTGCAATCTTTTGATGCCCCATGGAGCCCTCTTGAAAGCTAAAAAAGTTAGCCGCCGCGTCGCATCATGTCAAAGAATTCGACATTGCTCTTGGTGGCTTTCATGCTTTTGAGAACCATTTCCATGGCCTCAATCTCATCCATGTTGTACATGAACTGGCGCAAGATGCGGGTTTTTTGCAACACTTCGGGCTGCAGCAACAACTCTTCACGACGTGTACCACTGCGGTTCAAGTTGATGGCTGGGAACACGCGTTTTTCGTACAAGCGGCGCTCCAAATGAATTTCGCAATTGCCCGTGCCTTTGAACTCTTCAAAGATGACCTCGTCCATGCGGCTACCGGTATCGACCAAAGCTGTGGCAATGATGGTCAGGCTGCCGCCTTCTTCCACATTGCGAGCCGCGCCGAAAAAGCGCTTGGGTCGTTGCAGGGCATTGGAATCGACACCGCCGCTTAAGACTTTGCCAGAACTGGGCACCACGTTGTTGTAGGCGCGGGCTAAACGGGTGAGGGAGTCGAGCAAGATCACCACATCTTTTTTGAGTTCGACCAAACGCTTGGCCCGTTCGATGACCATCTCGGCCACATGCACGTGCCTTGCCGCAGGCTCATCAAAGGTGGATGCAATCACTTCACCGCGCACAGTGCGTTGCATTTCGGTCACCTCTTCAGGGCGCTCGTCTACCAACAAAACCATGAGGTGAACGTCGGGATTGTTGGCGGTGATGGCATGTGCAATGTGCTGCATCATGACGGTCTTGCCTGATTTGGGTTGCGCCACAATCAAGGCGCGCTGGCCTTTGCCGATGGGGGCAATGATGTCGATCACGCGGCTGGTGATGTTTTCGTCGGCCTTGATGTCGCGCTCAAGGTGCATTTGGACGTTGGGGAACAAAGGCGTCAAGTTTTCAAACATGATCTTGTGCTTGTTGTTCTCTGGCAAATCGCCATTGACCTTGTCAAGCTTGGTAAGGGCAAAGTAGCGCTCGCCGTCTTTGGGAATGCGAACTTCGCCTTCGATCATGTCGCCGGTGTGCAAGTTGAATCTGCGCACTTGGCTGGGGCTGATGTAAATGTCATCTGTGCTGGCGGTGTAGCTGGTGTCGGGACTGCGCAAGAAACCAAAGCCATCGGGCAATATTTCCAACACGCCATCGGCAAACACTTGCTCACCTGCACGGGCGCGTTTTTTGATGATGGCAAACATCAACTCTTGTTTGCGCATGCGTCCCGTGTTTTCAATTTCAAGCTCGTCGGCTTGCTTGAGGACTTCAGACACATGCAGTGCCTTGAGTTCATTTAAGTGCATGGATTTACCTGCGTAGCGCAACCCAATAGGGCTGATGAAAAAAATGGGGGGGAGGAAAAGAAATACGGGATTTCAAGGATCTAGAAACCAAAGCCAGAAAGCGACCACCCAAAAAATGCCAGGACGGAAGGGGCTTTGAAGAATTTCTAACTTGAAACCGCGTTGAACCCTTTTGAAGATCAACGAGGCGGATTATGACAGGAAATGATGGCGCTTCGCAACACCCCATTCGGGGGCGCCTGCGAGCATGAAAAATCAGGCCAATTGCTGGTCGATGAAAGCCGTCAATTGGGATTTACTGAGGGCGCCCACTTTGGTGGCCGCCAATTGGCCATCTTTGAAGATCATCAGGGTGGGGATGCCGCGGATGCCATATTTGGCAGGAACGTCGCGATTTTCATCGACATTCATTTTGGTTATTTGCAATTTACCCTCATAGCCGGCAGCCACTTCGTCCAAAATAGGTGCAATCATTTTGCAGGGGCCGCACCACTCAGCCCAAAAGTCGACAATGACGGGCTTGTTGGCTTGTAAGACGTCGGTGTCAAAAGTGGCATCGGAGGTGTGTTTGATCAGATCGCTGGCCATGGTCTTATCCTTGTAATGTTTGATTTGCAGCTCAATGTTGTCTGTAAACTTTTGCTATTTTGACAGAAACCCAAGCCCTGCTTTGTCATCAGGTCAACATCCATTCATGTTCAGTTCTGCAGCACACTCACCCGTACCTTGCCATGCAAGCTAAGCCCCCTGTGATCGAGGTGGCCATTGTGGGTGCCGGCCCAGCGGGCTTGATGGCGGCTGAAGTGTTGTCTAGCATGGGGCATGAGGTTCATGTGATGGATGCCATGCCCTCTGTGGGGCGCAAGTTTTTGTTGGCGGGTCGGGGTGGTTTAAACCTGACGCATTCTGAAGCTTTTGCAAAGTTTGCCAACCGCTTTGGCGCGGCCAATGTCCACTTATTCGAGCCGCTCACCTCATGGGGCCCCAATGAGCTTTGTCAGTGGGCTGAAGGCTTAGGTGTTGAAACCTTTGTGGGTACCTCAGGCCGGGTGTTCCCTAGGGAAATGAAAGCAGCACCCTTGCTCAGGGCTTGGTTGCAGCGGCTGCGTCATCCCGCCTCGGGTGTGCCTGTGCAGCTGCACATGCGGCACCGTTTGATGGGCATGCAGGCTTTGGACGCTGCGAATGCCAGTCAAGCGCGTATGGCGCTGAGCTTTGAGGTCACCGACTTGTCAAACCCTCTGCCGCAAACACAAACGGTTCTGGCCAAGTCGGTGGTCTTGGCCTTGGGCGGTGCCAGTTGGGCGCGCTTGGGATCTGATGGCAAATGGGTGCAGTGGCTGCAGGCCAAGGGCGTCAGCATCAGACCTCTGCAAGCGGCCAATTGCGGCTTTGATGTGGCCGGCAGAACTGGTCAGGGTTGGACGCCTTATTTCAAAGACAAATTTGCGGGTCACCCCCTCAAGTCGATCTCCATTTCTTGGACGGCTGTGAGCGGTGAAAGGCATCAAAAACAGGGTGAATTTGTAGCCACCGACTATGGGGTCGAGGGCAGCTTGGTGTATGCCGCTTCTGCAGACTTGAGAGAGTCGATCAACGCCCAGGGTTCAGCAGAATTGACACTTGATCTGATGCCCGACAAAACGCTGGCGCAGGTGTTGCAAGAGATATCCCACCCCCGTGGTTCTCGCAGCATGGCTTCTCACCTAAAGAGTCGACTTGGATTGCAAGGTGTCAAAATGGGATTGCTGCACGAATTGTTGGCCCCAGACTTATGGCAAAGCCCTGCAGCTTTGGCCAAAGCCATCAAAGGCTTGGAGGTCAAGTTGATGTCAACACGGCCCATTGATGAAGCCATCAGCACGGCGGGGGGGGTTACTTGGGATAGCCTCAAAGCGTCCTTGCAAACCAAAGCATTGCCAGGCGTGTTTTGTGCTGGAGAAATGTTGGATTGGGAAGCACCCACGGGAGGCTATCTGCTGACAGCTTGCATGGCCACAGGGCGGCAAGCCGCTTTGGGTGTGCATCAACTGCTGAATGTTGCGCTTGGCCAACATGCAGCGACAAAAGGTGACGAGCCTTGACCCCGGCACTGGCTCTACAGTTAGAGCTGCTTGGTTCCCCACCTGACTCGGTTGGCCGCTTTACCATGCGGGAAGGCCCGTCGGGGCTTATTGTAAGACACCGATAGAATCAGCACATGTCTTATTTAGTTTTGGCGCGCAAATACCGTCCTCGCAACTTCACTGAAATGGTGGGGCAGCCGCACGTGGTACAAGCCCTGACCAATGCGCTGGTACAGCAACGCTTGCACCATGCCTACCTGTTCACGGGCACACGAGGCGTCGGCAAAACAACGGTCTCGCGTATTTTGGCCAAATCCCTCAATTGCCAAGGTGTCGACGGTCAAGGCGGCATCACTGCTGAGCCTTGTGGTGTTTGCCAAGCTTGTAAAGACATCGATTCAGGTCGCTTTGTCGATTACACCGAGCTCGATGCCGCGTCGAACCGCGGTGTAGACGAAGTTCAAAGTTTGTTAGAACAAGCTGTTTACAAACCCGTCCAAGGTCGCTTCAAGGTGTTCATGATCGACGAGGTTCACATGCTCACCAACACGGCGTTCAATGCCATGCTGAAGACTTTGGAAGAGCCGCCCGAATACCTCAAGTTTGTACTGGCCACCACCGACCCTCAAAAGGTGCCCGTCACGGTGCTCTCAAGATGTCTCCAATTTAACCTTCGGCCCATGGCGCCTGAAACAGTGTTTGAGCATCTCACCCAAGTGCTTCAGAAAGAAAACTTGGTGGCCGATCCCATGGCCCTCAAACTGTTAGCGCGTGCAGCGCGGGGATCAATGCGCGACGCCCTCAGCCTCACCGATCAGGCCATTGCCTTTGGCAGTGGTCAATTGCAAGAAGCCACGGTTCGCCTGATGTTGGGCAGTGTTGACACCAGCCATGTCTTGGGCTTCATTGATGCTTTGGCCCGTGGCAACGGTGCCGATGTGGTGGCCATTGCTGAAACCTTGCGCTTCAATGGTTTGTCGGCCGCCACAGCATTGGAAGACATGGCCATGGTGCTGCAGCGCATGGCTGTTCTTCAAGCAGTGCCTGGGTCCGCAGAAAACTCGGAAGATCCTGATCATTTAGAGTTGCGCAGATTAGCGCAGATCCTGCCTGCCGATGAAACCCAATTGCTCTACAGCATCTGTTTGCATGGCCGCGCAGAGCTGGGTTTGGCCCCCGATGAATACGCGGGGCTCACCATGGTGCTCTTGAGGTTGTTGGCATTCAAGCCAGCATCTTCCTCAATACCTCAAGGCGAAACGCCTTCGGCTCAAAAAAAAACTCTAACAGCGGCTCAAACTGAGCCAGCCAAACCCGCTGAGCCCCTTGCTGCTGCCAAACAGGCGGTGCCTGCAGACATACCGCCACGAATTCAAGTTAAAACCTTGCCTGTGCGCGAAGCCTCTGAGCCCTCAGTCAAAACCACCCCTCGAACCCTGGTTCAAACAGAAGAGGGACACTTTTGGACAGAAACCGTTCGAGGTTTGGTCAAAGGGGACGCTATCGCGGCCTTGGTCAGAGAGCTGGCCCTTCAATCTCAACTGATCGCAAGAGATTCCGACCAATGGCACCTCCGAATCGAGAGCGAATCGCTCAATCAAGGCACGGCCCGAGAGCGGCTGCAAAGCGCTTTGAATGCGGTGGGTCACGCGGTTAAATTGGTGGTGGAAATTGGCAAAGTGTCTGACTCGCCGGCGCTGCGCAATGCTGCGGCACAATTGGAAAAACAGAAAGCTGCAGAAGATTTAATCCACTCTGATCCCTTGGTTCAAAGCATGATTGAAGACTTCGGCGCCAAAATTGTGCCTGGCAGTATCAAACTGATTTCATCCATTTCATGAAGGAAAAAAATGTTCAATAAAGGTCAACTCGCAGGTTTGATGAAACAAGCCCAAGCCATGCAAGACAACCTCAAGAAAGCCCAAGACGAATTGGCTTTTGTGGAAGTGGAGGGTGAGTCTGGCAGTGGTTTGGTCAAGGTGCTCATGACGTGCAAGCATGCCGTCAAACGCGTCACCATCGACCCCAGTTTGTTGGCCGACGACAAAGACATGTTGGAAGATTTGGTCGCAGCCGCTTTTAACGATGCCGTTCGCAAAGCTGAAGAGGTGTCGCAACAAAAAATGGGTAAATTGACCGCAGGTTTGCCACCTGGCATGAAGTTGCCTTTTTAAGCATGCAAAAACCAACACCTCACGCCCTTGACGCGCTGATCCAGGCGCTGCGGGTGTTGCCCGGCGTGGGTGCCAAATCGGCCTCGCGCATGGCTTTTCACCTCATGCAGCACGAGCGTGTGGCTGCCGTCCAATTGGCCAGAGCACTTGAGCATGCTTGCGAGAATGTGAAGCACTGTGCCACATGCCACACGCTCACAGAAACCGATATGTGTGCACTCTGCACCAACCCAGAGCGCGATCGCACACAGCTGTGCGTGGTTGAAACACCGGCCGACCAGGCAGCCATTGAACGCACTTCTGGCTTTAAGGGCCTTTACTTTGTGCTGATGGGCAAATTAAGCCCACTCGATGGCATTGGCCCGCATGATTTGGGTTTTGCAAAATTATCAGAACGTTGCAATGACCCTCCATTGCAAGAAGTGATTTTGGCAACCAACTTTACTGGTGAAGGCGAAGCCACAGCGCATGTCATTGCCGAGATGCTCAAAAAACGCGGGCTGCGAGTGACACGCCTAGCGCGCGGCGTACCAGCCGGAAGTGAGTTGGAATATGTTGATTTGGGCACCATTGCCCATGCCTTGGCAGACAGGCACTGACGCCCCTTGGCTGTTGACTGTGTGCTATGTCCATTCAGGATGTGGCTTTGACGGGGTTTTGCTTCTTAGGTTTTGAATTGGCGGAGGCCGTGACCTTGCCTTGCACAGGCGATTTTTTTGCGGTGCTTTTTTGACTGGTGCGAGCAGGACTCGGTTTCTTTTTGGCAGTGACTTTGCTGCCCTTAGAACTGGCCGTGGTGGGTACCCAAATGGCAATCGACTGGCCAGGTTTGAGGTTGACCGGCATTTTTAATTTGTTCCAAGCCGCAATGTTTTGAGGCGTGACGTCATGACGATGGGCCAAGCTTGCCAAGGTTTCACCCTTGGCCACTTTCACCAAAATTTTTCGCAACACAATTTCTGGCGAAAACGAAATTTGGGCGTTGTCGGCCAAGTGCTCGGTCACATCGGAATCCATTGCACCCTGCCTTGCGACCAGCAACGTAGAGCCTTGCTTGACCAACATGCCCAGTGGAATGGTGTTGACGCTTCGCAATTCGACCTCCGACATTTTGACCATCTTGCTGGCCTCTGAGGCCTTCATTGTTTTGGGAACGGTCCATGCTGTCCAACTGGCCAACGGTTTGTTGGCATGCTCTTCAAGGCGGAGTTGAAACCTTTGCGCGTTGTCCCATGGCAGCAGTATTTCTGGTGTGCCCGCGGCCAAAATAACCGGACGACTCATGGACGGATTGAGCGACTTGAAGTCGGCCAATGTGATGCCCGCAAAGCTGGCAGCCAGCTTCACATCAATGTCGCGCGTGATGCTGACCGATTTGAAGTAAGGATGGTTTTGAATGTAGGGCAGACGCGCATTGAAGTTTTCAGGTTGGGCAATGATGTTTTTGACCGCCTGCAGTTTGGGCACGTAGTATTTGGTTTCAAGGGGCATGTTCAGATCGGTGTAGCTCAAACCCAAACCTGCCGCTTTGTTTTTGGCCAGCGCACGCCCCACGCTGCCTTCTCCCCAGTTGTAAGCGGCCAAAGCCAAGTGCCAGTCGCCAAACATGCCATAGAGTTTTTGCAAGTAATCCAAGGCTGCGCGAGTAGACTCCACAACCCCGCGCCGCTCATCCCGAAAAATGTTTTGCTTCAGATCAAAATACTTGCCAGTGGCAGGCATGAATTGCCACATGCCCGCAGCCTTGGCTGTTGAGACGGCCTCAGGATTGAAAGCCGATTCAATAAAAGGCAAGAGTGCCAATTCGGTTGGCATGTTTCGGCGCTCAAGTTCTTCAACAATGTGGAACAAATATTTGCGCGAACGCTCGGTCATGCGAATGATGTAGTCGGGGCGTGAGGCATACCACTCTTCTCGGTCTTTCACCAAATCGCTCTCTAGGTCTGGCATGGCAAACCCTTGACGAATGCGAACCCAAATGTCGGCGGGCGGTTCGTCCATCAATTCTGTTTTGGGCAAACTGACCTTGAAAGGAGTTGTCTTGGCTGGCGCGCTGTCGGTAGCCTGCAACACAGCCCCCATTGGATTTTTAAGATCGGTTGGCACCGTGTCCGCCAGCTTGGTATCAGCGGTGCTGACCGAGGGAGCCGGGGCAGAGGACCCCAAGGCAGATGGGGCAAGATGGCTACAGCCAGGCAGAACCAAAACCACCATGAGAGCCAGAGAGAGGGCCAGCAAGATCCTTCGTGGATGAAGGAATGCTGTAGAGCTAGAGGGAGGAGTGAGGCCAAAAGTGGTCATTTGAATTCGTTTTTCCACAACCTCAATTGACCAAAAATCTCGGCCTCTTGCAGGGATGTGTGAGGGGCAAACTTTTGAACGGCGTCAATGACGGTGGCTTGACGGGTTCGCAAGAAGGGGTTTATTTGACGTTCGGTGCCGAGCAAGGCAGGTAGTGTGGGCAAGCCCTCTGCTCTGAGCTTGTCGCAAGCAGTTTTGTAATCGTGCAAAGCCACATTCTGGGGCTCAACGGCCAAGGCAAATTTCAAATTGCTCAAAGTGTATTCGTGGGCGCAACAAACTCGGGTGGCAGAAGGCAGTTGGCTCAATTGGTCCAATGAATTGAGCATTTGCGCCGCGGTGCCTTCAAACAAACGGCCGCATCCCCCCGAAAACAAAGTGTCGCCACAGAACAGCAGAGGGGCTTGGTCGGAGGGTTCGGCAAAATAGGCAATGTGGCCCGCTGTATGGCCAGGCACATCCATGACCTTGAAGTTCAAACCGAGCCAAGCAATTTGATCGCCTTGGCCCAATCCCTCATATTCAATGGGCAATTGTTCTTGCGCGGGCCCATAAACCTTGGCCCCCCATTCTTTTTGCAGTGCCGCAACACCGCCCACATGATCGGCATGATGATGCGTGACTAAAATGCAATCCAAGGTGTGCCGGTTGGCCTTGAGCCATTGGTTCACAGGCAATGCATCCCCAGGATCGACCACCAAGGCACGGCCTTCGTGGCGCAATAGCCAAAAATAGTTGTCTGAGAATGCGGGCAATGGAATAAGGTTCATGACTCTGCCTATTATAGAAACCACTTCTGTGACGACATCATGGCGTCAGTGGTTAAGCACACCCGCAGGCTCCTATTTGTTGAGTTGGGAGCAATCCCAATTGGACACGCTGGTGGCCGATATTTTTGGCTACCACGCGCTTCAATTGGGGATGCCCGATTTATTGGCTCTCAGAGCCAATCGAATGCCTCATCAATGGACCGCCGTGTCAGACCTTGACGCCGAAGCCAGTGAATCGCCCCCCCAATTTGCCGCTCACAGCATTGCTTTGCCCTTTCAGGCCGACAGTTTGGATTTGTTGGTATTGCCACACACCCTTGAATTGAGTCTGGATGCGCATGCCAGCCTGCGCGAGGCCGAAAGGGTGCTCATGCCTGAAGGACACTTGGTCATAGCGGGCATGAATCCCACCAGCTTTTTGGGCTGGCGACATCAAAGATCGAAGTGGTACCGTCGATGGGGCTTTGAAGATTTGGGCGCACCACCTTGTGAAGAAATGATTGGATATTGGCGCCTCAGAGACTGGCTCAGGCTGCTGGGTTTTGAGGTCAAGCTTAGCCAGTTTGGCTGCTGGCGACCCGTGATGGACCGGCCCCAGTGGTTTGAAAGATGGGCTTGGATGGAAAGACTGGGCGCCAGTGGCTGGCCCATTTTGGGCGGCGTGTATGTCATTGTGGCTGTTAAAAAAGTTCAGGGCGGACGATTGTTGGGGGCCACATGGAAGCGCAAACGGCCCCATGCCAAAGCGGCTGTCTCAGTGGCACAAAGCCATTCCAACGCGCAAGCTCACTTTGAATTGCCGCCTCTACCCCTTCAAAATAACAGTCAACCCATTCAGAAAGAGGGCTCGTGAACCACGTTGAGATTCATACCGATGGCGCTTGCAAAGGCAACCCCGGCCCTGGCGGTTGGGGTGCGTTGATGCGATCGGGCGACCATGCCCGAGAAATTTTTGGGGGTGAGTTAGAGACCACCAACAACCGCATGGAACTGACTGCCGTCATTGAGGCATTTCTGGCCTTGAAACGGCCTTGCAAAGTCACCTTGTACCTTGACAGCGAGTATGTGCGAAAAGGCATCACAGAATGGATTCAGGGTTGGAAAGCCCGTGGCTGGCGCACAGCGGCCAAGCAGCCCGTCAAAAATGCAGACCTGTGGCAAAAATTAGACCAATTGTTGAGCCAATCTGGCCATCAGATTGAATGGCGATGGGTCAAGGGTCATGCCGGAGATCCTGGCAACGAAAGGGCGGACGCATTGGCCAACCTGGGGGTTGATCAGGTGTTGGGCCGCTGACGTTTTGAAAATTTCAAAGTAAAGCCACTGTAAAGCCAAGTCTCTAGGGAGACTCAAGCTTGGGGCATGAGCATTTTTCAGGCACCTCAAGTTACCGATAACTGTTACATTTCAAGCTATTTTTTTAGTATCGAGCGGAATTTTGCATGGCTATGAAAAAACCTTATTTGCTGGTGGCGGTTCTGGGTCTGGTTGTCGCTGGAGGCGGTGCATGGTGGTTTCAAAACAAACCCACTTCCGCGCCCACTGAAGTTGTAGCGGGTTCTGCGCCAAGCAATGCGCCCACCTCAACCGCTGGCGCTGCAGCAGGTACAGGTGCGGGTGCGGGTGCGGGTGCAGGGGGTCCAGCCAAGCCAACCGCTGTAGAAGTTGCGCAAGTTGACAAGGCCAAATTGGTTGATGAAACCCAGTCGGTCGGAAGTTTGCGTTCCTTCCAAGGCATTGTTTTGCGCCCTGAAGTGGGGGGACGTGTCAGTCAAATTTTGTTCAAGGACGGGCAGCGCGTCAAGAAGGGTCAAACCTTGGTGCAATTTGACGATCAGTTGCCTGTTGCCCAATTGATGCAGGCCAAGGCCGAGCTCTCGATTGCACAAGCCAATCACACCCGCAACCAGGAATTGGTGTCGCAAAACTTCATCAGCAAGCGGTCCCTTGACGAAAGTGATGCCGCCTTGCAAGTTGCTTTGGCCAAATTGTCTTTGGCTCAAGCCACACTCCAACGCTTGAAGGTGGTTGCCCCCTTTGACGGGGTCGCGGGCTTGCGCCAAATTAACGTGGGCGACTACCTCAAAGATGGCGCTGACATGGTCAACATTGAAGACATTGATGCGGTTTTGCTCGATTTCAGATTGTCTGAAAACTTCCAAGCCAGAATCAAACCAGGTCAAAAAGCCCAAGTGAGCTTTGATGCGTTGCCAGGCAAAAAATTCACGGCTGTGGTGCAAGCCATCGATCCCCTCATTGACGCCAACGGCCGGTCCGTGGGTGTGCGGGGTTGTATCGACAACCGCCAGCAGCAACTCAGACCCGGCATGTTTGCGCGGGTGAGTGCCGTGTTTGGTGAACGCATCGACGCCTTGGTCATACCTGAAGAAGCCATCGTGCCTCAAGGCGGTCGGACCTTTGTGGTCAAGGTGTCGCAGGGTGCCAACAAAGACGAGATTGTTTCTGAGCGCGTGACGGTCAAAATTGGACTTCGCCAGCCCGGCAAGGTTGAAATTCTAGAAGGCCTTTCTTTTGGCGATACCGTCGTGGTTGCGGGTCAACAGCGATTGCAAAAAGACGGCACTCTTTTGAGAATTGTGGAACCTGCCAAAGCACAAGGTCCTGGCGGCAATAAGCCTGGAGAGGCTGGCGCCGGAAAAGCAGGCGACAAACCAAGCGACAAAGCCACAGACAAAGCTGGCAACGGCAACAAGCCCAAGGGCAAAGATGGCGCCAACAACGCTGCGGCAGGTGACAACCCATGCCTGAGAGGCCTCAATGCTACTCGCTGAAACATCCATCCGGCGGCCGGTCTTTGCGACCGTGCTGTCGCTGCTCATCCTCTTGATTGGTGCGGTCAGTTTCAATCGATTGTCATTGCGTGAGTATCCAAAAATTGACGAACCCACAGTCACTGTGAGCGTCAAGTATCCCGGCGCTTCTGCAGAGGTGATTGAATCTCAGGTGACCAAGCCCTTGGAAGATTCCATTGCGGGCATTGATGCTGTCGACGTGATCACCTCCATCAGCCGCGCCGATCAATCGCAAATCACGGTGCGTTTCCGCTTGGAAAAAGATGCCGATACGGCGGCGGCCGAAGTGCGCGACAGAACGTCCCGCATACGTGGCCGTCTACCGCAAGCCATTGAAGAGCCCGTGATTGCCAAGGTGGAGGCCGATGCTTTCCCCGTCATTTGGCTGGCTTTTTCCAGCGACTCCCTGACCCCGCTTCAAATCAACGACTTGATCAATCGCGTGGTCAAGCCGCGCCTGCAAACTGTCACAGGTGTGGCCGATGTGCGCATTTATGGCGAACGTAAATATGCCATGCGTGTTTGGCTGGATGCAGAACGCATGGCGTCCTACAGACTCACCCCCCAAGATGTTGAAGACGCCATTCGGCGCAGCAACCTTGAATTGCCTGCAGGCCGCATTGAATCGCAGCAACGAGAATTCAGTGTGACCTCTCAGACCGATCTGATCAAGGCGGCCCAGTTTGGTGACATCACAATTCGCAACGTCAATGGCTTTCCCATCAAGATTCGCGATGTCGCCAAAATAGAGGAAGCTGCTGCCGACGAGCGTAGCCGTGTTCGCTTAAATGGCAAGTCGTCTATTTCTGCCGGTGTCATACGTCAGGCAACAGCCAATCCTTTAGAGCTGTCTAAAGGTGTTCGCGAGATGATTCCCAAGCTCCAACAAGACCTTCCCGGGGATATGTCGATCAGTGTGGCCAACGACAACTCGGTCTTCATCGACAAGTCGATCAAGAGTGTGTTCCAAACCATTTTGGAAGCAGTGGTTTTGGTGGCCCTGGTCATTTTTGTATTCCTGCGAACCTTGCGCGCCTCCATCATTCCCATCATCACCATTCCCGTGAGTTTGATTGGCACTTTTGCGGTGATGGCCTTGGCGGGTTTCACCATCAACACACTCACTTTGCTGGCGCTGGTGTTGGCCATTGGATTGGTGGTGGACGATGCCATTGTGATGCTTGAAAACATTTTCCGGCACATTGAAGAGGGGCTTGACCCATTTTCTGCCGCCATCAAAGGGGCCAAGGAAATTGGCTTTGCCATTGTGGCCATGTCGCTCACTTTGGCAGCGGTGTTTGCGCCTTTGGCATTCACACCTGGCCGCACCGGCAAATTGTTCAGTGAATTTGCGTTGGCCTTGGCTGGCGCGGTGCTGGTGTCGGGTCTGGTGGCGCTCACCCTGTCGCCCATGATGAGTTCCTTGTTGCTCAAGCACAACCCTAACCCCAATTGGTTTGACCGTTTCATGGAAACCGTGCTGACGGGTATTTCCAATGGCTATGAAAAGTTATTGGTACTCGTCCTTCGCAAAGCACGCTGGTTGGTGGTCTTGATCATGCTGTCTTGCGGGGTTGGAATTTTCTTGGTGTATCCCACCATGAAGCAAGAGTTGTCGCCACTAGAAGACCGCGGCACTATTTTGGCCACCATCACGGCCCCCGATGGCTCTACGTTGGACTACACCGACAAGTACGCCAAGGCCTTGGAAAAAATTGGCAGTGCTTACCCAGAGTTCGACCGTATTTTCGCCAACTTGGGCAACCCTACCGTGGCGCAAGGGACCGTCATTTACCGTGCAGTCGACTGGGATGAGCGCAAGCGCACCACCTTGGAAATTGCCCGTGAATTGCAAGGTAAATTTAACAGCATTGCGGGCATCAATTCTTTTCCCATCACACCGCCTTCATTGGGCCAAGGTTTCCGCGAGCGCCCCGTCAATTTTGTCATTCAAACCTCAGACAGTTATCAAAACCTGAACACCGTCACACGCCAGATGTTGGATGAGATTGCCAAGAATCCAGGCTTCATTGCCACCGATGTCGATTTGCGTTTGAACAAGCCCGAGTTGCGCATCGACATCGACCGCATCAAAGCCACAGAGCTGGGAGTGAGCGTCGATGTGGTGGCCAGGGCCGTAGAAACCATGTTGGGTGGGCGCGCGGTGACACGCTACAAACGTGATGCGGAACAATACGATGTGATTGTGCAAACCAAAGAGAGTGGCCGCGATACGCCCAGCGACATTGACAATATATATGTTCGCGGACGCAACGACAGCGTGATTCCTTTGTCAGCCTTGGTCAAAACCAGAGAAAGTGTTTCGCCCAGAGAGTTAAATCACTTTGGCCAACGCCGCTCAGTCACCATCACAGCCAACTTGGCGCCAGACTATGCCTTAGGTGACGCCCTCAAATTTTTAGACACCACAGCTGCAGGCATCCTCAAAACTGGCTACACCACAGAACTCAACGGCACCTCCAGAGAATTCCGAAACTCACAAGGCGCCTTGGTGATTGTGTTTGTGCTGGCCTTGTTCTTTATTTTCTTGGTGTTGGCTGCTCAATTTGAAAGTTTCATCGACCCCTTCGTCATCATGCTGTCTGTGCCGCTGTCCATGTTTGGTGCTTTGATGACGCTCAAATACACGGGTGGAACTCTCAACGTTTACTCTCAAATTGGATTGATCACCTTGGTCGGTTTGATCACCAAACACGGTATTTTGATTGTCGAATTTACCAACCAATTGCGTGAGCAAGGCATGGACACTTTCGACGCCATTGTGAAAGCCTCAGGCCAGCGTTTGCGTCCTATTCTCATGACCACAGGCGCCATGGTGTTGGGTGCTTTGCCACTTGCCTTGGCCAAAGGTGCTGGCGCTGAAAGCCGCATTCAAATTGGCTGGGTCATTGTGGGGGGCATGGCTTTTGGAACCCTTCTCACTGTCTTTGTGGTGCCCACCATGTACAGTTTGTTTGCCAGAAAAGCAGTGCCTGGACCCAACAAGAACGAAGCCCTGGACGCGCCTGAAACTGGGCACGCGCATTCCTAAGCTTCAAAGCAAAGTCAGAGCAACATCACGTCCACCCAATCGCCCACTTGCACGGTCGATTGGGCGTGATGCAACACCATCAGGCCATTGGCTTGCACCATAGAACGGAGCAAGCCTGAGCCTTGTGGGCCGGTGCTGATCACTTGCAAGTCGCCATCGGCATTGCGCGTGACCACCCCGCGCTGATATTCAGTGCGGCCTGGTTTTTTTCGAAGTAACTCTTGTGACCTTGCGCGAATATAGGGCTGTGGCGCTTCAGTGCAGCCCATCATTTGCAGCAAGGCGGGTTTGACAAACACCAAGAAGCTCACCATGACCGCAACCGGATTGCCGGGCAAGCCAAAGAGCATGGCCGTTTTTGCACCTCGCGTGAGTCGTCCCAATGCCAATGGACGCCCAGGTCGCATGGCCACGTTCAAAAATACCATGTCACCCAGTTCTCGCATCATGGATTTGGTGTGATCGGCATCGCCAGTGCTCACGCCGCCACTGGTGATGATCACATCAGCATGGTCTGCTGCTTGGACAAAGGCTTCTTTCAAAAGCTGCGGGTCATCGCGAACCACACCCAAATCAATCACCTCGCAGCCTAAATTTGAAAGCAAGCCAATGACGGTGTATCGGTTGCTGTCGTAGACAGCGCCTTCGCGGGGAGCGTCACCCAGACTCAAAATCTCATTGCCTGTTGAAAAATAGGCCACCTTCAATGGGCGATAAACGCGAACCACGGATTGCCCCAAACTGGCCAACAAACCGGCTGCTGCGGGCGTGATGCGAGTGCCTTTTTGAAGAGCAACCTGACCTTTTTGGAGATCTTCACCTTTCAGGCGTTGGTTGCTTCCGGGCCTTAAAGAATGCGATGGAAATTGAACCAAGCCATGCGGACCTGTGTGACACAGTTCCTGGGGAACCACTGTGTTGACCCCTGCAGGCATGATGGCACCTGTCATGATTTTGAGGCATTCACCCGGGCGCAATTGACCTGGCCATGCTTGGCCGGCCAGGGCAGTGCCCACCACTTTCAATTCAAGGCCATTGGGCTCGGCATGCAGTAGCATCGCGCCATCAAAGGCATAGCCATCCATGGCTGAATTGTCATGCGCAGGCACGTCGATGGTGCTGATCACATCTTGGTAAATAATGCGCCCCAAGGCATCCATGATCTCAACACCTTCAGACTCGTCAATGGGTGTGGTCAGTTGGGCCAAGGCCTTTAAAACAACATCCACAGGCATGTCCTCTGGGCTGTCATGTGGAATGATGTCAGCAATGTCTTGCATCGATGGCAACTTTCGAGAGGGCGGTAATGTAGCGTTCATCAAGACGGCGGGCTGTGACTTCAATCTGCCTGTTCAAACTTCTGCAATTCGTCCAAGGTGTTGAAGTTGGAGAAAGCATGGTCTGGCGGGAAGTGTTTTCGCTCTGAGCCTTGGCAGGCCAATGAACTGTTTGAAGGCTCGCCTTCAAAGGGCACCCAGACCGCACTTTGGCTGGCCGCCCATGCACCCAATTTTCGTCCGCCTTGATTCATAAATTGCAACAGGGGATCGTGCAAACTGGTGCGCATCAAGCAAAACACAGGTTGCATGAGCATGGTGCCGTCTTCTTCAAGCGTGGCGGCCACAGCCATGTTCACTGTCTGATCCAGAAGTGCTTTGCTCAATTGTTGAGCCAATCGAAGCGGAAAAAAAGGACTGTCACATGGCACCGTCAGCAACAAGTCTGATGTGCAGTTTTTGAGCCCAGTGAGCATGCCGGCCAGAGGCCCTGCGGAGGGTTCATCTAAATTGTTGTCGAAGCCTTTCACACCATCAGTCCAAACAGGCAAGCCAAAAGCTTGATAGCTGGACAGGTTTCGGTTGGCTGAAATCATGAGGCTGCTCAATGGTGCACCGTCCTGCCTTTGAAGCCGCTCTATGGCGTGCATGACAAGAGGCTTGCCTTTGAAAAGTTGCAAGCCTTTGTCTTGACCGCCCATCCTGGACCCTTGGCCGCCAGCCAAAATCAATCCAGACATGCTGATTGAGTTCATCAATGTGACAACCACTTCAACAACTTAACCGCCGATGTAGCTCATCTCAACCCGGCGCTTTGCTTGGGGGCCTGAGGCATGATCTGCTGATGGGGCCTCAACCACTCTCAATTGCGAGTACCTGTCGGTGCGTTGTTGCCAGATGGCTGCAATGGCTTGTGTCAATTCGTCTGATCCCTGATCGCTTCGAATGAGGGGTTTTAAGTTGTAACCTTGCGAGGCAAACAAACACAAATAAAGCTGTCCTTCTGTGGTGAGGCGTGCGCGGTTGCAGTCGCTGCAAAAGGCCTTGCTCACGCTGCTGATCAAACCAATTTCACCCAATGCTGCATCGGGCAAACCTTGATCATTGAGGTAGCCCCACCGCTCTGCAGTTTCTCCGGCTTGGGAGGCTTGAAGCGGCGCCAAAGCCATCTCGGATCGCAACACGGACAAGACCTCTGCACTGGGCATCACCTCGTCCATGCGCCAGCCATTGGTGGCACCCACATCCATGTACTCAATAAAGCGAAGCGCAACGCCCTTGCCCCGGAAATACCGCGCCATGGGCAATATTTCTTGCTCATTGGTGCCTCGCTTCACCACCATGTTGACTTTGATGGGCCCAAGCCCAGCTTGCTGGGCGGCCGCTATGCCTTCAAGTACATCCTTGACTGGAAAATCTACGTCGTTCATTTTCCTAAACACCGTGTCGTCCAAACCATCTAAGCTGACGGTGACGCGTTTTAAACCAGCAGCTTTTAGGTTGGCAGCCTTTCGTGCCAACAAGGAGCCATTGGTGGTGAGTGTGATGTCGAGGGCTTTGCCTTGGGCTGTTTTCAAGTCGGCCAGTTGGGCGATCAAAATTTCCAAGTTTTTGCGCAGCAAGGGCTCGCCACCCGTGAGTCTTATTTTTTCAACCCCCAAGGCAATGAAGCTCTTGGCAGCGCGCGTGATTTCCTCAAAGCTTAACAACTCAGCGTGCGGCAGGTAGGGGTAATCCTTGTCGAATATTTCTTTGGGCATGCAATAGCTGCACCGAAAATTGCAACGGTCGGTCACACTGATTCGCAAGTCATGCAGGGGGCGTTGCAGGGTGTCGTGAACAGACCCGCCCCATAAGGTTTTTCCGTTGGGTGTTGCAAGGGGCAGGGGCAAGTGCCCCAAGGGCAGATTCATGATGGGTATGACGCGTTCAGACAAGGCTCACTCCCACCTTTGCTAAGTTAGATTTTTTAAGACAATGCATACGCGTATTTTGCGCGTAAAAAAGCCCATCCATGTTGTCATGGACGGGCTTTTCCTTTTCACTCAAAGTGACTAAGAATGAAACTGCATCACCAAGGGCACAATGAGCAGCGCCACAATGTTGATAATTTTAATGAGCGGATTGATAGCAGGACCGGCAGTGTCTTTGTAAGGGTCACCTACGGTGTCGCCAGTCACGGCCGCTTTGTGCGCCTCAGAACCTTTGCCGCCATGATGTCCGTCTTCAATGTACTTTTTGGCATTGTCCCAAGCACCGCCGCCGGTGCACATTGAAATGGCCACAAACAAACCGGTCACGATGGTGCCCATGAGCAAACCGCCCAAGGCCTTGGGACCTAAGGCCAAACCAACCACCACCGGAACCACCACCGGCAGCAAGCTGGGAATCACCATCTCTTTGATGGCAGCCGTGGTGAGCATGTCCACAGCGCGGCCGTATTCAGGTTTGGCTGTACCTTCCATGATGCCGGGAATTTCTTTGAATTGACGGCGCACTTCTACCACCACAGCGCCCGCAGCGCGGCCCACGGCTTCCATGGCCATGGCACCAAACAAGTAGGGAATCAAGCCGCCAATGAACAAGCCCACGATGACCAGAGGATCGGACAAGTCAAAAGAGATGGCCTTGCCATAAGTTTCCAATTTGTGCGTGTAGTCGGCAAACAAAACCAAGGAGGCCAAACCAGCAGAGCCAATGGCATAGCCTTTGGTGACCGCTTTGGTGGTGTTGCCCACGGCATCCAATGGGTCGGTAATGTCACGCACACTGCTAGGCAACTCAGCCATTTCGGCAATACCACCGGCGTTGTCTGTGATGGGGCCATAGGCATCCAGGGCCACCACAATGCCTGCCATGGACAGCATGGACATGGCGGCCACAGCAATGCCGTAGAGGCCTGCCAAGTTGTATGACGCCAAAATGGCCAAGCACACAAACATCACAGGCCAAGCGGTAGATCGCATGGACACACCCAAACCGGCAATGATGTTGGTGCCATGACCCGTGGTCGAGGCCTGCGCAATGTGTTGCACCGGGCTGTACTGCGTGCCGGTGTAAAACTCTGTAATCCAGACCAACGCTGCGGTGAGGACCAAGCCCACAGCGCAAGCGCCGAAGAGCTTCATTTGGCTGCCGCTGGCGGCAATGGCGTTGTCGGGCATGATCCACATCGTGACGAAATAAAACGCGATGAGGGAAAGCACGCCCGCAATGGCCAAACCTTTGTACAAGGCGGGCATCACATTGGTCATGCCGGGGGATGCCTTGACAAAAAAGCACCCAATGATGGACGCCACAATGGACACTGCGCCCAAGGCCAAGGGGTACATCACGGCATTGCCTGGCGAGCCTGCAATGAGCAAGGATCCCAAAACCATGGTGGCGATCAAAGTGACAGCATAGGTTTCAAAAAGGTCGGCCGCCATGCCGGCACAATCGCCCACGTTGTCACCCACGTTGTCGGCAATGACCGCGGGGTTGCGCGGATCGTCTTCGGGAATGCCTGCCTCCACCTTGCCCACCAAGTCGGCACCCACGTCGGCCCCTTTGGTAAAGATGCCCCCGCCTAAGCGTGCAAAGATGGAAATAAGGGATGAGCCAAAGGCAAAGCCAATGAGCGGGTTGAGAATGACCGACAGTTTGGCATCTGGCGCCAGCACCCCACCGCCCGTGAGGTAGGCATAAAAACCAGCCACCCCCAAAAGGCCCAGTCCAACCACCAACATGCCGGTGATGGCGCCTCCTCTAAACGCCACGTCTAAGGCAGGGCCAATACCGCGGGTGGCAGCTTGTGCGGTTCGCACATTGGCTTTGACCGAAATGTTCATGCCAATGAAGCCGCAGGCACCCGATAGCACGGCGCCAATCACAAAGCCAATGGCTGTGGTCATGTCTAGAAACACAGCCATCAGGATGGCCAAGACCACGCCCACCATGGCAATTGTTTTGTATTGTCTTGAAAGGTAAGCTGCGGCACCCGCTTGAATGGCGGCTGCAATTTCTTGCATCCGCGCATTGCCTGCGTCTTGGGCCAAAATCCATCCGCGGGCCCAAACACCATAGCCCACCGCAATGAGCCCGCATGCGAGCGCCAAAATCAACGCTGAATTGCCTGTCATAAATCAATCTCCTGAGTTGTTACTGCTGAAGGGAGGTGCCACGCTTGAGGTACACCTCCTAGCGTTGCTTCCTCGCTCCCTCTTGGAGTCGATTGGCCAACAAAATCATTAAATGGTCATTGTTTTGAAGAAGCAAGGCCTGTGAAAGTAAAATGCGGGTTAATCCTAGGATTCTTAGACTTAAATCAACTCTCGAGACTCAAAAATATGTCCTTAGACAACGTCACCCCCGGTAGCAAAGTACCCGAACAATTCAATGTGATCATCGAAATTCCGATGAATGCCGACCCCGTGAAATATGAAGTCGACAAGGCCACTGGCGCCATTTTTGTCGACCGCTTCATGAGCACGGCCATGCATTACCCTACCAACTACGGCTATGTGCCCAAGACCATCAGTGGCGATGGCGACCCTGTGGATGTGTTGGTCATCACGCCAGTGCCCCTCATTCCGGGAGTGGTGGTACCTTGCCGCGCCATTGGTATTTTGAAGATGGAAGACGAAGCCGGCGAAGACGGTAAAGTGTTGGCGGTGCCTACCGACAAAATTTTGTCCATCTACACCCAATGGCAAAAACCGGAAGATTTAAACCCTTTGCGTTTGAAGACCATCGCTCACTTTTTTGAACATTACAAAGATTTGGAAGTGGGCAAGTGGGTCAAGATTTTGGGCTGGGAAGGCCCTGAGTCAGCCAAGAAAGAAATTTTGGATGGCATTGCCAACTATCAGAAGTCTTTGGCCTGAGCACTTGAATTGAACTCGAGGCCCCAAGCAAGGGCCTGAGTTCATTGACATCCCTGCATCTTGAAAGCGTCACTTCAATTTAAGAGGTGATCGGGCTTCTAAGTTTTCCAGATAGGCCTCAATGCCGTGGCCTTCTCGCTCAAGGTATTTTTCCACTGCATCTGAAAATGCAGGATGCGCTAACCAATGCGCACTGTGCGCTTTCACAGGGAGCAAGGCGCGGGCCATTTTGTGTTCGCCTTGTGCGCCGCCCTCAAACCGCTCAATGCCTTGTTCAATACACCATTGAATGGGTTGGTAATAGCAGGCTTCAAAGTGCAAGCAATCCACTCGCTCGAGCGCCCCCCAATAGCGACCATAGGCCACGTTCCCTTGCTGGCCAATCAAACTGCTGGCAATGCGTTTGCCATTTTGTGAGGCAACGAACAAGACCCAATTTTCAGGCATGCTGCTTTGCATGCGATGAAAAAAATCACGGTGAAGGTAGGGCGCATTGCCATGTTCTAAATAGGTTTGGGCATAGCATTGGTAGAAAAAATCCCAGTCGGCACTGTCAATGTCAGCCCCGGCCAAAGCTTGAAACGCTACGCCAGCCTCTTTCACTTTTCGGCGTTCTTGCTTTATTTTTTTGCGTTTCTCCTGGTTCATTTGGCTCAAAAAATGATCGAAATCTTGGTAGGCATCGTTGTGCCAATGAAATTGCACGGTATGTCTGCTCAGCCAGCCCGCTTGCGCAGTGATGGCCAATTCGGCCTCCGAATGAAACAAGACATGCAAGGACGACAAATCTTCTTGCTTGGCATAAGCCACCATGGCCTCTAACAATGCGCCCTGGCTTTGGGTTGAGTCGGCCAACAAACGCGAGCCTGGCACCGGCGTGAAAGGCACTGCACAAACTGCTTTGGGAAAGTAATTCAGCCCATGTCGCTGATAAGCATCGGCCCAGGCCCAATCAAAAATGTACTCGCCATAAGAGTGGGGTTTGATGTACATCACGGCAGCGGCGGCCAATGAACCTTCAGATTCAGCCCCGTCGTTTGGAAGCTTGTCCGCGCCACCGAAGTGTTTTAAAGTGAGCAGACGAATGGCCCAGCCGGTTTGCGGCGTCGCCGAGCCGCTTTCTTCCATGGCCAGAAGGTAGGCGTGCCGCATGAACGGGGTGGGCTCCGATTGGGTGGCCAACAAGGCATCCCAAGCAAGATTCGAGATGGCGCGCATTGAATCGTGCACCTCAATGACATAATTGTTGGAATTGAATTCCTTCACTGCTATGACCCTTCAACTTTGTATCGCCCAACTTAACTTCATCGTGGGTGACATGGCGGGCAATGCCCGCAAAATCATCGACGCTGCTCGTACCGCTTATGACCAAGGCGCTCGGGTGTTTGTCACCCCCGAGTTGGCCATCTGTGGCTATGCAGCCGAAGACTTGTTGCTTCGCCCCGCATTTATCGATTCTTGCGATGATGCCTTGAAAACAGTGGCCCGTGAGTTGGCTGGGTTAAAAGGTTTGCACGTGGTCTTGGGACATCCTGAAGGCGGAGGCATTCGCAGCAAAAGCGTGGCCGTCACCCAAAGGTTTAACCGTGCCAGTGTTTTGTGCGAAGGCCACACGCTGGCGACCTACGCCAAACAAGAACTTCCCAATTACCAAGTGTTTGATGAGCGTCGGTATTTCACACCCGGACAGGCGTCATGTGTGTTCGAAGTGGCGGGCGTCAAAATAGGGTTGCTTATTTGCGAAGATGCTTGGTTTGATGCACCTGCAGAAAAAGCCCGAGACGCTGGCGCACAGTTGTTGTTGGTGCTCAATGCCTCCCCATTTCATGTGGGCAAGGGCCTTGAGCGCGAGGTGCAAATGGGCCAGCGTGTGAAAGCCTCTGGCTTGCCTTTGGTGTATGCGCATTTGGTGGGTGGTCAAGACGAGGTTATTTTTGAAGGGCGCTCCTTTGCACTCAATGCGCAAGCCGAGGTGGTGGCCCGTGCCCCAGCCTTTCAAGAGTGCTTGCAACAAATTGAAGTCAGTTCTGCCCAAAATTCAAATGCCTTGGTGGTCACTGGCAAAGAGGTGGTGCCCAGTGGCCCTTGGCAAGAAGACCTTTGGCATGCCTTGGTGTTGGGCATTCGCGATTACCTGGGAAAAAATGGCTTCAAAGGTGCTGTGTTGGGCTTGTCTGGCGGCATTGACTCCGCCTTGGTATTGGCCTTGGCCGTCGACGCTTTGGGAGCCGACAAACTGCACACAGTCATGATGCCATCGCCCTATACCGCTGATATCAGTTGTATCGACGCCCGCGAGATGGCCAAGCGCTTGGGGGTTCGTTACGATGAAATCAGCATTGCCCCCTTGTTCGAAGGTTTTAAAACAGCCTTGTCGGATCAATTCAAAGGCCTTGCCGAAGACACCACCGAAGAAAATATCCAAGCGCGGGTGCGGGGTACTTTGCTCATGGCCTTGTCCAACAAAACGGGCGCCATTGTGCTGACCACGGGCAACAAAAGCGAGATGGCCACCGGCTACTGCACCCTGTATGGCGACATGGCCGGTGGCTTTGCCGTGATCAAAGATGTCGTCAAAACCCAGGTTTTTCAGCTGGCCCAATGGCGCAACCAAAATGACCCTTACGGCACCTGCAAAAGCCCCATACCTGAGCGAATTATTTCGCGCCCACCCAGTGCCGAATTAAGGGCCGATCAAACGGACCAAGACAGCTTGCCGCCTTACGAAGTGCTCGATGCCATCGTGCAGCGCTACATGGAAAACGACGAAGGCATCCATGCATTGGTGGCAGACGGTTTTGACCAAGCCGATGTTGAAAAAGTAACCCGATTGATTAAACTCAACGAGTACAAGCGGCGTCAATCACCTGTCGGAATTCGCGTCACGCACCGCAGTTTTGGCAAAGATTGGCGTTATCCTATTACCAACTGGTTCAGGGCTTAAGAGCCAAGCCATCCATTTCAGCTTTACCTTTTATTGGACTTTGCGCATGAAACTCATCACCGCCATCATCAAACCTTTCAAATTGGAAGAAGTTCGTGAAGCCCTTGCTGCATGCGGCGTGACCGGCCTCACCGTCACAGAGGTGAAAGGTTTTGGTCGTCAAAAAGGACATACCGAGTTGTACCGTGGCGCAGAGTATGTGGTCGACTTTTTGCCCAAAGTCAAGGTGGAAGTGGCTGTTAAAAGTGACGATGTTGAGCGATGCGTTGACGCCATTGTGAGCGCTGCGCGTACGGGCAAAATTGGCGATGGCAAAATTTTCATCACGCCCGTGGAGAAGGTTGTTCGCATTCGCACAGGCGAACTTGACGACGACGCCGTTTGATGGATAAGTTTGGGCCAGCATATTTAGATTGCTTGGCTGTCAAACTTCGTAGGCAAACCAGCTGCTTGGATCAGGTTGGGCAGCAGCGTGGCGTAGTCTGAGTTGGATTGAATCAAATCCATTTGCCATGAACCCATGAATTCTTGCGTCACCACCCCGTTTAAAAAAGACAACATGGGGGAGTAGTAGCCATTTAAATTGAGCAGCCCTATGGGTTTGTTGTGATAGCCCAATTGGCGCCAAGTCCAAACCTCGAAAAATTCTTCCAAAGTGCCAATGCCGCCAGGCAATGCCAAAAAGGCATCGGCTTGTTCGGCCATCATCTGTTTGCGCTCGTGCATGGTCTCCACAATGTGAAGCTCGGTACAGCCGGTGTGCGCCCATTCTTTTTCAACCAGCGCTTTGGGGATCACACCCACCACTCGGCCACCTGCCGCCAAAGTGGCATCGGCCACCGTGCCCATCAAACCGTTGCGTCCGCCACCATAAACCAACTGCCCACCGTGTTGACCAATCCATGTGCCCACTTGGATGGCCAGCGTCTTAAAGCTGGCGTCGTTGCCCATTTTGGAGCCGCAATACACGCAAAGAGAGAATGAAGGGGAGGGCATGGTTCGTTTCCAAAAAACTGCATGGGGTTGGAACGCAAGGGGGGTATCAAGGTTTGGAAATGTCCACCAATTGGGTACCTGCCCAAACGTCATGCCAATATTGTCCTCGAGATTGAAGCATGCTAGATAACGCCCAGATGACAACCCATGCCAAACACAGCAATGAAACGATGATGGGTGACAAATTGAAGGGGGCCGAGGCCATCATGGGGGGCAAGACCCACATCCAGCTGAACAAATAGCGACGCAATGCGCGCGCTTGAGTTAGCCGGAGTCCGGCTGTGTCGACCACTTGAATACGCCATGTTTTCATGGCCAAGGTTTGGCCTTTAGACCAAAACCAAGTGAAATAAATGGCGAAAATGAGAAACAAAAATGCTTGCAGGCCATGTCGATTGTCTAAGGCATGCCTTGTTTGGCTGAGAGTGCCAAACAAATAACCTGAGATGAAGACAACGCCAAACAGAAGCAAGCCCTCGTAAAACCAGCAAGCCATGCGCCTGGCGATGGAGGGGGTGGTGAATTGGGCGGGGGGGGCTTCAGGTGAAGGCTCTGGCAAAGCTTCGGGTGCCACTGTCTCTTGACTCAAATCAGGATCCCTCTGGCAGCACCACGGGGCTAGGCAACAAGGTTTTTTTGTCGATCACAGTGCCAGTGCTGGCATTGTTGGCATCGGGGGGCGCGGGAGATTTGCCGGGCAAACGAATGAGCTTGTTAGGGGGGGCTGCTTGCGAGGCGGTGGCGGCGCCCTGAATACCTGTTTTTTGCTGGGCGGCCAGCTTCTTTTTATCGTCTTCGCTGAGGGCTTGATAGGCTTCCCATTGCGTTTTCTTTTCATCAGCCCCAATGCTTTTGGTCTCATTGAAGGTGAGCCTGGCTTGAGCCCGTTGTTGGGGGCTGAGTGCAGCCCAGCTGGCCATTCTTTCGTGGAGGGTGGCTTGCTCTTTGCTGGACAATTTTTCGAAATTGTTGGACATGGCCAACCATTTATTTTTTTGGCTAGGGCTGAGCGCGGCCCAGTAGGGTGCCAAGGGTGCCAGGGCTTTTCTTTGTGGCTCTGCAAGTTGCCGCCAAGCAGCGTCGGGCTGAGCCGGGCTGTTTTGTGACGCAGCGGCAATGGGCGCTGTTTGCGCCATCGCCCACCCCCAACCCATCATGGGCAGAGGGGCCGCCATCAGGCAAATGGCGATGAGGCAAGAGCGTTTCAATCCGGGGCCTTTTCAAGGACGGGCTTTGATTTGAGAAAAACCAAGAAGCCAGGGTCGGTGTAGGCGTCAGGGGGTAAGTCGTCGGTCAAGAGCTCGGCATCGATAGAGGCCAACTCGATGCTGCGGTGCTCGTTTTGTGCCACATGAATGAAGGCCAAACCAATGAGCAACACAATGAGAGGCAAGGCCGAGCCGAGCCGGTTCCAAACATTGAAACCTTCGAGTGAGCCCAAGCTGGGTCCGCCTGCGGTGGCAAGCTGAGGTTCAAAGGCAAGCGCAGGCTCGCGTTTTCGGACAGACAAGGCTTGCATGCGCGCAGCGCGCAGCCTTTCGGAAATGTCGTGTGGCAACTCGGAGGCATGCTCGTTCAAACGGCGAGCGATGGCCTGGCCCATTTGGTCTACCCGTGACATGTGTGAATGAGCTTGTTTTTTCATGTGTTAAATCCTTTGGCACGAAGCGCTTTACTGAGGGCCTGAACAGCCCGGGAACAGTGGGTTTTGACACTGCCCTCCGTGCAACCCATGGCCACAGCAGTTTCGGAAAGGTTCATCTCCTCCCAATAACGCAGCAGGAAGGCTTCTCGTTGACGCGGCGGCAATTCTTGAATTTCCGCCTCAATTTGGTGAAAAACTTGTTTTCTATGGGTTTGGTCTTCGGAGCTCTCGCTCAAACCGGGCTCGCTGAAGGTACTGAGGTTTTCTAAAAAATCAAAATCCTCACCGTCTGCATCGGTGCCAAAGTCGCCCATGTTGGAGAAAAGGGCGTTGCGGGTTTTTTGTCGCCGGAACCAATCGAGGGTGGTGTTGGACAAAATGCGCTGAAACAACATTGGCAGTTCATTTACTGGCTTGTCGCCATAGTGCGTGGCCAGTTTGATCATGCTGTCTTGCACAATGTCGAGAGAAGACTCCTCATTCCGCACGTGATAAAGCGTGCGCTTGAAGGCGCGCTTCTCCGTGTTTTTAAGGAAATCTGAAAGTTCTTTTTCTGTGGCCAAAGTAACGAACCAAATGGGCACCCATTTTGTGCGAATCGAATTATGGCACTCTGGGCCCTATAATGCTGGGTTGCAATTGAAAAAACGCAAACGGGTCACCATCCGGCCTCTGCACTTACATGTGCTGGCCCATGTTGGTGGTCTTAAGTTCTGATGCGACTTCACAAGAGTCCCGCAAAAGAGCACCCAAGGTTTTTCGTTAGAGAAAATCACAAAGGTTGAACATGGAAATCTCCAAATTAGAAATGGCAAACACTGCCAGTGCGGCAAATTCGGCCGGTGCGGCCAGTGCCTCAGCATCCTCACCGTCCGCCGTCGATTTGCGCGGCAGCGAAATTCTGGTTAAAGCGCTACAAGCCGAAAACGTCAAGTACATCTGGGGTTACCCGGGCGGTGCTGTTTTGCACATTTACGACGCCTTCTTTAAGCAAGACACCATCCAACACGTGCTGGTGCGACACGAACAGGCCGCAGTGCACGCCGCCGACGGCTACGCCCGAGCCACAGGCGATGTGGGCGTAGCCCTGGTTACCTCCGGTCCGGGCCTCACCAATGCGGTCACAGGCATTGCCACCGCTTACATGGACAGCATTCCCATGGTGATCATCAGTGGCCAAGTGCCCACTGCAGCCATTGGCCTTGATGCCTTCCAAGAATGCGACACCGTGGGCATCACGCGCCCCATCGTGAAGCACAATTTCTTGGTCAAAGATGCCCGCGACATGGCAGAGATCATGAAAAAGGCATTCCATATTGCACGCAGTGGCCGACCTGGCCCCGTGGTGGTCGATGTCCCCAAGGACGTTTCATTCAACAAAGTGCCCTACCACGGGTACCCCGAAACAGTTGAAATGCGCTCTTACAACCCTGTGCGCAAAGGCCACAGCGGACAAATACGCAAGGCCGTTCAATTGTTGATGGCGGCCAAGCGCCCCTACATTTACACAGGCGGCGGTGTGCTCTTGAGCAATGCCTCGGCCGAGCTGCGTCAGTTGGTCGACATGCTCGGTTATCCCGTCACCAACACACTCATGGGCTTGGGCGCTTATCCAGCGACCGATCCCAAGTTCCTTGGCATGCTCGGCATGCACGGCACATGGGAAGCCAACAATGCCATGCAGCATTCTGATGTGTTGTTGGCGGTGGGTGCACGCTTTGACGACCGCGTCATTGGCAATCCAAAGCACTTTGCTCAAAACGAACGCAAGATCATTCACATTGACATTGACCCTTCCAGCATTTCCAAGCGTGTGAAGGTCGATGTGCCTATCGTGGGCGATGTCAAAGATGTTTTGACCGAACTCATTGCCATGATCAAAGAGTCGAGTCTCAAGCCCGACAAAAACGCACTGGGTGCGTGGTGGTCCACCATTGATGGCTGGCGCCAACGCAATTGCATGAAGTACGACAGTGACAATACCGAAGTCATCAAGCCCCAAAAGGTCATTCAAACTTTGTACAACATGACAAAAGATGCCGATGCCTACATCACCTCCGATGTGGGCCAGCACCAAATGTGGGCGGCTCAGTATTACAAATTTGATGAGCCGCGCCGCTGGATCAACTCTGGCGGCTTGGGCACCATGGGCGTGGGCATTCCTTATGCCATGGGCATCAAGTTGGCCAAGCCAGACTCTGAAGTTTTTTGCGTCACTGGCGAAGGCTCAGTTCAAATGTGCATTCAAGAGCTTTCCACGTGCTTGCAATACAACACGCCCATCAAAATTGTTTCTTTGAACAACCGCTACTTGGGCATGGTTCGTCAATGGCAAGAGATTGAATATTCAGGCCGTTACAGCCACAGCTACATGGATGCCTTGCCCGACTTTGTGAAACTGGCCGAAGCCTATGGCCATGTGGGCATGCTCATAGAGCGGCCTGAAGATGTCGAGCCCGCATTGCGCGAAGCTCGCAAATTGAAGGACCGCACGGTGTTCATGGACTTCCGTACCGACCCCACCGAAAACGTGTTCCCCATGGTTCAAGCAGGCAAGGGCATTACAGAAATGTTGCTCAGCCCCGAAGACCTCTGAACCACGCCCATCATTTGAATTAACTTAAGAAGAATCTATTGACCGCCAAGCCTGCACATTACCGTGTGCGGGGGAGGGTGGCGAAAAGAGGAATCGCACATGAAACACATCATCGCTGTCTTACTTGAAAACGAACCTGGCGCCTTGTCGCGCGTGGTGGGATTGTTTTCCGCGCGGGGCTACAACATTGAGTCCCTCAGTGTGGCGCCTACCGAAGACCCTAGTCTGTCACGCATGACCATCCAAACGGCAGGCTCAGACGACGTCATTGAACAAATTACCAAGCACTTGAATCGCCTCATTGAAGTGGTCAAAGTGGTTGACCTGACAGAAGGTGCTTACACCGAGCGCGAGCTGATGCTGGTGAAAGTGCGTGCTGTGGGCAAAGAACGTGAAGAGATGAAGCGCATGGCCGACATCTTCCGTGGTCGTGTGATCGATGTCACCGACAAAAGCTACACCGTGGAACTGACGGGCGACCAATCCAAAAACGACGCGTTTTTGGAAGCCATCGACCGCAGCGCCATTCTTGAAACAGTCCGCACCGGTGCCTGTGGCATTGGTCGGGGTGAGCGCATTTTGCGCGTCTAAACCCAATATTTTTTGTACGATTTTTGAAGGAGAGAACCCATGAAAGTGTTTTACGACAAAGACTGTGACCTCAGCGTCATCAAAGGCAAAACTGTGGCCATCATCGGCTACGGCTCACAAGGCCACGCACACGCCCAAAACTTGAACGACAGTGGCGTGAAAGTGGTTGTGGGTTTGCGCAAAAACGGCGCAAGCTGGCCCAAAGTAGAAAAAGCGGGCCTTACCGTCATGGAAGTGGCCGATGCCGTCAAAGCGGCTGATGTGGTCATGATTTTGTTGCCCGACGAACAAATTGCCGATGTCTACCGCAACGACGTGGAGCCCAACATCAAAAAGGGTGCCTCTTTGGCATTTGCACATGGCTTCAACGTTCATTACAACCAAGTCATTCCTCGTGCAGACCTTGACGTTTGGATGGTAGCGCCCAAGGCGCCAGGCCACACCGTGCGCAACACCTACACACAAGGCGGCGGCGTACCCCACTTGGTGGCTGTGCACCAAGACATGAGCGGCAAAGCCAATGCGTTGGCACTCAGCTACGCCATGGCCAACGGTGGCGGCAAAGCCGGCATCATTGAAACCAATTTCAAAGAAGAAACAGAAACCGACTTGTTTGGTGAGCAAGCTGTCTTGTGTGGCGGCGCCGTTGAACTCATCAAGATGGGTTACGAAACTTTGGTAGAAGCGGGCTACGCCCCAGAGATGGCTTACTTTGAGTGCCTCCACGAACTCAAGCTCATTGTTGACCTCATTTACGAAGGCGGCATTGGCAACATGAACTATTCCATCTCCAACAATGCAGAGTATGGCGAATACGTGACTGGCCCTGAAGTGATCAACGAGCAATCACGCGAAGCCATGCGCAATGCCTTGAAACGCATTCAAACGGGTGAGTACGCCAAGATGTTTATTTTGGAAGGCCGTACCAACTACCCAAGCATGACAGCACGCCGCCGGCTCACCTCTGAGCACTCCATTGAAGTGGTGGGTGCACAATTGCGTTCTATGATGCCTTGGATTGCCAAAAACAAATTGGTCGACAAAACGCGCAATTAAATTTGGCGTTCCGCACCAAACCAAGTTGGCAACTGAATTCGCACTGAAGCTGACTGAGAAAGAAGCAAACTATGGCCGATGGCACAAACCCATCTGACGACGCCGAATTGACAGAGCAGCCGCGTAAGCCCCGAAAGGGAATTTACGTGCTGCCCAACCTGTTCACGTTGGCAGCATTGTTTGGTGGTTTTTATGCCATCGTCATGGCCATGAATGGGCGCTTTGACATGGCCGCCATTGGTGTGTTTTGCGCCATGGTGCTCGACAGCCTGGATGGCCGAGTCGCGCGCATGACCAATACGCAAAGCGCCTTTGGAGAGCAGATGGACTCTTTATCCGACATGGTTTCCTTTGGTGCCGCACCAGCCCTCATTGCTTATGAATGGTCTCTCAAAGGCCTGGGCCGTTGGGGTTGGATTGCTGCCTTTGTGTATTGCGCTTGTGCCGCTTTGCGTTTGGCTCGGTTCAATGTCAACACTGCCGTGGTTGACAAAAGATTTTTCCAAGGACTTCCCTCGCCTGCCGCTGCAGCATTGGTCATGGGCTTCATCTCTATCATGACCGATGCCGAAGTGCCTGCCGCAGGCATGGCTTGGCCGATGTTTTTAGTGGCTCTATTTGCAGGCCTGTCCATGGTGACCAATGTGCCGTTCTATAGTTTCAAAGACATCAGCATGAAAAAGAGCGTGCCCTTTGTGGTGATCGTTCTCATTGCATTGGGCATTGCCGTGGTTAACATTCACCCCCCCATTGTGCTTTTTGCGCTGTTTGTGATCTACGGATTAAGTGGTTATGGCATGTATATTTGGCGCCGCTTTAAAGGCGAGCCTACCAGTGTCATCAGCACCTCGACTGAAGATCCCGACGAGCGCGGGCTTCATCAGTGATTGATTGATGTCCATAACTTGTGGTAAAGTATTCCTATGAAAACAAATTTGCTGGCCCTACTGCTGACGCCCATCGGGCGGAATTTGTAGCGCACGCTGTTCATTTTCCAATCAAGCCCGTATGCCAAAAGCAGCGGGCTTTTTTATTTTCCGAGTTGCTTTCAGAATATTTCATCCAGGAGTAAAACATGGCCGATCAGCTGATCATTTTTGACACCACTTTGCGTGACGGCGAGCAGTCCCCCGGCGCGTCCATGACCCGTGACGAAAAACTGCGCATTGCACGCCAATTGGAGCGTTTGCGTGTGGATGTCATTGAGGCAGGATTTGCCGCCAGCTCCAACGGTGATTTTGAAGCAGTGCAAGCCATAGCCAATGTCATCAAGGACTCCACGGTTTGTTCTCTGTCACGTGCCAATGACCGCGATATCTCACGTGCGGCCGAAGCCTTAAAAGGCGCGGCGCGAGGCCGCATTCACACCTTCATTGCCACGTCGCCTTTGCACATGGAGAAGAAGCTTCGAATGACGCCCGACCAGGTGTTTGAGCAAGCCAAACAAGCGGTTCGTTTTGCGCGTAATTTAATGGGTGATGTTGAGTTCAGCCCTGAGGATGGCTACCGAAGCGACATGGACTTTTTGTGCAAAGTGTTGGAGGCCGTCATCGATGAAGGCGCGACCACCATCAACGTGCCCGACACGGTGGGTTACGCGGTGCCTGAGTTGTATGGCCAGTTCATCAAAACCTTGCGCGAACGCGTTCCGAATTCAGACAAAGCCATTTGGTCCGTGCATTGCCACAACGACTTGGGCATGGCCGTGGCCAATAGCTTGGCGGGCGTGAAGTTGGGCGGTGCACGGCAAGTAGAGTGCACCATCAATGGCCTGGGCGAGCGCGCTGGCAACTGCTCATTGGAAGAAGTGGTCATGGCGGTCAGAACGCGCAAAGACTATTTTGGTTTGACCATGAACATTGACCCCATCCACATCTTGGCGGCCAGCCGCATGGTCAGTCAAACCACCGGCTTTGTGGTGCAACCCAATAAGGCGGTGGTCGGTGCCAATGCTTTTGCGCACGCCTCAGGCATTCACCAAGACGGCGTCTTGAAAGCCCGTGACACTTACGAGATCATGCGTGCCGAGGATGTAGGCTGGACCACCAACAAAATAGTGTTGGGCAAATTGAGTGGCCGCAACGCCTTCAAACAACGCTTACAAGACCTGGGCGCGGTGCTCGAAAGCGAATCAGAAGTGAACGCTGCGTTTGCAAAGTTCAAAGAGCTTGCCGATCGAAAAAGTGAAATTTTTGACGAAGACATCTTGGCGTTGGTCAGTGAAGAAAGCGTCTCGCAGGACAAAGAGCGCTTCGCCTTCGTTTCATTGTCGCAACAAAGTGAAACAGGTGAGCGGCCCAAAGCCGCTGTTGTCTTCACCATTGAGGGCAAAGAAGTTCGGGGCCAATCCGATGGCAATGGCCCTGTCGATGCGTCACTCAAAGCCATTGAGTCCATCGTGCAAAGCGGTGCTGAAATGGTGCTCTATTCTGTCAATGCCATCAGCGGATCGACTGAAAGCCAAGGCGAAGTCACAGTCAGGCTGCAAAACAGCGGACGAGTGGTCAATGGCGTGGGGGCAGACCCCGACATCATTGTGGCGTCAGCCAAAGCCTACTTGTCGGCTTTGAACAAAATTCAAAGCAAGGCAGACCGTGTTGCAGCCCAAGGTTAAACTCAGCGGATCGGCACGTCAGCGCCGCTCAAACTGAGTCTGTAAAAGGGCTTGAAAAAGGCTTCGCAAGGTGTTGATCTTGTGAATCTTTTTTAAATTGGTTAAACTACGCGAAGTTTCAATTACACTCACAAAATCCCGCAAATTTTGTGTCTTGAAAGTACCGCTTTGACGCCTGTCCGTTGCTTTTCTCCCCTCCGAGGCTTCAGCCAATGTGTCGCATTGATCACGTTGAGCTTCGCAACCCTCATCAGCCAGGCTGCCGACAGCGAGAGTGTCCGTAAAGCCCCCAACAACACGCAAGGCAGAGCCACCCCAACTCAAGCGCCCAAGGGGGGCGCCAAGTTGGCGTCCAAACAGGCCCCCAAAGCGGCTTCCTCCAAAGTTCGCAGAGCGGTGCAAGCCAAAGGCATCGATACCAGGCCGTCGTTTGGGCAAGTTGCGGGCCTGCATCAAAGCACCGACGCCCTCGACTTGCGTTCCAGCGTGGCGCTGGTCATTGACCAAGACACGCACGAAGTCCTCATTCGCAAAAACGATCAAGCCGTATTGCCCATTGCATCCCTCACCAAGCTCATGACAGGCTTGGTCATCAGCGAAGCCAATTTAGCTTCCAGCGAGTTGATCACCATTTCCCAAGAGGATGTTGACACCGAAAAAGGCAGCACGTCCCGTTTGGCAGTGGGCTCTGTACTCACCCGTGGCGATTTGTTGCACCTGGCATTGATGTCCAGCGAAAACCGTGCTGCGCATGCCTTGGGCCGCACCTACCCAGGGGGCTTGTCAGTTTTTGTCAAAACCATGAACGAGCGAGCCAAAGCTTTGGGCATGGCCTCCACTCATTATGTAGAGCCTACCGGCTTGTCCAGTCGCAACCAGTCTAGTGCCGCCGATTTGGCTGTTTTGGTGGGGGCTGCTTACAACGTGCCTTTGTTGCGAGAGTTGTCGACCTCGCCCGGCCGCGAAGTGGCAGTGGGCCGTCGCACCCTCCAATACAACACCACCAACCGTTTGGTCAAATCCCCTCATTGGGACATCGGCCTGCAAAAAACCGGCTACATCTCCGAAGCCGGTCAATGCTTGGTCATGCAAACCAAAGTGTCTGGTCGCAAGCTCATCATGGTGTTTTTAGATTCTGCCGGCAAGCTCAGCCGAATCGCCGATGCCGAGCGTGTGCGCCGTTGGGTTGAGACACACAACGCTAGCAACACCTTGGTCGCTGCCAGCCCTGCGGGCTAAGTTCAACCTCCTCGGATGGGCTTAATCTTTGTAACCCAAAGCCCTTGAGATGCCCTCAGCGGTGTCTTGGAGCTTTTGTAACCAGGCTTCGTCCAATCGGTCGGCCGGCGCAGAGATAGACAAACCCGCCAGCAGTTTGCCTTGGTCATCATAGATGCCCGCCGCAATACACCGCACCCCCAGTTCTAGCTCTTCATTGTCTCTGGCAACGCCGTATTGTCGAACCTTTGAAAGTTCGCGCTCCAAAATAGGCAGCTGGGTAATGCTGTTTTTGGTGTTGCCATGCAAGCCGGTGCGCGTGGCATAGCTGCGCACTTTCATGGGCTCATCGACTGACAAAAACAACTTGCCCACAGAAGTCAGGTGCAAGGGCGCTCGGCCGCCGATGGCGCGCACCACTTGCATGCCAGAGCGCTCACTGTATGCGCGCTCGATGTACACAATCTCATCGCCTTGGCGCATGCTCAAATTGACGGGCTGCTGAATGAGTTTGTGCAATTCGCGCATGGGTGCCAGTGCCGCATCGCGCACATTAAGGCGGGCCTTCACCATGTTGCCCAATTCGAGCAAGCGCATGCCAAGGCGATAACTGCCGGGCTCGGGCCGATCGACAAATCGGCCAATGGTGAGGTCGTTCAAAATTCGGTGAGCCGTGGAAGGATGAAGGCCCGTTTTTTCACTGATCTCTTTGAGCGAGATTGAATCTTCTCTGGATGCCAGCACATTCATGAGCGAAAACAAGCGCTCAATGACTTGAATGGTGGGTACGACAGTGCCTGGAACTTCAGTATTTCGCATGGGCCTCAACTTCTTATCAAAACGAAATGAATGCTTCCTTGGAAGGGAATGGCGAAATATTATTTTACAAGATGAAATAAGCCTTGGATATGGCATTCTTCATGGGGCCACCAAAAACAGTCTTGGCTGGTGACTAAGGTCGATGGGCTTGCCATTCTCCGTCTTGAAGACGTTCACAGGGGCTGAACCGTTCTTTGTATTGCATTTTGGGACTGGCCTCAATCCAATAGCCCAAATACAGATAAGGCAGGCCCATTTCTTGGGCTTGCTGTATCTGCCAAAGCACGTTGTAGGTGCCATAACTGCTTCGGTCCTCTGGGGCATAGAAGGTGTAAACCGCAGACAGGCCGTCGTTTAACAAATCAACGATG
>Ga0304728_1000284_pt1 | contig 42675 bp, 53 predicted proteins | sample C_130625_MF_Meta_FD_190476 | JGI IMG/M metagenome (GOLD analysis project Ga0304728, IMG submission 190476) | Freshwater microbial communities from Lake Croche, Canada to study carbon cycling - C_130625_MF_MetaG (v2) (version 2) | ecosystem: Environmental > Aquatic > Freshwater > Lake | place... | reverse complement strand
GTTAAGACCGTGATGTCCTTGGTGCTAAGCCCCGTAAGGTCTTCCGTAGTTAAGACCGTGGGGGCTTTAGTAGTTAAGACCGTGGGGGCTTTAGTAGTTAAGACCGTGATGTCCTTGGTGCTAAGCCCCGTAAGGTCTTCCGTAGTTAAGACCGTGGGGGCTTTAGTAGTTAAGACCGTGGGGGCTTTAGTAGTTAAGACCGTGATGTCCTTGGTGCTAAGCCTCGTAAGGTCTTCCGTAGTTAAGGCTTTTATGTCCTTGGTGCTAAGCCCAGAAACAACTTCAGTACCAAGCCCCGATAAGTTTTCAGTACCAAGCCCAACTATATTTTGAGTGCTAAGCCCAGAAACAACTTCAGTACCAAGTCCGGATACACCACGAGTACCAAGCCCCGATAAGTTTTCAGTACCAAGCCCAACTATATTTTGAGTGCTAAGCCCAGATAGATTTTGAGTGCTAAGCCCAGATAGATTTTGAGTGCTAAGCCCAGATAGATTTTGAGTGCTAAGCCCAGCTATATCTTGGGTAGTAAGCGCGCCGATCATTTGGCTAGACAAAGCAGAACCCGTGGTGTTCAGCGCATCAATCGGGCTGCTTGTTAAAGCCGCTATGTCTTGAGTAGTAAGCGCGCCAATCGGGCTGCTTGCTAAAGCCTTGGTCTCTTGCGTGTTCAGCACATCAATTGGGCTGCTTGCTAGAGCTTTAGTCTCTTGCGTGTTCAGCACATCAATTGGGCTGCTTGCTAGAGCTTTAGTCTCTTGCGTGTTTAATACGTCAATAGGGCTGCTTGTTAAAGCTGCTATGTCTTGAGTAGTAAGCACGTCAATTGGGCTACTTGTTATAGCCTCAGCAGCTTGCGTGTTTAATACATCAATTGGGCTGCTTGTTAAAGCTGCTATGTCTTGAGTAGTAAGCACGTCAATTGGGCTACTTGTTATAGCCTCAACGTCTTGCGTATTCAATACGTCAATTGGGCTACTTGTTATAGCCTCAACGTCTTGCGTATTCAATACGTCAATTGGGCTACTTGTTATAGCCTCAACGTCTTGCGTATTTAATACGTCAATTGGGCTACTTGTTATAGCCTCAACGTCTTGCGTATTCAATACGTCAATTGGGCTACTTGTTATAGCCTCAACGTCTTGCGTACCCGCACTTCCTAACCCGCTAGTGGTATCGCCCGGTTTGGCAGTAAAAGACCCGGTATTAACATCATACGTAGGCGGTTTTTGAGAAACAACAGTGACCGGATTACCGTTATCTGTGTAATGGCTTTCGTAAAATGTTTTTTCAGTAACAGGATCATATTTAACACGATAGCCAGTTATCGTGCCATCCGCATTTGTTATTGAAACATCTGTATACCAAGTAAACGCAATACCCCCCGGTGCTTCTGGATCATTTTCAGTAGCAAGGTACACAGGGGTTATATCAGCCCCAGAAGGAACGCCATCACGTCCTATTGCAGCGCTTAATGCGTCAGATGCTGTAATCGCAAGCGGGTTATCTGCATCTACGTTTTGAACAGGCACGTACCTAGTCGCCGGGTTTATATTGCCTCGGCCACCGCCTACGCTATCCAAAGCGCTAATTTGTGAAGTGGCAAGCGCAGCTACATCACCGCCTAGCCCACCCCCACCAGTGTCTTCAGCAGCTACGTCACCACCACCGCCTGTTTTTGTTTTTGCTGCTTTTTGAGCGTCTTGTATGAATTGTTCGCCAAGCGTAGTTACCGCTGATGTTAATGCGCCTTTAGGGCCATCATTTATAGCACCGCTAGTAGCTGCACCAATAACTTGGGCTGTCCTTGGGTTAAGGTCAGGCATCGCGGTATTAAAAGCATTGGTAACCAAGTTGGTAGTAGCGGTACTTACAAGGCTACCAACAAATGCATTTTTAATTGCATCTGCATTTCCTCCGGCAACAATGGTTTGCGCTGCCGACCCTCCAGCCTTCACAATTGCAGACGCTATCTCTGGATGGCCCATAACCTCTGTCAACGCTTTTGTAGCGGCGGGGCTGTATATACCTATTGTTGCACCGGCCACGCCACTAAGCACGGCTTCACCAACGGGCTTGCCTAGAGCTACTTGAAGAGTGGTATTTGCTATAGCAGTACCAACAATATTGGCAGTTGCTGTGGCAGCAGTACCTGCGGCAGCAATAGATGCTTGAGTTGCGCCTTCAACTGCCGCAGCCGCAAAAGCAGCATCTGCGGCACTCGTTAAAACGCCTGCACTCACCAGCGATTCGCCGATATAAGCCCCAGCCATTGGCATAAGAGGCATCGCAAAAAGAGAAATGAGAGGAACTAAATCTTGAGCTACGGTACGTTGGTTTTGCGTTGTTTGATAGTTCCCACTTGTGTCAAACAAAACATTTTGATTTTTCCCATTGTCATAAGCGTAGCCTATAGGGGGGCCGTAATCGTACCCTTGTCCCTCATGAGGCGTAGCTTGGTGGGCATAATATGGATTTAATGTTTTACCAAGACTTGCTTCAAGCGCAAGAACGCTGGCGGGTTTAGGTACATCAATTGTCCCTTCTTCCGCTGAGTATAACGGGGCTAATGATGATGATTTTCCTTCACCATCATCTTCATTTCCTTTACGTTCTGGCATGATTACTCCTAATTATTTTCGTAATGCGTTATTAAGAGCCATAGCCCAGTCTTGCCAAGTATCAAAGCCGTTGCTGCCCGGAACGCCAACAAAACGTCCGATGCCTGATAACGCGTTAGCCCATTCTTTCCACTGCGCTTCAGGAGAAACGCCCAATTGATTGGCCGCAAATAGCTCGGACATGAGCGCACACCAAGTGTCCCATGTCAGATTGCGGGGGTCGTAGACCTGTGCGGCACTCATGGGTTGCCCGTTCCGCGAACATCGCCAGTGGTTATAGACAACAGCACGCGGCCAGTCTGGTACGTCCCGCCTGCGGTGTTTGATTCAAAGCGCAGCCGCATTTCGCGGCGCTGCTCGCGCATGTCAATCTTGAGCGTATTCGGTGAGAACGTGTAAGGCGCAGAATCCACCACGGTGTCTTCAGCGTAGCCTTGCCCCGTAACCACCACAGTCATGTCGCCCTCTTGTACAAAGTCAGGTTCGATACGCTCCAAGCGCGTCCACAGGTTGTCGCCCGGCTGCTGGACCGAGCCCACCAGCCCACCCAACGTGCCTATGCTATAAGTCTCAAAGTAGCTCTGGATGGCGTTAACGTTGGTCAAGTAGATGCTGTCCACGCCGGTTTCGTGTTGCCATAGGGTGTAGTCTCCCTCAGAATTGGCCTCGTTGCCCGCCCAGATAGGCTTGGGGAATACCTCCGAGAAAACACCCGCAGAGCGGCGTGCGCCCGCAGCCTGTCCAGCGTCGTACCACGTCTTATCGCGCACGTTGTAGATAACGGCATCGGTGCATTCGGTGGCATCGCCCTTGGGATAGAACCACCAGATTTCACCATAGCGCGGAATCTTGGTTGCCCAGACTTTTTGGCGCTGGTTTAAATTTATGTTGTCAAAAAAGTAGTTCTGGTTGTTGCCGTTAGGTATCTCTTGCACCTGACCGCCGTACATCAAGAACCGGTCCACGCCAGCCCAGTAGTAAATGCCGTCGTACTCAATGACCGAGCTAGACGACATGATCGAGGTCTGGCTGCTTATTAGGTCGTAGGACCAGAAGTAGTTCGTGCCGCCCGAAGACGATGGCTGGAAGCTCACGCGGATGAGCGCGTCAGCAGCCCAAAACAGCCCAGATGGCGACGTAGAGCCGCCACGGATAGGTAGCCCTTTGACGATCTTGCCGGTGGCCACGTTGGTCGCGTTGGCGTCCGGGCTGACCCAGTTGGCAAAGTCCCCTGCGCTGGAGTTCTGTATCAGGCCGTTATTGCCATACACGAACAAGTACGGGTGGATCACCACGCAGCCGCCAGACACCGCGATGTTGTTGTCAAAGGTGACCGTGACAGGGTTAGACACCGTGAACGTCAAGTTGGTCGTTGTGCCCACCACGGTCGTCAACGCGGCGCCGCCAGCAGTATCGGACAACTGGAACGTGGAAGTCCCGTTGGTTGCGATGATGTAGTAGCTCGTCGGGTTGCTATAGCCGGGTATCGAAGCTGGAAGCAAAGCATACGTCAGGCCAGTAGGTGTGCCAGCAGTGGTGGTGATGGCCGACCCGCCCAAAGACGCGGACAAGGTAAACGTCGTTGAGCCGTTGGTGGCGATGATGTAGTACGTGGTTGGGTTCACGTAACCCGTAATAGACCCCGTACCGCCAAATGTGCCGCTGATCTGGACAGGCTGGCCAACGACCAGCGTAACCGCCGCTGCGGTGCAGGAGAACTGCCCCGCAATGCCCGCGATGGCGACACCAGAGAGCAGAGTTGGAGCGTTCAAGGTAAACAGCAGCCCTGTCGCGGGGCCGATGGTCGTCGTTATGGCCGCGCCACCAGAGGAGGCGGAAAGCTGCACGTTAGACGTGCCATTGGTCGATATGACGTAGTAAACCTTGGGGCTTGTGTACCCGGTGATGGACGTGGCCAACGAGGTCACCGTCAAGCCGATAGAGGGGCCTACCGTTGTCGTCACAGCGCTCCCGTTGGCGGTCGTAGATAGCGTGAACGTCGTTGAGCCGTTGGTGGCGATGACGAAGTAGGTAGTCGGCGTGGAGTACCCAGTGATGGTCAAGGCCTTGGCGGTGGGCGTATAGCCCGTGCTCGGCCCAATTGTAGTCGTAACCGCAGAGCCGCCAGAGGTGGCCGACAACTGAAAAGTCGTGGAGCCGTTGGTGGCGATGATGTAGTAGTTGGTGGGCGTAGAGTAGCCGGTTATGCTCGCCACGTTAGCGGCAAACCCCAATCCGGTGGTAGCGCCCACTGTTGTGACGACCGCAGCGCCGCCCGAAGTTGCCGACAACGTGAAAGAAGTCAGCCCGTCCGTAGCGATGATGTAATAGGTATTGGGCGTGGTGTAGCCGGTGATGGTGGCAGCGCTCAGCGTGTAGGTCACGCCGGTTGGGGTGCCCGCCACCGTGGTCACCGCTGAGCCGCCCAGAGTTGCCGAGAGCGTGAACGTGGTGGACCCGTTTGTTGCGATGACGTAGTAGGTCGTTGGGTTGGAGTAGCCACTAATGCTTCCAGTCCCACCAAACGTGCCGCTGATGACGACCGGTTGCCCCACGTACAAGGTCACGGGCGATGCGGCGCAAGTGAACGTGCCTGCCGTACCGGAGATGACCACCGAAGACAGCGCCGTAGTGCTCGTGGCTCCGCTGACAGTTACTGGCTGGCCAACTTGCAAGACAGTACCAGCGGTGCTACAAACAAAGGTTCCCGCAGCGCCGGTCGCATAGACGTTACTGAGCGCAGTATTTGTGCCGGTCCCGCTAAGAGCGATGACTTGCCCAACAGCCAAGTTAGCTGCTGGCGCATTGCAGATGAAATTACCCGTAGTGGTAGTTGCGTACAAGCCGGTTAGTGTGGTATCTGTTGCCGTGCCACTGAATGTTATTCGCTGGCCAACGCTAATTGTTGTACCGGCGCTGGCACATGAAAAAGCGCCCGCTGTACCAGTCGCGTACACATTGGCCAACGTAGTATCGGTCGTAGAGCCAGTCACAGTTACGGTTTGGCCTACCGTCAACGGTGCGCTGCTTGTATAGCTAAACAACCCAGATGTGCTTGTGGCGTACAAAGAGCCAAGCGTTGTGCTTGCTGTAGACCCGCTGATGTTGACGAGCTGCCCAGTAGCCAGCCCAGAGGTGGCGGTACACGCAAAACTGCTTGAGGTATTGGTCAAATAGACGCCCGACAGACCACTTGTCGTGGAAGCCGTTGCGTTGTTGGACATAACGATGGTGGTGCCCGTAATTGAAGATACCGTTGTGCTGGCAGGTATACCTGTGCCTGAAATACTTTGCCCCGCGCCAACCCTGATGTTATTGGCCAAGAGCGTTACCGTGGAGCTTCCGTTTGTGGTGTTCGCAAGAGCCGTAAACGCGCCTACTTTAGACAGCGACAGCGCGGTGTAGTCGCCCGGAAACGTGCCATACAACACCGGTGTATTCACCGTGGAGGTTAGGTACGACAAATTCTGCCCCGGATGCGCTACTAAATTGTTGGTGTTGTTGCCGGTGGAGTCGTATGCAATGTCAAACTGCCACAGGTTGTTGTCGCTGGCCGTGAAGTTGTTTAGCGTGTAGTTGTAAGGTCCAGACCCCACGCCACCACTGGGACCGGTTATCCACTGCTGCAAACCATTGTTGTAGCCCGATACGACGTAGTTAAAACCGTTAACCGCCGTCATGGCCATGCCGCGAGAAATGCCCGATGTGTTCAAAAACACGGCGTCATAACCGCCGATTTTGCGAGGCCTGCCGCGTTGAAAACGAACCCACTTACCATCCGTGTAACAAGGCGCATCAAAGACCGTACCATCACGCTGTATCCCCGGAGGGACTTCCATTGAGATGACTTTTTTGGTCATTAGAAAACACCCCCCGCAATACCGCCTAGCGCCGTAAAGCCGGTTGAACTAAAGTAGCCAACTAATGTATTACCCACCACAAAACCTAATTGCCCTGATGCGGGCAAATAAACCCCGGTGTTCAGGTCACCCGAGAAGTTAAGCGACGGAACCGCCGTGGAGCCGTTACCCAGCGTGATAGCCGCAAAGGTAGTAGACCCGCTTCCGGCGCTTAGACCAGCGGCGTAAACATTGGTTCCATCACACACCAGCGTGACCGTGGCTCCACGAGGAATAGCAACAGTGGCGCCGCCACCAACGGCTGTCTTTACCGTGAAGGAAAAAGACCCCGTGGTGTTGTTGGTGACAACATATAGCTGGACCGTGGACGGCACCACAATAATTTGATTGCTTGTGAGCACACCAGAGTAATACTGGATAGTGTTGGCCGCTTGCGTTGACGTAAGCGTGGTGGTCCCACCAGTAACTGAAAGTGCTAGCTGCGTGTAGGCAAAGCTGTTAGAGCGCCCGTAACCAAAGGTGTTCCAGTTTGTGCCGTCCGACACCAGCACCAGCGACTCGGTGAGCTGGAGTTGTTGGCTTGCGTTGCCGTCGATGGTGTCTGTGCCGCTGGGGGTCAGTGTCAAGATACCCGTACCGCTGTTGCGGATCATACAAAACCAGTTGGCGCCTACCGAGGCCGCAGACGGCAAATAGAACGTCCCTACACCGCTTTCCCAAAGCACCAATTGCGCGCGTACCGTAGAGGGAAGCGTTGTGGTGCTGAAGTACGCAGCCGTGGTGTACGCCTGATTGAGGGTAAGGCCAATCGGAGTTAGACCGTAACCCGCAAGCGCGGCGGCGTTGGCTGACGACGTGCCTGCCCCGAGCACTACTGAAGACCAAACGCCGTTGACGGTGCCGTTATTGGTCAAGAAGATGAACTGAGCCACGCCCGAGGACACTTGCACGATGGTGTTGCCCGAGTAGTCCGCGACTGTGAAGGTGTTAACCAAAAGACCAATATTGCGCACAATGATGGTTTGACCAGTGGATACTTGCGTAGCAGGCGGCAACTTCAGCAAGTAACCCGGCGCGGTGGCCGTTACGTCGATGATGCTGCTGGCCGGGGTGTCAAGGTTGCCATTAATTGGCCACTCAAGCGTCGTGTTGCCCGATAGCGTCAAGGACTCGTAGCTGACCGACGAGGGGCTGATGGTCTGGCCAGTGAACGGGTTGGTGTAGGTGGTCATGATTAAGAGTCCTGAGCAATTGCTTGGCGGTCACCGATGCGGAGCTGGTCCTCAGTCTTGAGCGCGGCCATGGCGCTGTCAAATAGCCCCGACCAGACCGCCAAGCGGGGGTCATCCTTGACAAAGGGCGCGGTCTGCTTGAGCGTGCCGTAGAGCATCGCGTTGGGCGCGTTTTGGGTAAGCCAGTTGGTCTGATTGGAAGAGGACAGCGGTTCCAAGCGGGTATAACACAGCGCCTCAAACGAGAACGCAGCGCTGGGCGTGGGTGCGATGAACCAGTGGTCGTAGTCGTAATCGGAGTAAAACAGCGGTGTATCGGTTGCCGTAACATCAGGCCAGTAGCTTGACAGGTACTCCAGCTTGCGCAGGTACATGGGCGTCTTGGCCCCGGTGGCGTCCACCATGGTCATGGACACCGTCTTGCGCCAGCGCGCAGGCTTGGCGATCACCGGGTTGCCGATGTTCATGGTGGCGTCCACCACCGCCATCTGGCCCAGTGTCTTGATATCTTGGGCGATCTCAAACTCGGCCAACGTGATGGCCACTGGGATAAATTCGACGACGGCGGGGTCGCTACGCTCAAGGTACTGAAGCACCGTGCTCGTGAGGCTATCGTAGGTCAGGACGTAGGACGGTGTGGTCATCAGTTATCCTATGAGAGGAATAAGGCGCGCTCGTCAATACGGCGATTTTGCAGCCCTTTGAGGATTTTACCCCCACCCATGCAATACTTCAAGAACTCGTCCGCAGCGCCTTCTTTATCCCCACGAAGCAGCTTTTGGCGAAGCGTACTACGCTGGAGTGTCCCAAGGCCGCAGTTAAACGCAAAGCTAGTAAGGCCATCAAACATACCCTGTGTAAGAGGGACAGGGCAGAACTTCTCCACTCCGAGTTCAAAGCGTCTAAGGTCTGCTGCAAGAATTCCATTGACTTCCTCCATGCTGAACTGGCGGTCATCTTCCGATCGCAGGGGAAACCCGTCCCGCTCTTCCAGCTTTAAACGTCCCTGCTCAGGGTAAAGGACATGGCCCACGCCGATTGTCCAAAGTCGTGCTGGGCAACGGTATGGGCGCTGGCGCACACCTTCATGGTGGCGGATGATCCCAAGGGCTTTGTCGGAAACTTTCATTTCTTCCCCATGCTCTGTACACAACCTACCTTGTACCCCAAGTCGCGCCACTCTTTTGCTGCTCGTTGGCAGGCGGTTTCACTCTCAAAGTAGCCGACAACAAGGATACTATTCATATTAATACCTGTGACCAACACGAGTGTCCAGATCATTTTCCAAAGGCTCGGCCCCCGAAGTGGAATGCAATGATGCTGGCAAACAGCGCTTGGGTGTTGCTGTTCCACAGCTTTTCAGCCAGATCAGGGAACGCAACTCCATGGTTGTACCCGTAGATAAACAGGCCCACGTCCACGAACACCAGTAGGAAGAAAAAGCCCATCGTGATAAAGCTACGCACACCTGCACGCAAGTCTTTCATCCATTGGCTGGTGCCGTCTCCAAGGCTTTCATCATGCTTGTAGATGGCGCTCATCTCAGCCACTTGGGCGTTGACTAGGTTCTCTGTAGCCTTGGCGGTGGTTTCCATTTCAAGCTGGGCGCTGTGTATCTGCTCCACCCGCTCCTGCGCTTCAAAGCCAGCTTTGCGCAGTTCCAGTTCCCGCTCAATCTGCATGGCGGCAAGGGCCAGTTCGTGTTTCTTGTCGTTGCGGTCTTGGAAGAAGTCCAGCAGCTTGGGCAAACCGCCCATGAGGAAAGAGATCAGGGTTGATAGGATGGTAAGCATGGTTTAGTCCTTTCCGGTTACAGTTTTAAGTGATTTGCTCACTGGAACTTTTTCTTCAAGGATTGCAATGTGCATCCTGTTCTCGGCAATCTGGTCACGGTTGCGCTGAATTTCTTTTTCCAAGTCCTGACGTAGCTTTTCTCTTGCAAGCTCTGCCCCGGTGTTACTTGCCTGCTTGTTATCGCTGGTAACAACCAAACTAATCTTACTGTTTAGGATGGTGACTTCATGGGCCAAATTTGACAAGGCCGACATCAAGTAAACCACGCAGGAGAATAGCAGCGGTAATAAAGCAAACGTGATCTTCTCAATTAGTTGTCCTTTGGCTTCCATAGTCTGAATTTTTTCTTCACTCATTTATTTCCCCATCAAAAGTGTTAGCCACCAAAAACATAAGCCTAGCAGCAGGATTATTAAAGCACCTGCTATCAGCCAAGTTAGGAAATCTTCCCACTCCTCTTGATTGGCCTTGGCGTTCTTTTCGTCCAGTATCTCCTGCGCCTTGCGGTTTTGGATAATCCTGTTGCGCTCAATCAGCAATTGCTGCCAGAGGTCGGCGTTTCCCGACATGACAAAGTAGTTGTTCAATTCCCTCTCAGCATCTGCAAGCTGCTTGGCCTGCATCACTACCTCAAACGCTGCTGCCGTGTCCGACTTGGCAAAACTGCTCTTGGGTTTGGCCGCAGCTTTCTGTACTACGTCCTTAGCCTCAAAGAACTTCATCAAATCGCCAGAGACGGCCTGTATGTCCTTGCCCAGTGCAATGGCGGCTTTTACCCCCTTGATCGCCGCTTGGGCCGTAGCAAAAGCGGTGATCGGGTCGATCATGGTTACCCGAACATAAAAAAGAAGTTGCCAGTAGATGTGGCTGCAAAAGTCCAACCAGTATTGTTGCCAGCATTTACGTTTGTTGCAGCAGTTGCAATCCATGTTGCTCCACCAGTTGCTGCGCTGTCTTGTACGGAAAGATAAGTGGCTGTGTTCGTGCCGCTTGCATCCGATAAAGTTGCCTGTGTTCCAGAAGTTGTACTTTGTAGGTACTTAAGCGTTGTGCCTGATGTAACAAAAGAACCGACAGTGCTGGTGGCTCCTGCTTTTAGCTGTATTGTGCCAAGGCTAAAAGTCAGCGCACGGGTTGCCCCAAGTGTTAATGCATCCGCACAAGTTACCGTGCTACCACCACTAACAGTGATGGGAAAGTCCATCGTCTTAGTATTGTTGGTAATGGTTTGCGTACCGCTAGTAGCACCAAACGTCATCGCGCTGGCGCTTGTAGTAAGCGTCATTCCTGTGGATAATGTCAAATCACCATAAATAGTGCCAGTGGAGGTTGCACCCCATGTACCCGCATAGCCCGTAAAATTTACGCTTTTTGCTGTATAACTCGCCGTTCCAAGAAAGGTTAGCGCATAACTTCCTGCTTTGAAGTTAAAACTTATGGAGTTTGCTTCTGATAATGCGCCAGATAAAACACTAATTGCAAGACTACTGGTGTAAGTAACATTAACGACCGGAGTTCCTGTTACTGTTAATCCTGTTACGGTTGCAGTAGTCCAAACAGTGCCTGTACCAGAACAAGCAATATTACCTATACCAAATGCAAGTGTGCGCGTGACGGCTCCTGACCCTGCAAACAACCCTGTAGTTAATGTTTTACCATTAAGGTCAAGCGTCCCAGAAGTAAGGGTAAACGTACTAGCAGTAGCGACAGTAACAGCGTCTTGTAATTGAACTGTTCCCGTTAGGTTATCGACTGTAATTGGTTGTGTAAATGATTTACCATTTCCAGTAATTTGCTGGGTTACTCTACCATTAAAACTAATAATTCCAGTACCACTGAGTGTAGTTCCTGTTCCATTCTTCCAAGAGCCATAGATACTGGGCGTGAGAGTGCTAGTTGCTAATGTCATTGCAGTTGTTCGCGCAGACATATCTATAGTTCCGAAGTTCCAAGCAAGGTCAAAACTAATTATCCCAGTGACACTACCAGTGTTATCAAACGTAGCACTATCTTGTGCTAATGGAAAATTGTTTATTGCTGGCGCTCCTCCGCTTGTTGCTGCCCAGCCAGTAGCGCTCCAGTTTTGAGCGCCAGCAAGATTCCAATACACAGTTTTAGCAGCGGGAAACGTAATTCCTGAATTACCTCCACAATTTCCAGCTCTTGTTGGGGATGAACCTGACGCTACTCCTGCAATCGTAATATCACGAAAATCACCGTCAGTAGCAGATAATGCAGCAGCCGTTAAAGTACGGGAAGTACCAAACGTATTAGAGCGTATAAAAACGCGCTGCACTGCTGTAGCTCCAGCAACAGTAAGGGTTCCGTTTATAGTCTGATTAGCAGCAAAGGTGCATTGCATCAGACCCGTAGCAGCAGGGGCTGTAACGGTAAAGTTATTAAATATATTTGCGCCAGTGACAACATGAGTAACGGCTGTTGTTCCTGTAAATGCTACGTTGTAATATGTTAATCCATTTCCCGCAAAGGTTGTTGCGGAAGCAGATGACATATTTATTTGTGATGTACCAGCATTAAATGTTAAATTTGTAGATGTTGCGAAACCAACTGGTGATGTTGAAGTTAGAGTTACTGTGCTACTGCCTAAATTAATAGTACGAACATTGGCGTTACTAGATGATATAGCACTAGCCGTGACAGAAAAATTGCTGGTAGTAAAAGTTCCTTGGGTTAAAGTGATTGCCACAGAAGCAGTAAAGGCATCTGCCAAAGTAACGGTAACGCCTGAACCATTTATTGTTATAGAGTTAATAGTCCGACCATTACTGGTTATTGTTCCAGACGCAATAAATGTTGGGACAAGAGAAGTGTATATGCCGCTAGCGTTGCTGCTTAATGTTAAATTTCCGCAAGCGTTGTAAGACCCACTTGCAGAACTAAAAGCTGCGCTATCAAAAATAACATTTTTAAAATAACTTCCAGTTGTTATTGATGTACCAACACCAGAAGTACTAGCAGATAAATTAGGAGCATTAGAGGCTGTTCCTCCAGTAGTTCCAAATTCAACTGAAGCGCCGCCAGAAGTAATATTAAAACCGCCTGTCCCAGTGCAAGTAAACCCAGTGGCAGTTGCCATTTGCAAAGCTGCTGTACTTGAAGACATAGAAATATTACCAGTGCCAAATGCAATAGCACGGGTATTAGAATAATTAGATTGAAATTGAAATACAGACCAAGTAAAGTTATTTAATGTAATTGTTCCTTGTATAAAGTCTAATCCACTTGCAGAACCTGCACTTGTATTACCAGAGAGTGATAGATTAATATCAGATTTATTTATAGAAATGGAATTAGTAGCAGCAGTTGTTGTTACAACAATTGTTGCAGCAGTACCTGAATTAGCATCAAAAAGTACATCATCAGTGCTTGTGGGAACTCCAGCGCCTCCAGCCCCACCAGATGAGGCTGCCCAATTAATGGTTGTTATGCTGTTCCAAGTACCAGAACCGCCAACCCAATAATATACTGCCATGCTTTACTCCGTAGAAGGCGCAGTGATAACAGCAATCCAGTTATCCAAACGCTGCTGCTTCATTGCCTCCAACTCAGCATCATTCAAGCCATGGTCATCAGGAAGCACCAAGGCGTCACGGAAAGTGCCGTACTGCGTGTCAAATTCAAAAACAATGCTTACCATGTTATGCTCCTTATGCTTGAGTTGCTACAGCAACCACATCCCACCGAGTGCTATTCGCGTTATAGATGCAGCCAACGTAAGTTGTTTTGCCCGCAGTAGTGGTTGTTGGCAAAGTTGCGCCTACCGCGGTAAACGTGGCGTTCCAAGTTAGTGTGCGCGCGGTGCCGTTGTCCAAAATACGGAAAAGCAACTTATCACCATCCACCGGGGTTCCTGTGGGCGCGTTGATCGTCAGCGTAGCAGCTTGCGCGGTCCATGCGTACTCGTCATAAGAGCTGATGTCTGGGGTGACGGCGGTGGCCGACGATGCGGTCACCAGTACGCGAGTGGTAATGCGTTTGTTGGTCAGCGTCGCCGTGCCGTTGATCGTGGTAAAACCACCAGTCGCGTTGGCGGCACTGCCAAGCGCCGTCACCACGCCTGCACCGGTGGTTGTGGTGCTTGGTGCAGCGCCAGCGCCGCCGCCGATGACCAAAGCGCTCGCGGCTAGTACCGCGCTGCTTGTGATGGCCGAAGAGCTTGAGTAATACGGGATGCCGCCAGAGGTGCCAGAAGTAAGCCCAGTGCCCCCCGCGCTAACTGGGGTCGTCTTCCAGCCGATTACCTGAATGACATTGCTGCTGTCTTTGTAGAACAACTTGCCATCAGTGGTATTGATCGCAAGTTCGCCCGCAACAAGATTACCTGTCGTTGGCGCGTTGGTTGTTGTTGCACTGTAGTACAACCGGAGGGGGGTGAAGCCTGCTTGTGCCATTTAAAAGTTCCTCTGGAAATTACACCAGTAATAGCTCGGCAAAAGCATTGTATGCCAGAAAGTTGCCGCAAATTTGATCATAAAGTACCTCTACGCTGAGGCCACGCAGCGCCACTTGCTGGTTGCCACGTTCCAAACAAAGCCCACATCCAAACGAGCCGTGGTGACCGTGGTTGTCGGCAATGACACTGTAGATGCTTCAAACGATGCGCCCCACGTAATGGCAATAGCGCCTGTCCCGGTGATTGCAATCCACAGCTTTTGCCCGTTGGTAGGCGTTCCAGTCAGGTTGGTAGTAAACGATGTAATGGCTACGGTCTGACCCGTAATTACCACAATGTCATAGTTGTTGGTGTTAATCGTAGGCGTTGCACTGTTGGCGGTGCTTGCCAATACCCGTGGCACTACCGCACCGGTGGTGCTGGTATTTTCTGCAAAGAACGATAGATTGCGTGGGATGCTCATGGCTGTCCTTACTGATTAGGGAACGCTTGCTGCGGGGCTGTAAAGTTTGCCGTATACCTAGCGACGCCTTTAGTAATCCGCAAGTCATCAATGTTCCCGTTTAGAAAGTTTACTATTGACGCACCGCCGCCATAGGAAGCACCAATCAAGGCATTTGAAGCAAGGTATGTAGTAGCGTCTGTGTACGTAGAACCTGATTGTGTTCCGTTAATAAACAGTCTTGTTGAGCCACTGCTGCGGCAAACTGCAATATGATACCAAGTGCTAATCACTATGGCAGTGCTCGTTATCCTGTCGGCAGAACTAACAAACAAACGGATAGTGCCATCGCTATTTAAGTAGAGTAACATATAAGCGCCGTTTGTTGACGCTGGTCTTGTATCAAGAAGTTGCGCTGATCCAGCCGGAAGCACATTTACAATCACCCAGAACTCAACTGTAAAGTCGTTAGCACCAAAAGCAGCAGTTGCGGTGTTGTTGCTGTTTAGATAGCCGGTTGTTCCATTAAAGTATATGGAGCCTGTGCCGTATTTATAGTTTCCAGAAACTTGAGCGCTACCTGCTGTTAACAAATTGTTCTGCATTGCGTTATCAATAACACCTGCATTGGTGGTGCTGAGTAATAGTGACGTACCAGATATAGCCGTTAACGGGGCCGTGGGCGGTGTAAACGCAGAGGTATAGACCGCTGTACCTTTAACAATGCGAACGTTTGATACTTGCCCGTTGTAATAATACGCCGTTCCCGCTGTTTGTCTTCCGATAGACCCGTTACCAGTTGAGCCTAAGTTTTGAGTAACCGCACCGGCACTTGATGCAACTAATGCTCCGTTGACAAACAGCTTTAAATTTCCTGTACCAGAGCCAGACCTAACAACAGCAATGTGGCTCCATGCATTTAACGTTACGGCTGCTGTAGATGTTATGCTTAAACTTGTGGTACTAGTATTACAGTAAAAGAATTGAACCAATCCTGCGGACGTTATAAATATTTGGCATTGACCAACAATATAACTACCAGAAGGCTGGCTAAAAAAGTCAAAGAAAACTGACCCCGAAGCACCATAAGCTAAAGGATAAATCCAGCATTCCCACGTAAAGTCACCAGTGGTATAACTAAACGCAGCATTGGCTGGAATAGTTAGATAGTCCGTAGTGCCGTTAAAGTATGCGGAGCCGCCACCAACTGTTGTTGTGTATGGCGCAACTGAACCAAATGGGTTTATCGACCCTTGTGTAGTTGAGCCATTTCTTGTTATTGAAAAGGCATTGCTGCTGCTATCAATAAACGTGTTGTTCTGCGCGCCTCCGGTACCATCCCCGTGAATCAGCATGGCGACGCTAGACCAGCTTGGATCATTAACAGGCCACGCAGAATTAATGAGTTGCGCTACGTCAGATTGTTTCCAAAGCCCATACGCCGCTGTGCTAGACGACGCAGCCGCAGTAGAGGATAGGATTGAACCTTTGTAACGGGTAGACATTAGCTGATCGCCTCATACGAGGTTGTGAAAGTAATGGCGCTCGCAGTGCCGGACGTAATGGATATTGATGTACCTTCTTGCAAGTAAAACGCCGTGCTTTTGTCTACCACCACGACCGCAGAGTTGCCGGGTACAGGTACTTGAAAAATAATCGGGTACGCCGTGCCGCCAGAAGGCGCAGACCCCTGAGCCACTGCACCATTGGTGTAAATAGAAACCGTGGCAGTAGCGGTAGTAGCTGTCACGTTTGCCGCCACCACGTTATCAATCTTGTTGACAATACCCGAGGCGGCTGCGTTAGCCAACAGCACCACCGCAGTGGTGCCGCTAGGCGTGTAATAGGTCGTGTTGCCGTAAATTGTGGTTACGTTGACTATGTTTGGATTTGCCATGCTTGTTCCTTAGTACCCAAAGATCATCGCCATTGCGATACTCTTGCCGGTGGTCACCCCGACCACCGAAGTTGTGATGACTAACGCTTCTACGATGTCTCCCGACGCACAAGCAATACCAAGGGTAAAACCCGTGCCGCTGGTAGCTGTGTAATCCGATGTGGCCAGCAAAACACCGTTTACATAGACTTGGAGATATCCCACCGCGTAGGTTACCGTGAATGCTGTCTGCCCCGCTGTAGCGGTAAAAGAGGTCCGAGTGTATGCGCTGCCACCTCCAGTAGCAGCAGACCAAGACGCCGTGGTGCCATTAGATGTCAGGACTTGGCCATTTGTTCCTATGGCAAGACGGGTCGCACTATTCGTCCCATTGCCTAGGATCAAGTCGCCTGTGCTAGTAATAGGCGACAGCGCGTTGAACGCTGCTGAAGCAGTTGTCTGCCCGGTGCCTCCGTTGGCGATAGGCAACGCCGTGCCAGAGTAGGTAAGCGCAAGCGTTCCTGATGTAGTGACCGGCGACCCGGTAACGGTAAACAAAGCCGGTGCAGAAAGCTCGACAGAGGTAACCGTTCCGCCACCGCCACCACCACCGGTGGAGTTAATTGTTTGATTTGGCCAAGTGCCCGTGATGGTCACATTCGTACCCGCCACAAGCGCAGGCGTTGCTGTGCCTGTACCACCGTTGGCTATCGCTAACTGCCCGGAAGTTATCTGCGAAGCAGCGATATTAATAGCCGTGTTGGTTACGCTGGTGACTTGCCCTTGCGCATTGGTCACAACTACCGGCACTTGAGTTGCCGAGCCATAGGTGCCCGCCGTGCCGATATTGGTGATCGAGAACTGGTTGGATATTAGGCTTAACCCTGTACCAGCCGTGTATGTCTGAACCGCAGCAAACTGGATAAATGCTATGGACGTTGTGCCGACAGTGATCGGCAAAAGCGTTTGCTGGACCCAAGAGGTATTGGCATTCGCAGTGCCAGATAGCACCAAAAGCAGATCGCCTGCATCTATTTCGTTTGTGCCAGTGCCGCTGGTGTCGTAGTCAGTGGCGCGGGTTAGGACATACGCGACGCCAGCCGTGCCAGCAGTGGTCAGTGTGTAAACGCCATTAAACGCCGCGCTAGGTAACACGTTGCTGACATACGCGCCAGTTTCGTTCTTTATAAGGATACGCTTGCCGACATCCCCAGAAGTGAATGTGTACCCGTCGATAGTTAGCGTGCCAACTGCAACAGCAGTTATCGTTGCCCCTACTCCGCTCGCGCCGTTGTTGTACGTGTACGCCGCCGATAAAGCCGCCGTTGTTGCGTAGTTACAAGCCGCATGGAAGTTGACACCGCTGGCAATGCTATCGGCGTAAGACTTATTGACTATGTCGTCGCTTGACGTTGGGGCCGTGGTAATCGTGCCTGTTGTCAAAGTCACCGAAGTAATGTCGGTGTTCGCGCCACTTTTAGCCGCGCTAAGGTTAGCCCTAGCAGTTGCTGCGACGGTAGCCCCAGTGCCGCCGTTGGCCACCGCGACTGTACCGGTCACGTTAGAAGCTGTGCCGGTAGTGTTTTGGTTTAAGGTGGGCACATCCCCCGCAACAATAGCCGCAAGGACCGCATCCGTGCCATTAGAGCGCAGGTAGTACCCCGAGGTCTGCGTGCCCGTCAACGCGGTGATGGCCGCGCTAGCGGTTGTTTGCCCAGTGCCGCCATTGGCAATCGGCAAGGCGGTGCCAGAGTAGCTGATCGCCAGCGTGCCCGTCGTGGTAACCGGGCTACCGGAGACGGACAAGAAGGCGGGGACTGAAGCAGCCACGGATGTAACCGTGCCGCCTGATCCCGTGGCCGATAACGTGCCGCCAGCAAAGGAAACGCCAGAACCTATGGCCACATTGCTAAATCCGCCGGTGCCGTTGCCGTACAGGATCGACGTGCCGCTGGTGGCGGGGGCATAGTCTGTGCCGGATATCGCTGCCGAGATAGCCGTTCCGTTGCCTTTCAAAAGCCCAGAAACTGACGTTGAGAGTGATATGGCTGGGGTAGTGGTGCTGTTTGCTACCGTCCCCGCAAAACCGTTTATGGCAACTACTGATACGCTAGAAACAGTCCCAGAATTAGTCGCGTTAATTGTTTGGTTGGGCCAAGCGCCGGTTATGTTTACATTGGTTCCGGCCACCAGCGCGGGTGTACTTGTCCCAGTACCGCCGCTTGTGACGTTAAGTGTGCCGCCCAGCACTATGGGCCCCGTGGTTGCGCTAGAGGGGGTCAACCCGGTTGATCCTGCACTGAAGCTAGTTACCGCGTTACCGGCAACAATGGCACCCCAACCAGTGGTGGTATATCCCTCAAAAACCAATAAGTCGGTGTTGTACCGCAGCGTTCCAACTCCGGCAGAAACAGACCTACTTGCAGTCGGCCCCACGGGCACAGTCAAACCCGCCGCTCCCGGCACAACAGGATTATTGGCCAAACTAATCGTGGGGTTGTTGGCGCCATCACCATCGGTGACCGCAATTTGGTTGGCGGTCCCAGTGATCGTGCGGTTGGCGATGACTGTGCCGCCTATAAGGGCCAGCATGCCGGTTCCGGTCGAACTGGCGATGGCAGCGGCCACGCCGGTCAATTGGAAGGTTGGATTGTTAGCCACGCCATCGCCATCGGTGACTGATAGGCCCGCTCCACTGGTGGCCAAAGCGCGCGCCGCAAAAGTGCTTGTGCTTGTTTTTGCGACAATCCCAGTGCCTAGGGTATTTAAGTTGGGCAATCCGCCCGTCAAATTAACTTGCAGCGTGCCCTGCGGTCCGCTATCAGCCAGACTGAGCCCGGTGCCAACCGTTAAAGCGCGGCTGTTGGGCAGCGTAGGCTCGTTGTTGGCCGTCAGGAAGCTCTGCGTTTGAACGGGTGATCCGGCCAACGCAGCGGTCGTGGTCTGCACCGTAACCCCGTTTTGGACGATAGGCACTGCTTCCGTCCCAGTAATCGTCAGGGCGTGAGGCAGCTCGGTGATGGTTACGTTGATAGACATATTTGGGCCTACGGGGACAACCCGCTGTTGTTGCCGTTGTTCTCCGGCGTGTTCGTATTCTGCTCGGTGCTGATAATGTAATCGCCACCCGGGTTGGTCACCAGATTATCGTCCGTCACCGCTACGCTCACATCAGGGCGAGGGAAGCGGATCGTGATGCGCTCAGTTTGACGAGCAGCCAACCGGTAGGGGTCGATCTGGTCCGCGCAGCCTTGATCGCATACCAGCAAGCCGGGGAAGTTGGGGTCGTTGCGCGCCGTTGAGTGCGCGCGCTTCATCTTGCACCGGTCGCATACGAAGATCGCAATGTCGGAGCCGCCACGGGTGTCAAGGAACCGGGGCATGGCAGCTACCTTGAGTAAACGGAAATATTCGGGCTCAACATGATCGGCGACTTGTCGCGCTCTTCTTGCTCGGCCATTTGGAAGTATTTTTCCGCTTGGCCTTCAAGGTATTGGATGCGCGCCAATTCCACGCCGGGCAGCTCTTGCGCCATCTGGTGGCCAAGCATGTTTTGGATGGCCATGAGCCAGCGATCAGGGATGGCCAACTGGCCACTCAAAGTGCCCACGTCTTGCACATAGGCTGAGTACCAGACCGTCATCTGCACAAACGGGTCCGAAGGCGTTGGCCAAAGCGTGATGGTGGCTTGCGGGATTGTGCGGTTAAGCCAGAACTGGAACGGCTGGTTGGCCGTAAAGTTCTTGTTGGGCAAGTTGGTGTAATCGTCGCGGTTGAGCCGAGACATGGTGATCTCGGTGGAGTTGTTGCCCACGTAAAACTCGGCCACGCTCAAAGTGCCGCCGCCAGTCTCGCGCATGCGGTAATACTGCGCCGTTACGCCCGGATCAATGTCATACCAAAGCCACTGGCCACTTACCCATGTGGTTACGCCCGTGTCGTACAGGGTGTTCCACGTGGAACCATCATTGGACCATTCCAGCAAGATGTGGAATGAGCCCGAGGTGGCGGGCAAGATACCGATTGATCCGGCGTAGATCGAGTTATTGGTGCCGTAGTTGATGCCAATATAGCCATTGGGCGATGTTTGGGTATCCACCGTGGAGATATTGTTGTCAAAAGCGAGTTCAGCGTTACCAGACGAGGCGAAGTATCCACTGGGCGAGCTTGGGGTCGGGCGGTTTAACTTGCGATAGAGCGCGTTTAATACGTCGTTGCCACCCACGGGTAGCAGGTACTCGTATTGGTCAGGATTGAGGCCAATTACGGTCTTTTTGATGGCGAAATACTGGATGCCTTGGTTGATCAGGTTGCTCAGAATGTAGAACAGCGACTCCTTGGCCGCTTGCACCTGTTCAACCGTCAATTCCTCAGCCAGTTTCCCAGCACGCCGCGCCCCATGGTCGATGAGTTTTTGGACCGTGATAACGGTCTGTCCGACAGTGCCTGAGTAAGCCATGATTTACCAATTGCTGTTTTTCTTGCTAGGGGTGTGAGTAGACACTCGACCGCTACCAAGGTTAATACGCCCGCCTTTATCGGTGTATTTTTTAACGGCGCCGCCTTTTTTGTAATAAAAATGTGATGGCGTCTGAGGCTCAGTTGGAGAAAGCGTAGGCGTAAACTTAGGCTCTGGCGCAACAATCTTAGGCTGCACAGGTTTAGGCGGCTCAACAGGCTTAGGTGGCACAGGTGGCACAACAGGCTTAGGCTGCACAACAGGCACAAACTTAGGCTCTGGCGCAACAATCTTAGGCTGCACAGGTTTAGGCGGCTCAACAGGCTTAGGTGGCACAACAGGCTTAGGCGCAACAGGTGGCACAACAGGCTTTGTTATTGGTTTTGGCGATGGGGTGGTCATGATTTGCTCCTTACCAAGTAGGTGATTTTGAGGATTTGGTGACGCTTGACACGCGACGGGTGGTGACGTGCCCGCCTTTTTTGTACCGTGGCGCCATTTGCAGCCCTGTAGAAGCCGCGTTGATAGCCTGTTGCGTTGGGTCTTGATTTTGGTTTGCCGCGCCATCAGTCACGCCGCTGCCACCGTAACTAAGCGCCGGGGCTGCGCTAGGGGCGCTGGAGTTGTCTCCGGGCGGCGCGGTGAACTTGGACGCGGCGCCCACCACATCAGAGAGTGCGCCACCGTTTGCAAATTTTTTGACCTTGGCCATGTTCGTTCCTTACCAGCCGGGACAGTTCCAGCGTTGCATTGATGCCCTTGCACGGCTACCGGTTTCGCTTTTCTCAGCGACCGAGCCCATGCGGGCACAGAAAGAATCGCGCCTTGCGCCACCCTTGGGCTGTGGAGCCTTCAGATGCGATCCGGTTTCCCGATTGTACTTGGCGCGTCCCTTTTCGGTAAGCCCCGCGCCCTGTTTTGCAGGAAGTTTTTCGCCACGGCCAATGGCCAGCGATACGCCGCCTTTTTTCATCTTGGCCGTCTTGGCGGACTCTTTGAACGCCGCAGCAGTTGGAGCGCCTTTGCTGCCGGGCTTGCGCATCTTTTCACCAGAGCCGTGCGCGATGCGCTCCTGCTTGGCGTGGATGTTGGCGTACAGACCGCCCTCTTTCATGCCCTTGTCGGCCTTCACAAATTCCTTGCCCACGCTCTGGGGCACGCCACCAAAGCCGCCCTTGGTGTGAGCGGCGGCTTCCATCAAACGGTGCTGGGCGGGTGATTTACTAGGCATTTTTAACTCCCATCATACGGTCGAGCTTCTCGCCCAACTTGTCGATCCGGTCTAAAACGCGATTGATGTCCGCATGGACCTCTGCCTTGGTGACGTACTCCTTGGCCACTTCCTCACGGGTGCGATTGAGCAAGATAGTGACGCGCTGAAGCTCAGCGGCCTTTTCCCGCAGAATCCATCCAAGCACCGAGGTAACCATGGTCAACGCAGCGATCCATATAGAACTCAGGTCCATGATTAAGCGTAGGTTTTAACCATCTCTAAAACAACGGTGTACGTATCACCTGCACTCGCATCAGCGGTACTAAAAACAATGTTTCCGTTTTTACCAGCGCCCGAGTTGTTTGTAATACCACCAAAGCCGCTGAAATCGTTCATGTAATTAGTATTGATCGTAGTCATAAAAAACGGCACATCCGTTGAGGCGTCCCAATACATGCGCACTTCCATACCGTGGCATACCGAGGTAATTTTGTTCACGATAACGCCAGTGCAAGCCTTACCGGAACTGCTACTGGTTAAGGTGGATACATTGACCTTGGTCACAGCAGTTTCGCCCGTGCCGTCGCTAATGTTGGTGAATTTCATAATAGCCACGCGCTCGCCGTCTAACAGCGTCTGGCTTGTAACTGCATCTGCCATATCTATCTCCAATTAAAAAGCGGGGGCCGAAGCCCCCACTTTACTAGCACTTGGCTCGTCCGCCGCCTTTGCGGGCCATGGGCGGGTTTACAAACCCACGACCTGCTCCGGCAGGAGAAGTACGCTTTTTGCCCAGTAAACGCATTACAGCGTTCATTGCGTCAGACGGAGCACTGCGGATGGTATTAGCCATCGACATATCATCCCCGCTTGGCTCAATGGCTTTGTCATACCTGCCGCCGCTCATATCGCGCATTGGCATCTGCTGATCATCCATGCTACCGCCAATGGCTTTGCGCATGACCTTGCCACCTTTTTTGAAGGTGCCTGATTGCGCAGTATTGCTCACCGGTTTGGACACCGGTTTGCGAGGCATTGCTACGGCGTGGCCAGTGTCGTTAACACTGCCCCCCGTAGCGAAGTGCTTTTTTGCAGCACCGCCCTTTTTAAAGCCGCCAGCGTTGGCTTCCTTGACTTCACCTGTGGTGGTGTTGGACTTGCCGGGCTTGGCAGTATCAGCCGGGCGATTTTCCCAGTTGGTAGAGCCGCCGTCTTTGAAGCCGCCAGAGTTGGACATGCGCACGCCGCCAGTACCATGGGCACTGTCTTTCTTGTCGCCGTCCACTACCTTTGTCTTCACAAACTTGCCAGCATTGCCTTCAATGGTGCCGCCGGTTTTGTAACCAGCAGCTTTACCCATCTTGACATCACCAGTACCGTGTGCCTTGTCGGTTTTGTCGCCGTCAACCACTTTGGTTGTGCCGCCTTTTTTCAGCTTCAGCTTGGTGCCCTTGCCGCCTTCGTGCTCTTGCATGTCGTGCTGCTTAAAAGCCTTTTTGACCATAGCTTTGTCTTGAGCCATGTCACCAGCCTTGCCGCCCTTCTTCATCAGAGGAGCGGCCATAGCAGCGCGACGCGCCATCATAGAAGGTGCTTTGGGAGCGGCAGCCGGTGCAGAATACGCGGTGTCAGGCATGGTGTTCATGCCTTTAGAACGCATATTCTCAAAGCCGTACTCGCCGCCACGGTTCATGGCCACATGACCACCTTTTTTGAGTTTCAGGATCACTGATGGCTCGGTGGTCTCCATCTTTACCATTGGTTTGAATTGACCCATGATATAGCCTCTTAGACTTTCTGAGCATACACAACGTTCAGTACGTAAGTACCTTGCGTGGTGCTGATCGTGCCATTAGGGGCGATGGTGAAGTACACGCTGGTATTGGTGCCGATGTTTTGCATCGCCAACAATTGCGCCGCCGTAAACGTCAAAGTTGCGCGACCACCCGAAACGACGTTCGTTGCCGAGACGTACTGGGTGCCCGCAGCAGCCGTGCCGACTGTAGCGTTAATAGTGGTAGCCGTACCGCCGCCAACTACTTCATCCACAGTCTGGTCAACAAGTAAGTTGAGGATTTGTGAAGAAGCAGGAAGCGTAATGGAACCAGAAACCGCCGTACCTGCGGCCACAGTGGTCACCGTTATGTTCTGAGTCAGGACAACGTAGCCGCCATCCGTGGTGTCAGTCAACGTGCCCGAGCCCGTGCGCAGGGTAGAACCAATATAGGTTTGAGCCATAATTTTCTCCAGTTAAGAGGGGGGCTGTTAACCCCCCTACTTTTGTTTAGGCGCCGGGAGTACCGTACAACGCACGTGGGTCGGTGAAGCCGACATCGTAACGCTCGGTAGCCTTATAGCGCATGGAGTCGGTTTCAAAGTCACCTTCCATGGTCTTCTCCAGACGACGACGCATCAAGAGCTTCATGCCCTCGGGTGCATCAGTCTGGACCCACCAAGCGGTGGCACTGGTCAGACGGCTCAACACAGCAGCGCCCTCGTCCAACAAACCAATGGATTTCACTGGGTTGATGTCGTTGTTGGCGTTGCCGGTGCGCAAGACCGACTTGAGCAGCACTTCGGCTTGGAAGATGTTGCCCGGAGCAACCACCAATTGGCGGGGCACCAGACGAATCTTCTTACCGTTGTTGTCCACGGCCTGACGGACTTGGATCAACATTTGCTCAAGGGAGGTTTGCGATAGAACCGCAGCAGTAGCGAGCTGGTTGCTGAAAGTACCGTTCACGATGGGGTGAGCAGTATTAATCAGCGACACGCCATCGCCGCCGGGGTAGGCGCTGTTGAACGCTACGTTCAAGACGTTTGCGGACAGCAGTTCCTTGGTTTCCACCAGCGATTGTGCCAAGTGACGTGCGTACACTTGACCCAAGCGGATGTGGTCGCCGTCTTCTACCAGCACTTTGGTCAAGGCAAATGCCAAACCATATACCTTGTAGATGTAGCGCTTCAGGAACAGAACGCCACCCTGTTGGTACGTGACGGGAGTACCGTCAGGCAACTGGGGCGCCGCGCCGAAACCGTACAGTACGGGCTCTTCGTGGTAGTTACGTGGGATGCCGTCTTCTTCACGGAACACGCGGCTCCATTCGTCGGCGCGTTGGTCATAGACTCCGTCAAAGCATTCGTTGAGGATAGGCTCAACGATACTGCGAAAGTCCGTACTTCTCATTGGTGCAGCCATTGTTTATTCTCCTTATGCAATAGCGGTGAATTGACCGAAGAATTGTGAACGTGCATTCACAACGCGGACAATAACGAAGGAATCGCCCCAAGCATTATCCGGGTAGGGAGCGATGTCCACCACGCGCATATCGCCTTGAACGCCATTACCGACAGCCGTCGAAACGCCAAGAGTGGCGGCAGACAGACCGGTGGTATTGGAACCAGCAGCGATGTTGGAGAAGTTGTACTCATTCCCGATGGAGGTTTGAGCAATGGTCGCATCGCTTTGAATTTCGTAAACGATGTTGGCATCGTTGTAGAAATACGCAACGCACGAACCGGTTTGATAGGCAGTGTTAGCGGGCCAGTAGTTGGACACGCGGCGACGGCCAGTGGTATCAGTCCATTCAACGCCAGCGAAGGCACCGCTCCAAGCGGCTCCAACGGTAGCGATGATGATAGTACCAGCGGATGGGTTGTACTTGACAGGTTGACCCTTCAAGATATCGGACGAATAGGCCGATGCGATACCGCCAGCGAGCGCCTGTGCGCGATCCAAACCAGAGGGGTGGAACGCAGGACGCAAGCCAAACGGAGCAGAGGTAGAACTCATAAAAACTCCTTAGTTAACCCGAAAATACGGGCATGCGATTGGTTTGCTTGTCAACAAAATTGCCCATTCCTTCACCCTCAACCTGCACCAGCGATTTGCCGTTGCTGTCCCGTGCGCCTTGAAGATTCTCCACTTGGATGCGAATTTTTTCCGCTTCCTCTTGGGGCTTATCGTGGTGCATGTGCGTCATGTAGTCTTGGTAGAGGTCCATGGGCAGCTTGAACAGCAACATCTCGTTGCATGATACGTAGCCAACGTGCTCACCCGATTTCACGCGATAGTCTTCATAGCCGGGTAACTCTTCAGATTTAACTGGAACGTACCCTAGGCGAATCCGCTTATCAATGCTATCGTAGCTGTTGGTGGTTGAAAGCCAGCATAAATGCCAACCGTCAAGGTTGGGAAGTTTAGGCAAAGCTGATTGCGTCCACTCCTCGCTCCACATCTTGCGACGTTCCTGCGTAGAAATGAACTTATCTTCAGGGGCTGCACGGCTGGCGTCCTCGCTTGCGCGAGTTTCGCGTCCACCGGCAGATAAAGATTTTTTGAGACGTGATTCAGACATAATTAATTACCTCGGTTGTTGTTACGTGCATCGGTTGCATAACGCTTGATCATCTTGGCGCGCTTTTCGGGGTTGTCCCACATACCCGCGTCCTTCATCGCTCGAACCTGTTCGGCTGAGAGAGTAAAGGTGCGGTTTGTGCCCCCGTATGCGGCTGATGCCTCACGTCCTGAACTGCCCACGGTATTCCTTGGTGATCGGTTAGTGTCACGTCTCTGTGACGGTTCATTATACCGATGTGGCAAGTATTTATGCAAGCGGTCGTCCAATTCTTCCCAATAATCCGACGTTCCGGGGTTCCAACCTTCCTTGGTCATCTCCTCGTCAAGCTGCTTGGCGATCTTGCTGTCGGTGTCTGAGAGGTCGGGTTTGTACCAATCGTTGCGCTCAATCCACTTGGCCGCGTGGCGTTGGACGTTGGGGTCGATAGCCTTTTGCCGGGGAGCGGCGGGCTGGTTGGCCTGCTGCTTTAGCCCGTGAAGCTGCTGGATAGCGTTTTTTGTCTCAATCAGCTTTTCTTGCGCCTCCACGGCAGCGGTGCCGTCACCAGAGCCGGTGGCCTCGGCCATCTTCATCCGGTAGTACTCCAATTGGACCTGCTGGTCCTCGATGGCCTTGTCGATTCGGTTTACGTCGTGTTGCTGGGTGCGCTGCTCTACCTTGGAGAGGCGCTGCATCAGCTCATCGTTTTGGCGCTGAAGTGACTGCAAACGGACATCTTTTTCCTCGTTGGTCTTGCGGATCAGGTCCTTTTTGGACCGGCGCCGCGCCCTACGAGCGGCTCGAACCGCGTCGGTGTCGTCCGGGTGGTCTACGTCATTCGGGTCGTCCGCCTCTGCACGGGGCTCCTTGCTGTCTACTTCGCCGCCGTCTGCTAGCAGCTCTTCGGGCAATTCCACCGTAGCGGTGCCGTCTACGTCTTCTTGGACGTGCAATTCTTCTTCATCTTTGGGTTTGGGTTTAGTTGCCATGGTATTTCCTTAAACGTAGGCTTTGAACGAAAGCGGGTCGTCAGTGACTCGCGCAATCAGTTCGTGATCGTTGATCGTCATGAACAACACTGGGTTCAAGTCGCCGTTTTCCTCGTTCACAGCAGGCCGCTCCCAGCGGTCTCCGCCCCAGCGAGGAACGCGCACGTAGTCGCCTACTTGCGCCCAGCTTCCTTCTGCCCATGATTGCATGGTGTCGCGGTTCTTGAAGGCCAAAGGCCCAATAGCCACGACTCTGCCGATCATGTTGTTCCACTTCTCGTTCTCCTTGGTCTCCTCGACCAAGATGATCTTTCCCGCATGTTTTTTAATGCGGCGAAGCTGGATGATCACTCTTCCGCCAAAGGGCGCTTGCCCCGGCCTTACGTCTGGAAACGCCCACGCCAACTCGGTGGGGTCAGACACACTTTCACTTCCCACAATAGTGGGGATTGGGTTCTCGCTCATGCGTACTCCTATCGACAAAGCACATATTTCAGTGCGTAAAAAGCGCATATTTCAGCGCCACTTGGGGCCTCGCGGCCTTATTCGTTCTCAGCGAGCTTCGCGTTTAGGGTGTCCAGTACCCACTGGAGCCCTTGGTATTCACCCACAAGGCGGACATAGGCCTCGTGGTTTCCTACCGGGTTCTCAACCAACGACATGCGCAATTCGGCCTGCCGTTGCTTGAGGAGATGCAATATCTGTGCTATCACTTACGTTTGGCTTTGACGTGGCTCAGACCGCCGCCGCTAGACTTGCTGCCCTGCGACTGGCCCTTGGGCTGCATGCTGGTGCCGTCGAGCTTCTCGCCCATGGCCATGCGCTTGTGCTGACGCACGTTGATGCCTTTTTGTTCTTGATCACTGGTTGCCATAAGGTACTCCTTCGGGTTGCGGCGTTACTGCCAATTCGTTTGCTTGTTGGATGGTCTGGTGCGTCAATTTAGCGTTTTCGATGGCAATCCTTGTCTGGTTGTCCATCTCATGCTTCTTCAAGTCTGCGGCGATCTGCGCCTGCGCAAGCTGCGCCTTGGACTGCATCTCAGCCTGCGCAAGTTGCGTTTTGGCTTGCATATCGGCCTGCGCAAGTTGCGTTTTGGTTTGCATCTCTGCTTGGCCGCGCTGCTGGTCGTCCTTCATGCGGGCTTGCGCCATCTGCACGTCCTGCGTGTCCTTGGCCGCTTTGCGCTGGGTCTCGGCCATGCTGGTGTCCTTGACCACCTGCGCGTCGGGCGGCAGTTGCGGCGGGATTTGGTTCTGCTGCTGCATCTGCATGAGCTGCTGGAGCTGAGGCAGTAGCTGCGAGAACACCTGCTCGCTATCGAGCGCGACGTGCTGGCCAACGGTGGCGTAGAGCTTGTCGATGATCGCGGTGAGCTTGGGGTCGTCGTAGTTGGTCACCGGTTTGCCGCCGCGCAGGTTGGCCACGTAGCCGTTCATGCGGTTCAAGTACCACAGCGTCATGTGCTGCTTGATGTGCTCAATGGCGTTGGGCAGGAACTGTGGGGCGATAAACGGGTTGGCACCGAAGTTGGGGTCCATGCCGAACATCAAGTGGCCTTGGATGTGCGCCAAGTGATCTTGCTGCATGTAGGCATAGGACGGGTGGCCCAGCGACATGGCCGCGTTCTCGTCGGCCAGCGTGCGCTGCTCGGGGGCTGGCACGTCCTTTAGCAGCTCGGATATGTTGGGTATCTTGATCTGCTTGAGGAAGCGCTCCTCCACGGCCTTGGCGTCGTACAGGTCGGGATGGGCGTCTGCGCGCTGCAACACGGCCTGCATCTGGGCCATGCGCTGCGTCTCGGAGAAGATGTGCGGGTCCGACACCGGGATCACGTCGGTGTTGCGATTAAAGTCCTCGCGGCTGATTTCAAGGTCGGCTACCACGTCACCCTTTTGCATCTCGTCAAAGTGCCAGCGGTTCAAACGGCATAGCACCTTGATCAGGCGCGCTTGCGACTGGTGCAGGCGGGCGTGGATGGCCGAGTAGACGGCGGCGCCTTGCTCAATCAGCGCTTGTGTGGTGCCCACCGGAGCTTGCGAATTCACGTCGGCAATCTTCTCTTCGCTGGTGGTGACCACGCCCTTGGCGGCTTTGTCCAACCAGCCCAACAGCTCAAAAAGCACGGAGCTGGGCGGGTTAAACGGCATGGGCATGGCGATCTTGCGGATGTCGTCCACGCCGGGCGCGCCCTCGATCTCGGCCACTTGGGTGACTTCAATTTGCTGGGTCTGGCCGCTAATCTTGGCTCCCTTGAGCTTGAGCATGGTCGCGGCGTTGTTGATATGCGCCGAATCGAGCAAAGCGCGCAGTGCGCCGGTCAGTGCTGCGGACAATCCACCAATCAAGTGCGGCAGGCCAATGGCGTAGGCGCCGCGCCATGGGATGAACTTGAACTCGATGATCCAATCGAGCTTGGTCATCGTATGGTCGCCCTCTTCCCAGTTGCGATACAGGCCGATGACCTCGCTGGATTGCTCGTCCACCATCATGATGTACGGAGCCATCTCGCCTTTGGCAAAATTGTCCTCTTCTAGCTCCAAATACGTGTAAATGTGGAAGACCTTGCGCAGCCCGTCCTCGTTATCTTGGAACGTGCGGCCTTCAATCTTGTTGTTGGCCTTTTGGGCGAGCGTTTGCTCCGGTTCTTGGCCAGAAACGACCTTAAACGCGCTCTTGTACATGCCATTAGCCACGCGCCGATCGTATTCCCACTGGGTTATTTCGTGAACTTCGGCTGCGCGCTGCGCCGTGTAGAAGTTTGAGGCCGCAAAAGGCAAAATAATGCGGTCAATGGGCACAAATTCCAATGTTGGCCGCTTTTTCTGCTCGTCGTACCACACTTTGAGGTACTGAGAGCCGCCCAGAGGCAGTTGGGTGAGCATTTGCTCCTGCTCATCCCTAAATTCTTCAATTTGCTCGGTAATTTGCCAGTTCAGGAAGTCCCGCTTGCGCTCTGCGCGCTGGGTTTTGATCTCATCGGCCTTACCCAGTATTTTGGTGCGCACTGGGCCGTCTGGTGGGTACAGCTCTTTGATGGCACGGGACGCAAAATCAACGCATCCCTCGGCCATCACGGGGTGAACAGCGCGGCTGGCGCCCATAAAGTTAGCGCCACCGGGGGCATCCTTGCCCAAGCCGGTGCGCCTGATGCCCTCTTCGTACTGCTTGTCACGCTCCTCGCGGGCGTTCTTGTCCTTTTCCAGCAGGTTGACGTAGCGCATGCCCAGCGTGTCAAGCTCAAAGCCGTCCAGCTCCTCTGCCATGTTGGCGTAGAAGTCTGGGGCCTCCTCTGGGCCTTTGGTCTCAATGCTCACCACGGCAGAGCCGTCGGGCATCTCGGTGATGTCCGAAAAGTCATCGGACAGCTCCACGTCCATGGAGCCGTCTTCGTTAAGCTCCAGATCGTCTAGGTTGTTGTCGTCTTGATCGGCCATTATTTAGCTTTCTTAAAGCGTTTCACGCTTACCATCTCGTAGCGCATCTGGTCTAGGTTTGGTGAAACTGTAACTTTTTCTTTAGTGTAACCCACGGGCTTTACCTCGCCACCCTTGGCGTACAGCGGCACGCCATTCTTCACCACGTCCTCGCGCATCTCTGGGGTAATGGGGAAGTGGTGAACGGGCACCGTGCGTGGCGCTGCGGGCTTGGTCACCCAGCCCGGCTCAATCCCGTCTTCAACGGGCAACGGCATTGTCCCAACCTGCGCGCCGTACTTCTTGCCGAACTGGTTCAGGAAGCTGGGGATAATCTTGTCGTAGAAGCCCTTCATGCCCTCGCCACCGGTTTGAAGGTTTATGCCCGTTAAGTGGTGACGACCTTGCAAAGGCAGTGTGCTCAATAGCCTTTCGGTAACCTCTTTACCGATATAGCTAGGCAACTCGTGCGGCTCAACTATTTTGTTTATGGCCTCGCCTTTATCGCCCGCCGCAATTAAATGTTTACTCTGCGGATCGTACTGAAGGCCGTTGATGTGCTTGGCCAAGCTGTACCGGTCAGCCTGCTCGGCACCCGGTGTGATGGCAATAGAGTCGTAGCCGTTTGCGGCTGCATGGTGGATCATCTTCTTGAGCGCCAGCTCGTGCCAGTTCTTTTTGAACGGAGCGTCAGGCACTCCGGTCTTTGCTTTTTGTTCTAGCTCTTGGCGCGCTGCCTCGGCCTTCATGACCTGCGGCATCAAGTCCATGATGCTGTTATTGTCCTGCGCTATGGACGCCTCTACCCGCTGGCGTACCACGGGGTCTTGGTACAGCGGCATGTCGCTCTTGAGCTTGCGCTCACCAGCACTTGAACTGCTCTTGGCGTATTCCAATTGCTCTTTAAGCCGTTGGTGGGCAAGTTTGGCCGCTGCTATTTGCGCAGACATATCGGGCGGTAGATAGCCCTTGTCGCGGCCCCGCTGGTGCCAGTCAGACTGAATCTCTTCAATGTGCAATACTTTTCTTTTAGGCCCAACGCTTGGCCTAATGTCAAGGGATGGCCGCAGCGATTCAGGCATATTTTGCAACGCCGCTTGCGCTTCTTCTGCGGTATCAAAATGCTGGGACTTATTGAATGATTTTTTGTTAACTAAGGTGTACCCTTCTTTTCCGGGGATCATTCTGTCTTTAACGCGGACGTGGGCCAGCACGTTGGGCTGGTCCCAATGGCCGGAGGCTGGGTCAACCCTGCGACTAGAGTCGTGCGGCATCTGCAACAGTATCTCGCGGTAGTTGCTGCCGCCGGGCAGTGAATAATCTTGGTACTTGGTCGGCTCTTCGCTCTTGCTGTTTAGCGTAGTCTCTTCCAACTGCGGAGCTGGCTTGGCCTTGAGCGACTCAAGAAACTGTGCCCTCTCCATCTTGGGCAGCGCCATCAGCGTCTGCAACTCGCGGTCCTGCGCCTCCTGCGGCTTGTAGCCGGGGCGCTTGCTCAGCTCGGTCATGAACTCAGCACCAGTCCCCTTTGTGCGGGGAAGCTGCGCCGCCAGTTGGTCGATGGGCGAGTAGAAACCCTTCACAGCATGCGCTCCGTCATGTGGATGTCGTGGGTTGATCCGCCGCGCTTCATTTTGTTTGAATCAAAATGTTTATTTAATTCATTTTCTAATTCATTTTTGTCTTCGCCAAACCATTTTTGTTTGGTATTAGGGTCGCGTGCAGTCCAACCATGGGATTCTCTAATCACCATTAAATGTGGGTGGGATTCAATTCCATAACTTGCCCCTTTACTGCCAAACCCGGTTCCCGCCCATGTTCTTGGTGCAGTCTTGCTTATTTTTATTTTATTGGCAATAGCCTCGCGCATCTCCTGCACCGATGGTGTGGTCGAGCCGCCAGTGGCCATGCTCTTCATGGGCAGCATGGGCGGGCGCGGTTGGGTGATGGGGCTGGGCCGCATGGCCTGCATGGCTTGGCCTTGGGGCGTCATGGCTAGGATGTTGCTCTGCGGGCCCTTGGGTGGGGCGGCAGGGGCTTGCGGCGGCATGCCCGGTGGCATAGCGCCCATGGGCGGCGCTCCGGGCGGCATACCCTGCGGCGGTGCTCCGGGCGGCATGGCACCTTGCGGTGGCATGCCGGGGGCTGGTGGCTGGCCGGGCATACCGGGTGGCTGTCCGGGGGGCGCGGGCAACATCTGCTTGCCGGGCATTTGCGGCTGGAAGTCAACGCCGCCGATCGGCAGACTGATCTTGTCCATGCCGGGGCTCATGTACTCCTTGACATCCATGTTGGGCGCCTCTTCCGCGCCGATGTTTTTGATGTCGATCGGACCGCCCTCGGCCTTGTGCAGCACAAGGTGGGCGCGCATCTCGTCCATGCTTGGCCCTTGGATGCTGCCGCCTTCGGCGTGGCCTTGCTTTTGCAGGTGGGTCAAGAATTCTTCGCTCAGGTGCTGAGTGGGCGAGTAGCCCATCGTCAGGTCCATGTAGCCGGGCTTGCGGTTCTTTTCTGCTTGAAACTGGCGCATGTAGTCGCGCAGCATCAACTCTTTGGGGACGGGATGGTACGTCTGGCCAAAGTCTTCGCCGTGCAAGAGCTGGGGAAACGCTGGGTGTAAGTCGGGTCGGTTGCTAGTCTCACCAGACAGTCCGAACAGGCGTGGGCCAATTGCGTGCGTCGGTACGCCTAGCAGGTCAGGCTCGGTCGTGGAGCGCAACAGTTTGTCGTAGTTGCCAATCTGGCCCTTTTTGCCGCCCACGCCATGGCCACCAATCAAGTCGGCAATGACTTTGCGCTTGGCAAACGTGTCCGCCGACTTAATCAGCGCGGGGTCGCGGATGTCGGCGCCCACACCAAAGAACGGCTTGCCTTCCTTGTCGGCCATAGCCGACAAACGAGTGTTGATCTTGTCGCGCAGCTCGGGCGTGAGCATGCCAGCCTTGGCCGCTTTGTTGAAGTCCTTGACTAGCTTGTCGAACACCATCTGGTTGGACGTGTGCTGCTCAGGTGTGCCGATCAGCGTGGACCAGACGGCCTCGCCTTTGGGCACGCGCCGATTTGCGCCCAAGATGGTGCTGGCCATGCCCGGTGTCATCACACCCCATGCTTTGCCCTCGTAGGCTGGGTCGGTGTGTTGTAGGCTGGAGAAGCCGGGACCGCCAAGGTATCCGCCGCCGACCTTGGTGCGATCGGCTTGCGTGACCATCAGGGTCTTGCCCTCGTGCTGGCCTAGCGCCTCGGACGCCTTGGTGGGCTGCGCGCCCTTGGCCAGCTTGGGCACGTTCTGTTGCGCCATCCACTGCGCCATGGGTATCTGCTGGTTCGGTCGCAGTTGGCCCATAGCGGCCTCGTACCGTTGGCGGTCGGCTTGCTGCTGGAGCGCCTTGGCTCGGGTCGGGGCCATCATGGCCATGGCTTGTTCTTTAGGGGTCACGGGGCCTCCAAGCGGGAATTGGCGCGGATTTTACAGCGCATACGGATTCTCCCTCTTGCGCTGCCCGGCGTCAACATAGTCGTCCTCGTCCACCCACTCCTTGGGGAAGTCGATCGTGAGCCACCCGGCATCGCGCAGGTAGCGCAGCGCTTGGCTTATGGCGTCCACGAAGTCATCGTGCGCCGTGCCCTCGGGGAAGCTGCATATCTGGCTGATCATGCCCTCGGCCCAGTCGCGCACGAAGCCCTTCCTGTTGCTGCTCTCGGGTATCCAGACGCGCCCGGCCTTGATCACGTTGGCCACGATGGACAGGCGCTGGACCTTGTCGGCTCTTCCGGGGTTGTACGGGATGACGGGCACGCCTGCCCTGCGCAGGTCTTGGATCAGGCTGATGCCTGCGCTCTTGTCCTCGACCAGCAGCAGGTCCACGCGCTTCTTGTTCTTGCCCTCGCCGTACACGACCTCGTACTCATCGAGCACCTTGGGGCGCAGGTCCGGGTACTGCATGTGCTCCTGCCAGCAGTCGATCACCAGCGCGCACATGCCGCCGTCTTCGGGCTTGAACACGCCCAGCGTGATGTGCGCCGTCGGGTCGTTGACGGTTTTCTCGCTGGTGGCGCAGTCCAGCGATTGCAAGATGAACTCGAACTTGGGCAGGGGCTTGGCCGCTGGCCACAGCTTGAACCAGTCCCTGCGCACGATGCCGCCCTCCTCCGGGTCGATGATCTCGGCGTAAATCTCTTGGCGCCCCAGCTTGGTGCCCTCGTACTGCATGATCTGCTTTTGGAACGATGGCGCTAGGTTCTTGATGTTGCTGTACGTGCTTGCGCGCGTCACAGCCACGTCTTCGCCATCGCGGGCGATCAGGTTCATGACCACGTCCTTGGGCTTGGGCGTGGTGGACGCGATCAGCTTGGTGTGGGTGCCCAGCCGGATGCCGAACTGAATCATGTCCCACGCTTCTTGCAAGTAGTCCCACGCGGCCAGCTCGTCGAGCCACCCGCCGTGGAACTGCGGCCCCCTGAAGCGCTCGGGCTCTGAGGCCGGGATGCCCTTGATCAAGCTGCCGTTGATCAGCGTGAGCTCGTGCAGCGAGCTGTTGTACTTCTCCACCAGCTTCGGGGGTATGACCGACAGCAGCCCGGAGTCGCCCTCATAGCACGTGCCGCGCAAGTCCGCCGATGTGGGCGCCGACACCAGCCAGCGCGTGCCGGGGTGCTCCCACGCCCACCAGCCAAGGTTCTCGGCGGCTGCGCGCGTCTTGCCTGCGCCACGGCCTGCGCACATGAGCCAAATGCTCCACCAGTCGCCCACGGGCTCTAGCTGGTGCTTGTGCGCGGCCATGAGCCAGCGTGCGCGCCACTCAAAGGCCGCCCGGTCGCGCTCGGGCAGCTTGGTGTACTGCTCGCGCACCTGCGGGCTCTGGAGCAGCTCGGCTAGGTCACTCACTGGCTTGGCGCTTGAGCGCGAGGTTCTTGAGCAGCTCGCCAAAGATGTCAAAGCTGGCCTCTAACACCACGGGGTTCTCGTCGTCACCTGCCACCACCGTGCGCTCGCCGTACACCTTGGGCAGGTACTTTGCGGCCAGCCACTTGCGCGCATCCATGCGCAGACGGTTGTGCGCTATGCTGCCCGCGTCGTAGCGCTTGTTGCCTGCCTCGTCAAATACGGCCAGCGGCTCGGTGTCCACGATGTCCTGTATTTGGTCCGCCAAGCAGTGTGCGCCATCCTTGCGCGCATCCGCGTATCTCTGTTGAAACTCTGGCTTCTCGCGAAGCCATCTGTAGATTGTTACTGAGTCCGGCATGTGCGCGGACTGCACAATCTTTGCCATCGGCTCGCCGCTAGCCAAGCGCCCGCAGATTTCATCCACGAGCACATCGGTGTACAGCGATGGTCGGCCTCCCGCGTGCTTTGTCTTACCAGTTGCCATTTGTGCCCCTTAGCGCATCTCTCAGCGCGTGTGGGGCGAAGTTTAGCCGATTGTGTAGGCCGTGTCAGCAGGCAGCTCCAACGCGGCCAGCAGCTCGGCTATGGCCTCTTCCTCGGTGGCGCCATGGCCCAGCGCGTCGCCGGGCTCGTAGCCCGGCTCGTAGGCCTGCCAATCGAAGTCGCGCACGGGGATGGGCGGGTATTGGGGTGAAGTGCGGATGATCATGCTGCCACCTCCATGGCCTTGAGGATCGCGTCCAGCGCGTCGCGCAGTTGCGTGGCTTGCGCCACGGGGATGATGGTGTACATCCGCGACTGTAGGCCCGCAATGGAGAGCCAGACGCCGTCGTCGTACTGCTCCACGAAGATGCTGTCGGCGTCGATCTGCGGGGCCTTGATGTGAAATTCGAGGGGATTGTCCATGATGTTCTCCGTGTGTGTGTGGGAATGGGGGCCGAGGCCCCGGGGGTTTAGTTGAGAATCAAGCGGCCTGTTAAGCCCATAGAACGCAAAGTGTCGATTGCGTTTTGAATTGCCTCTCTGCGGGAATGCCCAAAAAACACGGGCGGCGTGTTTGTATTGGGCAAAGCGGAATTAAATTCAATCACCCAAGCGGGCGGAACAGTAGCGCGAATACGGGGGTTGTAATACTCGGTTTTGAAGTAGCAGTCAGCATTAAATAAATTTGTCATTTTGTTTCTCCGGGTGTGTGTGTGTGTGTTGAAGACAGCCCTACTGTAACATAAAGTTACAGTTTGTATCACTCCCACAGAAAAACATTTTTATCAGTGCGGCTTGCCCGATAGCCTTTGCCTAATGGCCATGGCCAGCTCGTGTTGCTCAACCTCGTCGGCCAACCGTGCGCACTCCTCGCGCTCGATGGCAATGGCCTGCCTAGTAGTCTGGATGGCGATGGCCATGATCTCGGCTCTGGCCTCAAGCAAGGCCTTGTCGAATTCCTTCTGGGTGAACATCGGCATGACGTTGGCGTGGCCAAGTAGCTGCCGAGCGAGGGGACTCAGTTCTTTTTCTTCCATGGTCTACTCCTGACTTTGGCCCATGACACGGGCCTCCATAATTTTGTTGGCCTTGCGCAAGGCCACGTTCTCACCCTTGAGGCGTTCGACCGTGGTGGTCAGGTAGGCAAGGCGGCTCTCGGCCTGCTTGATCCAGTTGGCCACCTCGGTGGGCATACGGTACTCCGTCACCACTTCGGGCTCGTTTTGGGCTGTTTTAAGTGTCTTGGTGGCCATGATCACATCCAGTAGGCAATGGTTACGCCCAGCAGGGCAAAGGCGAGTGTAAGGGCCAGCATGCCGAGGGCATAAGCCCACGGCGCCATGGGCTTGTGTACGGGGTAATGCTCGCGGTATCTCATGATGGGTCCAGCACTTCGCGTAATTCGTCCAACTTGGCGTAGGCTTGTTCAAGCTCTTTTTCGGCTTCTTCACGGTAGTTTTCTTCATTGCGTAACTCTTCGCCAACCTCTACCAGCTCTTGCTCGGCGTCCATTAGCCCGCCTAAAAGCTCCGCATCCGGATGGTTTTCGATGTAAGCAAAGCGTTCGCGCTCCGCTAATGACAACATTCGTATGTTCATGATGTACTCCTAGGGTTGGGTTTGGTTTAACGGGATGTAACGCGGACTGACACGCAGACGGTATTCTTGGTGTAGGCGTCGTAGGTCTCGGCGCCGTTCTTCTCGATGAAGAACTCTTTGTCGAAGACCTTGCGGTCCATGTCCACCAGCGTGGCCTTGAACAACGAGCCCTCGTGCGACTCACCGCTTTTCTTGATCGCCTCCTTGATCGCGTCGGCCTGATCGGTCAGCTCTTTGATCTGTGCGAGCAACATGCCCAGACGATCCACCGAGCCTTCGTTCAATTCCACCACCAGTTTTGCTTTAGCCATTTTGATACTCCGAGATATGTGTGTTTAAGAAGTACCGCAGTGTTTGCTGCGATGGCTGAAGTGTACACGCCTTTTTGCTTGTACAACAACTTTTTTGTAAAATAATTCTATTGTTTTCCTTCCACCGATAGTTTTTGCAAATAATTACCAACTGCAACGCAACAACCTCTGCAACATGCAACACTACCTAAAGGTAAGTGTTGCAACTGTTGCACTTGCAACGTGCAACAGATTGCAACTGTTGCACAACTGTTGCAACTGTTGCAAGCACTTTTTTACGTACCCGCATTGTTTTGCGGCTTCGAGCCACCAGAAATAGTCACATGGCCAACAGCGTTCTGGGCCAAAAACCCGCGCTTAATAAGCGATTTCAAGCTGCGCCGAGCCATTTGGGAACGTAAATCGCGCTTCTCGGCATCACCTACGGGCATCTTGCTGACCGCCGCCGTGATCAATTCGTTCTCGGTTACCGGGCTTTCGCCGCCAAAATCAATCAAGTCCTTGGCCGTCTGGAACACTAGCGCGTTGGTGTCGCCCTTGGGCCCCTTGGTAGCGGCCACGGACTGTCTGCTGCCATCGGTGAACGAGACCACGCAGGTCGTCTCGTCGTCGCCGTCCTCGTCTTGGCCAACCACGATGGTCTCAAGCCTAAAGCCAAACTCTTCGCCATCGGCCCCGCCCTTCATCTTGGTGACGATGGCCACCCGCTCCTCGTCCGATCGTATGACCTCAAACTCAAAGTCAGCCGCTGCCCTGAGCCCTGACCAGCCCCGCGCGCCTCTGGACTCGTCCTTGCCGCTGTGGTGGACCAGCCCGACCATGGCGCCCGTGATGCGGGTGATCTCCTTGCAGTGCCCCAGCACCTTGCCCATGTCTTCCCCTGAGTTCTCGTTGCCGCCGGGCATGACTTGGGCCAGCGTGTCGATGGCCACCATGTCAAACTGGCCCTTGAGCATGATCTGCTTGACCAAGGCCTTGGTGTCGTCGATGTCCAGCAGGTTGGGCGCGTTGCTCACAAAGTGCATCTCAAAGTCGTTGGGGTCGATGCCGTGGTGCGCGCAGTACCCGGCCACGCGCTTGCGCATGTCCTCTTGGCCCTCAGCGGCCACCCAGCACACGCGCGCCTTGCGGGTCCGGTGGCCGCGCCACTCGATGCCACGGGCCACTGCGGCCAGCATCTCAAAAACAAAGAACGACTTGCCCGAGCCGGAAGCCCCATAGAACACGCCTAGATTGGCGTTGGGCAGCACCCCCTTGATGATCCACGAGGCCTTGCGGCGCACCACGAACTCCGATGCCGTCTCCAGCTTGAACCGGCTCTCCTTGACGGCCTTGGCCTCGTTGGACTTTTTTAGCTGCTGGGCCACCTCCGGGTCGCTGGTGAGGTCGTCAAAGTCAGACAGGATTGAGTCGCGGGTGATGGCCTTGGGCTTGGCCTTTTGGCAGTGCTCGACCCACAGGTAGGCCAGAGCCCGCTCGGGGTCCTGCCTGCGGTGGGACAGCGCTATGTCCATCACCGGCTGGCTGGCCGCGAAGATAGACAGCACCGTGGCGTCGTCGTACCCAGCGCTGTAGAGCTGGACCCCAGCGGCGTGTAGCGCCCCGGAACGGTCAGCAACGTCCTCGCTCGGCCCGTGCAGTAGCAGCTCCTTGGTGGCCTCTGGCAGCTCCATGTCCAGCACGTCGGGCAGGGCCAGCTCGTGGATCAGCTCGGGCATGGCGATCTGGATCACCGACGCGGCCTTGCGTGTCTTGCCGTGCTGCTCGAACAAGCCGGTGAGCACCTCGGCCTTAGCTGGGACCATGGGCCGGGGCTTGGAGGTGTGGCCAGTGATGGTGAGGAAACGGGCCGTGTGGCCACCGTAGACCTCGATGCCCACGTCGTGGTTGTTCCAGTCCATATCGGCGCTGCCGTGGGCCAGTATGCGCAGGCCCGTGCCGCTGGGGCTTATCTCGGTGTAGCTGCCCATGGCCTCTACGATCTCACGCGCCCACGGCGCGATCTGGCCGTCCGCGCGGCAGTTGTCAAGGTCGATGCCCACCACGTCCGAGATGTTGGTGAGCACCAGCCCCAGCCCGTGGTAGCGCGAGGGGTTCAGGCGCAGCGTGGCCGAGGCGCTCTCGTAGTCGCCCCAGTCGGTCACGTTCTTGGTGGACAGGCCCCGGTGCATGGCGCTGTAGGGCACCTTGTCGTACTTCTGGCGGCTCTCGTTCCAGATGGCCTTCCAGACCGCCCAGCGGCGTAGGGCCTTAAGCTCGGTGGGGATGTTGGCGCCGTTAAAGACCTGCCCAATTGGTGGCAGTTCGGGTGTCGTGTTTGTCATTGTTCTACCCAGCAACGTACCCCAAAGAAGAAACAACGGCAGGCGGGGGTAGTTCGCTTTTCGGGCTGGGGAGCTACCCCAGACCTATCCGTGTCCATCAGACAGTCTATCAGACCTCGTTGGGCGCCAACAGCTCGGCCAGTGCCGGGTTGATCAAGCGCTCACGTGGGATGCCACTGGCCTGCTCCACCGCCCTGACCCACTTGGTAGGCACGTAGCCCTTCCTGAGCATCATGGAGACGTTCTGCTGGGTGCAGCCTAAGACGTCTGCCAGTTGGGCCTGTGAGCCCACGGCGTGGATTGCTTCTTCGATTCCGGTCATGGTGTGCTTTCGTTTATTGGTCGTGGTTGGTTGGGCGGTATGGGCACGGCGATGTACACCGCGCGCCACTGGGGGTTGGGCCCAACAAAGCGGCGGCTGGTCCTCTCCCAGCGGTCGATGTACACGTCGGCCATACTGGCCAGCGCTTGGCGCAGGGTGTATTGGCTCAACCCGGTCATGTGGCGCAGGTCCAGTACGCTAAGCCCGTCGGGCATCTTCCTGAGTGCCTCACGGATGTCGGTGTGGGTTGACTTACGCACTGTTCTTCTCCTGTGGCGGTGTGGTGTAAACGGGGAAGCAATCTTTGCAACCTTTGTCCGCTAGTGGTAAACCAAACAAACCGTCTTCGTCTGGCGTACATAACCACGCCACAGGCTCCTGCGCTGGCTTTGGTGGGTAGTTGTTGCTACTACAAGCCACACATTCATAAAGCACCCCCGCTTTGCATTCAGGGCATACAGGCTCCTGCGCTGGCTGTGCCAATGCTGCTTGCCATCCTGCCCATGCCCAATACGCAAAGGTGTCTTTTTCGTATGGGTTAGTGCTGTCATCGTAGTCACTATCCCACCAATCATTAAATGCTTCGCTGGGCGTATCCCATTGCTCTAGCTTGTCCTGCGCCGCAGCGCGTTTTGATTTGTAGCCTGTCATTACTTCCCCCATATCAAAAAAGACAACAGCGTCACTGTCGCGGTCACAGCAATCACAGCAATCAGTGCCTTGACGCTGGCGAACACTTCCTCTGCGGGGTCAGGGTCATGCCTGCCGCGCTCTATGTATGCTTTGTCTGCTGGTTTCATTTGTTGCGCTCCTTAAGCATGGCATCTGCCATCTTGTGTGCTTCTATTGCAAGTTCATCATCGGGTGGCGCGTATTTCCCTGTTGTGGCGGCATAAGCAAGCAAGCCCTGCAACGCCAGTCCAGCAAAGTGGTCACGCAAGGTCATGTCCCTTGCACAACCACCGGTCTTCACCAGCCATTCGGTATAGTTTTTCGCTATCTCTTGGTTGTCTTTCATTTGTATTCCTCCATGCGCTTGTTCAGGCGCTCAATTCGGTTGACGTTGTAATCGACTATGCTCTGTGCATACTCGACTGCGGTTTCAGCTTCCAGCTTGGAGATATGGGCCTCAAAAAGCTCTGCCGCTATCATCTCCAAAGGTGTAGGCTTTTTAAACGGCTCTTTGAGCAGCTCACGTATTCCCATGCGGCGCATCATTCTGTACCCCCAACTGCCTGTTCTGCGGCCTTGTCGGCTTTCTTTTGGTGGTAGTAGTTGCGCTGGTACTCGCGTCTCTTTTCTTTAATCTTCTTGCGTTGGTAATATTTGCGTTGGTACTCACGGTGCTTTTCCCGCTTTTGTTCGGCCACGGAAGCTACCTCGGCCTCGGTGTGTACCGGCGCACCCTTAGAGCGCACAGGCGCGGCGGCGTAAGGGTTACTGACCGCCAAGCGTAATAGGTCAATACGTTCGTTTAGTAATAGGTCAAGACGACCGTTTAAAAGCCTTGTTTGCTTTCGTAGGTCTACGACCTCCTGCTCTAGTTCAGCGATGCGTTTGTAAGGGTTCCTGTTCATGTGGGTGTACTCCAAAAAGTTGTAGGGAAGCACAGCATACAACAGAAAGTTGTGCTTTACAACAAATATTTTTTAAAAAGTTACAGCAACTGCCCAAAATGTGCTGTAAGATCGCCTCGCCACAACAATTGTGTTGTGGAACAACGGAGATACACACATGAGCCTAGAAGACACAATCCGGGGCCTCACCGACGCAGTGAACGCCCTCAACGCTACCCTACAGAGCGCCCAAGTAAGCGTGCCTGCTCCGCAGGAGGTACCCCCCGCCCCAAAGTCGCGCCCCAAGGCAGACAAGGCCGAGGCGCCAGTCACCGCCACGTCGGAGTCAGGAGCTACGACCGCTACGCTAACGGCTGACGCACCGGTAATGGTTCCCTCGGAGGTAACCTACGACATGGTGGCCAAGGCCATCACCGACACCTTCCCCAAGGACCGAGCCAAGGTCCTAGCGGCGCTGGCCAAGTTCGGCGCGGCCAAGGGCCCTCAGCTCAAGCCCGCTGACTACGCGGCCTTCTTGG
>Ga0304728_1000283_pt1 | contig 42682 bp, 51 predicted proteins | sample C_130625_MF_Meta_FD_190476 | JGI IMG/M metagenome (GOLD analysis project Ga0304728, IMG submission 190476) | Freshwater microbial communities from Lake Croche, Canada to study carbon cycling - C_130625_MF_MetaG (v2) (version 2) | ecosystem: Environmental > Aquatic > Freshwater > Lake | place... | reverse complement strand
CGTTTTCTCCTTGTGGGCCTGTGAGTCCTTGGGCTCCCGTTGCTCCTTGGGGGCCTGTGAGTCCTTGGGCTCCCGTTGCTCCTTGGGGGCCTGTGAGTCCTTGGGCTCCCGTTGCTCCTATAGGGCCCGTGAGTCCTTGGGCTCCCGTTGCTCCTTGGGGGCCTGTGAGTCCTTGGGCTCCCGTTGCTCCTTGGGGGCCTGTGAGTCCTTGGGCTCCCGTTGCTCCTTGGGGGCCCGTAAGTCCTTGGGCTCCCGTCGCTCCTATAGGTCCTGAATTAGGAGAAACCCATGCTACTGCCGTCCCCGTAGTCGATAAAACATATCCGGGTGTAGATGGCGATGTAGGGATACTTATGGATGATACTATCAAATTTGGTATTTGTACTGTATTAAAATTAAATACTGTATTTGTAGTATTTGATGAAAATGCGCTTGTATACAGATTGGTCGTGGTTACCGAGTTACTTGCGTAAATGTTTCCGGTGACCATAAGGTTGGCTGTAGGCGCGGCTGTAGATCCGATGCCAACAAAGCCAGGGAAGGTCAGAGCCGTCGTACCTGTCCACTGCGATCCTACAAACCCTACAATATTTGTGGTGTAGATATTTGCAACATTAAGAGTTGTTAAATTCGCAAGAGAGGCGAATAAAGATGCTGTATTTACTATTGATGCGTTTAGGATACTGATTGGAAAATTTCCAATAATAGTTCCCTTGACGTATAAGTTTCCTGTAAATGTACCGTCCACGCTGATTATATTACCAGCGATGACGTTACCTGTTGTCGATAGGACGTTATTTGTGATAGTCACATTTGCCGGCGGAGTACTTGATCCCTGGATCGTGATCATGTACGGAGCTGGCCCATTGGCTATGCTATCACACATCTATTGTTTATGTATATTTTTAAGTTTAGGCTTGTGCCTCAGTCCAGAAGAGGTTGATTTGGGCCGTCTGTGGGAAACTAGCAGGCGAAATGGGAGCCTGTAGAGCCGAAGCATAAATCAGCAAGACGTCAGGTCCGTCCGGGAAGCACTGATTTCCTCCGATACACCCATTTGTTAATTCCTTGATTCCAGTGAGATCGAGATTGTTTTGATTCGCAGCCTGCACGATTGTTTGGAAGATGCGTTCTCCAGGCTGAGGCGTCTGATTATAGAGCAAGTTCCCTGGATAGTACTGCGCGAAACTCGGCTGGGTTCCATTTGTAATATTATTTATATTTACCCAGTTGGCTGGATTAAAAACAACGCCAGTTGGATTGAGATATCCTATAACCTGCATATTGAAGGGTGAAGTTGCTTCGAGGCGCTGCAGAAGAAGCTGGGCCCTGTTGAGGAGTTCCTTGGTACCGATATCTCCCACAAGTCCGTTTGTGACCGAAGGTGCTAGGCGGATGGCAAAGGCGTTGAGCGCATTACCCACCTGCCCTGGGGTAGCTGTAGTAAAACTCATATTAGTATTCGAAAAGTTAAAGTAGTATCCGCGTTCCGAGTCAAATCCTCCGTCGGTCAAGAATGATGATCCCCAGTGAGTCAGAGTTGGAGTAGCCGTACAGCTTATAAGGTTAACAGAAGTATTGGCCAGATGCGTCGTAGCCGCTTGCCCAGTGAATGTCCTGGCGGTGTCGCTTATATTGTAGTTTAGAGGCGCTGCGCGGGTACAGCCGAGGAAACAATTGATATTGGTACTTGTGTAGCTGATGAGCTCATTGTCTATGAGAAGGACGGCATTGCTTGAAGGGAAATAGGTCGTTGGATCATTAACTGATATGACAGTTGATGATGTGTTCAGATTTGAAAATAGACTCGTCATGGCCCCTCGGCTCTCCACGCTAAGCTCGTAACGAACGGGCAAGTTTCCAGAACGCATGTAGGCCTCGTCATTCACATTGTTGTTCTTAATACGGTGAACCATAAGCCAGTTTCCATCCGGACCACGGATCATAAAGTCTACGAAACCAGCACCATACCACGTGTACTGAATGCCAATCATCTGCTGACGACTCAGGTCGACCTTGTAACCAGAGGGACCTCGGCCATCGATGGTGTCGCGGTTAAACTGGCCCTGGGGCACTCGGAGTTCCTTGATCTTGCAGCACTTGACGGGAGTGGCGGACGTGATAGACGTGACCCCTCGGTAAGGGGGGTTGAACGTGAGCACACCCTGGCCCTGGATGGAGGTCACTTGGTGAACCATACCACGAATAGTGAAACGATCATTCACCTTGAGTTGATCCTGAAACCGAGTCGTGGGGAGGGTCCAGTTGAGCAAAGGAGGAGTGAATGCAGATATAGCATATGTCGTCGGCATGAATCCTATGGTGATTTGGTTATAATCAACCTGGCCAACGACCCAGACCTGGCCGAGCCCTTGAATATAGTTTTGCATAGACTGCTGAACAGTATGGATGTAGGTTCCTGATGTTTTTGTAAGTGTTATAACTGTCTGAGTATCTCCAGGGTTGATGGCGTTGGTCTGCGCCGCCCCATCGCCAGTTAGAGTTATTGCACCTGTCACTCCAGGAACCAAGGTTCCCAAAAGAGTCTGGCTCTGTGGAGTGACCGTGACATAGCCAGCCGTCGCAAAGGTGGACTGGCGGCGGACAACCGCGAGTGTCTGGCCGTCGTATTCCCAGAACAGGCCGTTGGGATCCTCAAAGCACCCCGCACGAACGCTTGCTCCGTGCCAACCCTGTACCACAAGGCGCGGCTGATCTCCAAGATTGTATAGTGTTGATGTGAGCGCCGTCTGAGACTGAACATTGACGGTCCGAGAATCAATTACTCCTGTAATTGTATAAGTTCCGTTAAATTGAGTAGTAGTAAAGTTGCGGATGATGGCTGTCGCTCCTGGTTGAGGAATACCGTGAATAATATCCGTCACTATCTGAATATTTGAACCAGCGGGCAGAACCGTTATGAGCGTGCCTATAGGTATAGTCGCCGTCTGGGCTGTATTTGTCCAGTTTATGTTTATGTGGGTGGTATCTGGAATGGCGTTTACAGTCACAGTTCCTAGATTAGGGCCAAGATAACTTGCTATAGTCTGTCCAACAGCAAATCCGGTCGAAGAAGCTACTTGCAGTGATAGAGGCTGCGCGCTAACTGAATTATATGGCCCGCCTGTGGTGGCCTGAGTAATTCCAAAGACATTAATAGAAGATATGTCTAACTGTGGGCAGAAGAGAGTTCCAGACGAGAACAGGATACCCTTTCCAGACTGATACCTAAAAGCCTTCTTGGACTGACGGATAACTGTAGATCCGTGCGCTGGACTCAGAGTGCTCAAAAGAACTCCGCCGTCATAGGGGCGATGGTTAATACTTGCGAATTGCCCTATGTAGAGAGTCGCGTTGGAGCTTGTGAGATTTGCGGATGTTCTTAGGTCGGGAGTTCCAAAAATATAATTATTTGCCACTATATTGAAAGAGTTTGAACTCGTTACATTACTGACGTAAAAAGTTCCAAAAAAATTAGAATATCCTGCATTTCCCAAATTATTTGCCGTAAGGGGAAAACCTGGCAGGAGCCCGTGAGCATTGCTTGTAAATACCTGGAGATTTGATGACCCATCTGACCAAATATTTGCAAAAGGAACGACACAAGTTCCCGAGTTGTACACATTGGCTCGGCGCGAAAAAGTAAAGTTTGACTGAATATTTCCTTTAGGAACCCAAGACTTGGCTATGTAATTGGCGCTATTTGAGTAAAGAGTTGAAGATCCCGGAGCCCCGCCAATATTACTCGCCGCAATGATATAATACCCCTCTGCACGATCAGACAGAGCTGTGCTCGACGGAGAGAGGCCAAACACGGATATAAACGATCCAATTGGAGGTATGACCTGCGTGGTTCCCTGAACAACATTTGAATAATAAATGGTTATATTTGAACATGGAGATGCTCCATCAGAAACTATGTTGCTAAAGGTGAAGTCAGTACCAGGAACTTCGAAAAAGGATGGAAACTTGCGAATATCCACATAGGACTGCCACTTGGTTGCCTGCAGGCCATACTCGAAATCAGCATCCATCATAGCTTGACCTAGGGACACACGCTGGCGTTCAATCGCGTCTGTGCCAAAGTCATAGGGCCGAATCTGGGTCGGAGGGGCGGTTCCATACCTGGTCCCCAAGGTTCCGTCTATATTCAGACTCATTTACTTTTAGTGTTTCTTTTTTTTTCACGTATCCGCCTCAATCTCTAGGCTAAAGGACCAATCGAGACCATTATTATTCATTATGTTTCCGAACCGATCCAGCACTGTTATATTGAGGCGATCGAGGCGGACCCCGCGGTCGGTCACTAGGACCTTCTGAGTGTGCTGACTGAGCTCTGACCAATGTCGTATACTTCCTGGCCCCACATCGAGTGGAATCTTGAAGGTGATCTGGCTCGGCTCGAGGGAAGACTGGCCCAGGTTCTCTATCCAGATATTCAAATATGTATCAAAATTTACAATATATGAATTAGTTCCCACAATGAAAGACCCAACCTGGCCATTCGTAAATCCAAGAAAAGATAGGGTACTCAGGGGTGTTACATTCATGGTCACGGCGCCGCCGGCCGATGTAAAAGTTACGCTGTTTGTGGATGAATTTGTTGCGAACACACCGACCGAGTTGCCGATAGTTGTGTTAATAGTCGCAAGAAAACTTACTGAAGAATAGTTTCCTGGAGGCACAGTATATACTATAGAGTTGACGTTCATGGTATTGTACGGAGCCCGAACGTTGTAAAAGCCTATGGGAATCTGGGCATTTTTTAGACTGATGGAACGGATCCGTCGGTGGCGATTTCCTAGAATAACTGAGCACTGAAAGGGATTACCGTTTATCTTGTTCACAGAGGGTTGGCCTGGGTACGTGGTGAGAACTCCGTTCGCCGAGTATGACTGAGGACCCGTCACTGTCTGGGCCGAGCCAGTATCGACGTGAATCAGATATGTGTTACTCATTTCTACTATTCTTTACAAATAAAATAAGTAAAAGCCCTGCGAGGAGCAAAGATCCTACAAGCGCCATATTCGGCCCTGGATCCAGAGGAACTGGAGGAGGCAACTCGTGAAGAATGCTCTTCTCCATTGGAACGTTTCTGGTATGGACCCTCAAGACACAGCCCGTGCCCGTGACGTTATTGGCCGTTGCCAAACTTCCGTAAATATCAGTCCAGTTTATAGTTAGGCGAGAAAGACTATCAAGTCTGGATGGGTAAATACCTTCAATTTTAAAGTCGGCAGATTCTTTGTAGTATTTTATACCTCCAGTAGGAACATCGAGAGGGATCGGGGCAAAGGAGTACAGAGAAGACGCCCCTGCAACCCCACCCGAACTAGTTTTAGTATTACCGACGGCCAGCTGACGAGCATCCTGGTGATAGGGTGTCCGCAACTCCGCAATGTCCAAGAAGACAAATGTATTGCTTATACCAGTTGTGTTTATCCATGCTGAGACTAACTCGACACGGTCGATATTCCGTATCGGGTTAGTTAGGAAAAGAGAATACGAGTTCGAGTTGGTGTAGACTGACGTATTCCTATATGCAGAATCGGCATATACCAGGTGGTACTGAGCCATTGTTACTAAATAATCATATTCTTTTGATGACCGACTCGCAGCGTCTTGTCGATGTAGACCTGATGACCAGCAGCAGTCATCGCCTTGCAAAGGGCCACATCCTCTGAGCTCATGTCTACGAGCAAGGGACCTACGGTCCCGTCGGGCTGAAGCCCTCCCCCAACCTCCTGAAGAGGACTCCAGAACCATGGATACTTGAGGTCCTCTAGGACTCCCTTGCGAATAAGCATCCATCCCATACCCGCGTAAGAGACAGGTACGTACTGGGGCTCGTTATCCAGATCAGGAGGGCTCAGAAACTTGAAGGTTCCCGTCTTGCTAAAGTACTCCGTGTCCCAGTCCTTGACTACGGCCAAGTGCTGAAGGTCCTCCATCATATATACTCCAGCCGTTACATCGTGAGGACTCTCGAGAATGTTGAAAAAGTCCTCGGTCTTGAAGACCATATCAGAGTCGATCCACATCATAGCATCATAGTCAACCTTTCCCTGGAAGGGCTTCTGATCTGGACCCTTGAGGACATCTCCTCCTAGACAACGGGCACGTGCAAAGTGGACAACGGAAGAGTACTGCTGGCTGATCATGCACTGATGGCCTTTGGCGGATGCCTGCATCAAGAGGTCGGACCAGGCCAAGAGAAACTCGCGAGAATAGGTGCGCCCAGGCATACAGAAGACAATCTTCATTTTCTAATTTTTTAGAGATTCTCTCTTTTATCTAGTTCTGGAGAAGAGAGCCTCCAATGCCGCTCTCAATCTTCCACTTGCGCTGCTGATCATGGACCCAGTCGCCGTCCCCACACAGACCACCTGGCGTCAGGCCGCGGGTATAGTACGAGGCATTCTTTGCTGGGCCTGGGACACAGTTCAGATTTGGGTTCATGTCAAAAAGGGCCGAAGGTGGGATACCCGTGCCCGTCGTCACCATCTCGCTGGGGCGAAGGATGAAGGTGCTGGGCCGAGAATACAGGCGGAATATAATCAGTAGGAGCAGGCCAATGATGACCAGGTGAACAACCGTCTTCAACTTGATAGGCATCATTTACTTTCAACAAAGTTTTTTTTTCGTCTGCGTTAAAGGTACGACTTTCATTTCTATAAAGGTCTTAGAACATGCTCTCGATTAACCCTGAAGAGTCTGGCCTGGATTTTAACGATGATGAGGCTGCCCTGATGGATGAGATATCTTTTGCCCGGCCAGAGAAGAAGGCGGCTCGGGCCAAACCCGTGCGAACAGTTCCCCGCATGGGCCCACGGCCGTCTGCACCTATTCCCGAGGATGCTGGGCTTGATGATTTTATTAACCAGGATAAGCGATTCGCACAATCCGCCCCTCCTGCAGAGGAGTATGACGGCGGAGAGGAGTGCGATGAGGAAGACCAGCAGGGAGCGCAGCAGTACGGGGGTGGCGGCGAGGTACCCTCAGAAGGCTACAAAACCATTGAGGATGAGAAGGCTGACCTTCTGAACAAGATTAGCCGTTTAATTAAGAAAGGAATTCAGGGGAATGGTCGCCTTAATTCTTACTCAAGCATCGAGGAGATCCGCACAGAGTACAAGCGGATGACCTACTCTATCGAGGTCGACCGCTCCATCAAGTTTCAGAAGCGGATGCTGATTGCGACCGTGACTGGTCTTGAGTTCCTGAACAAGAAGTTTGACCCTTTCGACCTGCAGCTTGATGGCTGGTCCGAGAATATGATGGAGCAGACGGATGACTACGATGGCGTGTTTGAGGATCTACACAACAAGTACAAGAATAAGATTGAGGTCGCCCCAGAGATTAAGCTCATCATGATGGTTGGCGGTTCTGCGATGATGTTCCACCTGACCAACTCGATGTTCAAGCAGGCTGTGAATGTCTCTCAGGTGATGAGCCAGAACCCCAATCTCCAGCGTGATATGATGGAGGCAGTCCAGAGGGCCCAGCAGCCCATTTCCACAGGGGGTCCTCCGCGCCCAGGACTCCGCGGCGAGATGCGCGGACCAGGTATGGACTTTAGTTCCCTGATGGGAATGATGGGACCGCCTTCTTCGGCTCCTCCTCCTCCACAGGTGGACGAACTCTCCGACGTGGTCAGTGACGCTGGAGGGGACGAGGTCCGTGAAGTTTCTATGAAGCCAACCTCCAAAAAGGGACGCAAATCTAGTAAGAAAGAAATTTCTATCTAGATAGTAACAGATGGCCATTTGTATGGCCCCCCTCGGAGAGTGGGATGAGCCACTGATCCTCAGGGCTCCTGTTCCCTCAGCGCCGCCAGTGCGCCCAGGACCAGATAGGACCGAGTGTAATTACTTGGTTATGTTTTTTGTTCTCGGCGTCTTTCTCCTTGCTCTTATGGATTCTATGTGAGTATATTAACAATGAATTTTTTTCCTCAACAAAAAAGCGCCAGTCTTGTTGGTTTCGCGAATTCTAGTCCTCTGGCTGGGTTAATGCCTATGCTTATCTTTATATTTGTTATTTTCTGGACTTTTGTCTGGCCATATATATCGATCCGTTTGATGACGGCGAGGCCACCCAAAGGAAAGAAAAAATCAAGTGGTAAATACTATTTAGGACTTTTTATGATTTTAATTTGGATTTCGCCATTAGCATTAATGTTTTTGGGTTATTATCAGCTTGCAAAAATTCCGAACAAACCCGTAATCATCAATCGAAACACCTTATCTTGACGACCTCGGTATCGCGAGCCTTTTCTTCACCTTCAACAACTATTCCCAGTTCCCTGTAGGTCGCAAGTCTCTTGCGCCACATGGAATACAGGACCGACCACGAGTCAACAATGTCCCATATAACCGGACGCGAAGCACCACGTAGGATACGACCTATGGCCTGCTTCACGTCTGAGTGAGGAGTTGCTAAAAATACAGTATCAAGGGTTGGGATATCCAAACCCTCTTGAGCCAGACTAAAAGTCCCTATGACTATTCGGGCCTTTGCCGCTTCATCAAGTGCCTTTTGATCCAGACCTCCAATATACAAGGCTGAATTTGGTAAATTTTCTTTGAGCCAAAAAGCATGTTCTCTCCGATCCGTCAGCAAAAGTATATGTTGGCCTGGACTTTTCAAAACAATTTCTTTTAAAAGTTTATTTCTTTCTGGAATCTGGCTCAACTTTGTTACAACCCCTGAAAAATCCATTTTTCCAAAACGCGTGACGGGCGGTGCCTCGAGGAATTCCTTACATGTGAAGGGCACACGGTGTGCCGTGACCTGCGTCTGCTGGGTCCGTGCGAGTCTGAAAAACTCGGGACCCATAAACCAATACAATAGACGCGTCAGGCCATCCTTGCGCTCGGGGGTTGCGGTGAGTCCGAGGGTATATCTCGGAGCCATGAGGAACATGGCCTGTGAAAAGGCCTGAGCGGCTATATGGTGCGCTTCATCAACTATCAGCATTCCAAAGGACTTGAAGGCACCTGGGGCAAACGGCCGTTGGCACAGAGTCTGAATCATAGCGATAACAAAGTCGTTATTGATACTGAACTCATCCTGCTGAACTCGTCCTATGGTTGCGCCCGGGCAAAATTGCTGAATGCGCTCGATCCACTGGTCGGCCAAGAATCCCTTGTGGACTATGATCAGGGTGCGACGCTTGAATTCTCCTGCGAGCGCCAAGGCACAGACGGTCTTTCCAAGCCCTACATCGAGAGAAAGAACGCCATTTCCTGCTTCTACTCCCTTCCGGACAGCTTCGACTTGATGAGCTCGAAGGCTCCCAGTAAAATTAATATTAGCGGGGGACCCTTCGGTCCCTGGGGGTGGACTTCCGCCGTCCTGGTAAAACCTGGGAACACGAATCGTGCCCTTTTGTGAACCGTCCTGCCAAACTTTGAAAGATGGTGGGCGTATACCCAACGCATTCTCAACAGGTCTAACGGTTAACAACTTTTTAATATCAGGGCACGAGGGCACCTCCATGGAGACACAGGACTTCAGTCCTTTAGATCAGAGGCTTTATAGCAGAAAGTATCCAGTAGACCTGACCATCCCAAACCTTCCGAATCATCTCGACCTCGCAAGACTCACCCAGGCGCATGTCCTGTACGGGCCGAAGGCCCTCAATCTTCACTGACATTACCCGATTGTATCGCCATGGGATCTTCACTGTCCTGACGTCTCCGTGACCCATATCAAAGTCCATGTATTTCCGTCCTTCCCGATCATACATGGGTTTTGAAATTTTTACAAACATTATTTATTAATTGTTTTTTATTTCTAAGGCTTCAAGTCAAACTTCCATACAAAACCGCCTGATGTTTTAAGATTACCCAAACAACACTGACTTATACCAGAAGCTCGGCTTGATGTGCTCTTTGCTGCTTCTGTTACACTCGAGTAACTACTCACTAACACACCATCTTTCGAATATTGTAAAACTTTTTTAGAAGAATGATTTTCTGAACCAAATCTCTTTGGGCGGAGTTTAAATGCTTCACTTAAGTTGTGTATAGTTTCTTCTGAAAATTTCATGCCTATACGCGCCTTACTAATTTTTTCACGGGTTTCTTTTTTCTTTTTAAGTCCTTTTGTGGAATTACTTATTTTGTGTTTCGTATCATCCGTATGTATTTTACCAATGTGAGATTCAGACATCTTTTTTCTGGTTATTTCATTCGTACAATTCTTATTTTTCGTACCACCTTTTTCCAGATTATATCCGTTCGGGGCGACCGTATTTCTTTCTGAAATTTCTTTGATCTCTAAAGAATCCAGGATTTCCCTCATATTTTCCGCATCAGAAACTTCATGAATAGTTTCAAATTTGAAGTTTTCTAAACCATATTTTTCAAATGCGCACTTTAAAAGGCCTTGGGGGTTTCTGCGATGCCCGCTCCATCGCTTCTCCACCCGCGGAGAAATGGTCTGACCTATATAACATTTATTGTTTATTTTATTTGTTATGAGATACACACATCCCATTACCTAACTTAGGGTTTATGTTTTTATTACAGTTTGAACTCTACTATCAACTCATCAATTGTCTTATAGTACCGAGCCAGGTCCTTTTTGAACCGTGCGTCCTGAGTCATTTTATTCTTGACTATATAGGCCAGGTTCGCCTTGGAGTACTTTGTTCGCTTTTGGTTCTCTGTGGGTTTTCTCGGAAGAAATTTACGCGTCTCCTTAGGCTTGGTCTTGGGGGCATCCCTGTTGATGAAGGACAGGGCCTGCATCACGGTATCTGCTAAATCATCGCGCTTCTTGTGCTTATCAAAGAACTCGACCCACTCTGTATTCGTCTCCTTTATAAACTTCCGAGCGCGCTCTATGCTCGTTGCCTTGCGCTGCGCGTACTTGGTCTTCCCTGGTCCCGCCACATCAGGAATCTTAAAGCGCGCGTCCCAGATGATCACTTCGCGCTTGGGATCCTTGGTCAGGAGGTAGGCGTGAAGCAGGTGTTCCACGGACTTCATACCCTTGTTACGGTCGGGCTGTTTTTCGATAAGGACTTGGGTCGACTCTGAGATCCATGTTTTTGTTTCAAGATGTTTTATGAGACTGAGGTAGAGGCCATCTGAGTGATTTGGCGGCACGCCATCCACGTCCCAACTTTTAATTTTTTTTGTTTTAGGATCTATGAGACACATGGCCAAGTTTTTGATTCCTACATCGATACTTAAAAGCATTCTAATTATTCCTGCTAAGATATTCTTTAATGGCCGAGTTGCGTAGCAACTCGTTTTCCCCGGGTTCCGAGCCGGCTTCGCCGCCTCGTCTCTGTTGCTGGTGGTGCTGTCATCCGTGGGAAGGCCCTGAAGTTCATGCTCCTTACAAATATGATGACCGACGGAAACACTTTACGACCAAAGGGCGGTTTTGTTCTTTCGAATGTGCCAAAGCATGGATCATCGAAAGGTCAGGACCTCGCTACGGAGAAATTCTATCTTTCATGGCTCTTTATCGTAAGCATGTTTTTGGAAAGTCTGTACAATGCTTCACTGCTCCAAAAAGAGAATGTTTAAAAATATTTGGAGGACCATTAACAATAGAAGAATTTAGAAAATGTGCGAACAAGGCTCCGTGGGTACACGAACCAGGGGATACACACTTGGTGCATGAGTTCGAGTCAAGAACTCGCGCTGGCTCCGCGTCTGTAGAAGGTGACGGATCGGGCCTTGCTCTCGTCAGGACAAAGCCACTTAAACGCGCCGAGTCAAAACTAGAGGCGGCTCTCAAACTCAAAAAAAAGGGTTCTGTGTCTTAGAATAAGAGTCGCTCGTCTTGAATTCCAAAATGGCTGAAATTCTTCGTACGCACGTACGCGCCTCATTCGCATCAATTGTCCCTGACCGCCCATACGCCCGAAATATAGAAAAGTCCATATGGGAATGGGCTATAGCAGAGACGAAAAAGACGAAACAGGCGGTTTCGTTTGAGAATCGCTGGTTAAGGGCTCGGTACAAGAACAAAGCCATTCATTTGCTGGCCGAGCTCAAGAGAGACCCGACATGGGTAACCTGCGACCTGAAAGTCGGTCCAGACGGTCATGTAAGTCTGGGTCTAGGGTTTCAGCCGCAGCTCCAGCACCGCATATTCGCCAAGGAGCTCAAGTCTTCTGAGTTGGTTGATACATCTGCCGAGATTCTCTGGCCAGACGGCCCTTGGTCTAAAGCGCAGTTTGTGAATCGCAAGAATGACATGATGATGGAGGAGCGCAGGAAACAAGATGAGGGTTACGAAGGCCTGCTCAAGTGCGGTAAATGCAAGAGCCTCAAGACGACCTATTACCAGCTGCAAACGCGTTCGGCCGATGAGCCTATGACGACCTACGCCACCTGCAAGGCCTGTGGACACAAGTGGAAGTTTTGCTAAATAAACTTGAGATTGCCGCCATCAAGAACCTGCACAAGTTTAGGAGTCCAGTCGAATAGAAACCAGTCCTTCTTAGCAATGAGTGTAAACGGTTCACCGAAAATTACGTGCCATAAATGCTCGAAAATAACCGCGCCCTCCTTGGAAAAGTCTGGGGTGTTTAATTTATTGAGCCACTTTTCATAAAGTTCTTTAGGATTTCTTAGAATCCTATTTTTCCCTACTATGAATTGGGCACCGAGTTCAAATATAAGGGGCGAGTTATGACGCGGTTTATTCGCAGGAATCTCGAGATCATCAAAAAGACTATAGACTTTTGCATCAGTATTCAATATATCTGTAAAATCTGTAGGATGAAGTGAATTATCTATAGGAATAAAGTCGTATTTTTGAATGTTGGCTCCGCGAATAACCTCCAGGAGTGGACGGTCGTGGTTTTGGTGAACGCTCGTCTCGTGGCCGTGAATAAAAGCCACATGGCCAGGAAGATTTTCATAGTTCTCCACAATGTACTTGAGGTAAGAACTTGCTTCTAGGCCATAGTTGGGGATAGTATGCTGCGGCACAAAGGGGCTGGGTTCTGCCCCCTCCTTATCTATCAGAACTACAGGAACATCTGCGTTTTTTAGCCAGGTCAGGTCTTCTTTCCAGTGCGCCGTGACTATGGTCAGGCTCATAATGAATGTTCCTATATTTTTTTTATCTAGTAATAGTACCAAATGGTAGGCCGTAAAGCAGTCCCCCACCACCCAACGAAGTTCCTAAATTCTAAGCGCCGCGTTATCCACATGACTGCCGATGGCAAGTATGTCGCAGTGACGGACGGAGGCAAGAAGCTCTACAACCCCAAGGCTCACTATGTGAAGAGCCCAGGCGGCGGCGTCCATGTCGTTTCTAACTCGACGGCGCGCGTTCCCACCAAGATCCGCAAGGTGGCTGTTCGCAAGCCCCGTGCGAATCGCGGCGCTGCTCGTGCGCCGCGTGCGAACGTCTATGGCCTGCGCCGCCTGTTCCGCACCCCAGTAAAGCGCGGCCGCCCACTCAAGCCAGGAGGCCCCAAGAAGTACGTGCGTAAGGAGGGCCTGCGCAAGGTCCGCAAGAACAAGGGCGTGGCTCGCAAGAAGAAGAGCCCCCTGGCTCGCCTGATCGCTTCCCTGAACTAAATTCTCGGCAAGCCCATCCGCGCAACTCGCAAGAACAAGGGTCAGGCGCGTAAAATGACTTAAAAAAGATTTATTAGAAACTCTCAATGAGTCTTGTGCGTGTCTGGACCAATGTGGGTCAGAAGAAACCCAAGGCTCTTCTGGCGAAGATCTTTTCTTCGGCAGAAGGTCCAGTATATACTATACGTTATCTAAGTGCGGAATCAGAGGAGGATGAGCATGGCCGCCTCATTCACAGGTATGAAGATGAAAGTTATGAGGTTGATGATGATTCAGTAGCCGAGTGGTTGGGTCTGGATGATGAGGTAGATCTTGGTTTCACGCGCGTCGGGGAAGATGCGTGGGTCAAAGGAGACCCTGACTCTGATTATGTACCAGACTCCTCAGAAGAGGATGATACGGAGGATGACGAGGATGAGGATGAGCCTACAGACGACGAGCCGGAAGAAATGGACGAAGAGGAGGATTACGGAGGGGAAGAGGAAGAAAATGATGACTATGAGTAAGATGAATTGGGTGCTCTTCTTTTTGTTTATAATTATGGCCATCTGGTTTTTCCGTTCTTGCTCCAAGAAGGAGGAGAAGTACTGTGGATGTGGCGCAGGCGGGGGTCCTTAAATTTTTTAACAGCCTAGAGTAATGGCCATGACTATAAGCTTCGGCGAGTCGAGTGGCTCAAGCCTGGCCAACATGGGTTTTATTCTTTTGATACTTGCTATATTCTTATTCTTCACTGGTCTATGGCAGAGCATCAGTAATCAGTGGACTAAATTTTTCAGCGCGGGTCTTTGGACGCAGACTATAGGGAACGCCAAGGCGACTTGGGCGGCAGTACCTGCTGTGGCAACGCCGCCGATGGTTCAGCCCTTGCCTCCTGGAGCCGTCCCTTCGCCAGCCCTTATGCCCATGGGAACCACACCTACAGTCGTCCCAGTCGTGAATCCAACGGGCGTGGCGGCCCTTCCTGGAGCCCTCCCTGTCGCAGCGGTCACCGGTGCAGCTCCAACATCGCCTCTTAAGACGGCTTAAAAACAAAAAAGTCTTTTATGAAAATGTCGAAGACTATAACCCAGAAGTTTGCCGACTCATTTAATCCCAAGGAACAGAAGCACGTATCATGGCTCCAGAAGATGCTTGAGATCAAACTCGACCCAGAGAAGATGGTTGATCTTTCAAAGGAAATGAATACCAATCCTATGAACATCAAGGTGATCCCAGTTGAGGCGCTTGACTGGCCTCACATCAACTTCGTGCTGTGCGCCAAGTACGCCAGGGCGGTTCTGTGCGGAGAGGCTATTGTTCCAATGCTAAAATCTGGTTAAACCGATCCTGGTAAAACTCCATAGGCGCGTCAAATGAATAGCGATCACCTGAAAATGAAAAGTTCCCATCACCAGATGTGATTTCTTCGACTGAAATCATATCTAGTAGATTACTTGTACAGTACAATTTCAGGTCTTCATAATCCCACCCATGAATAACGAGCAAAGAGAGCGACATGTCGGGCGGGGCCCTTGGCATGTATATTTTGCCCGAGGTGACATCTGTGTTGGGCCACTCCTGGTCGTTATTGTAATTTGTTTCGAGCATTTGTCCGACGAAATAAGCCGTATCAAAAGTCTTAAAGCCGACTATTGAAGTTCTGGTATCTTCTGATAACTTCATGGTAAATGCGGTATTGTGATCTCTGTGGATGGTATAAAAGGCGGGGGGCGGGCGATCGAGGACAGGGCGTGGGCGGGGAGGAGCCAGCATCTTACTATAAGATGAGACGAAATCTCTAAACCATGGAGAAAAGAGGTTCTGTGTCCACAGGTACTTCAGCGAGACCCTTTTTCTTCACAAAACAAAGATTTGCCTACAGTAGCAATGGAGTGCTCCGTGTGCTACTGTGAGTCTGGCTCTTTCTGCAAGCTGACCTGCGGTCACGCGTTCTGTAACGGATGTATCAAGACCTGGTACCTGAAGGGTACAGGCACTGGATGTCCTATGTGCCGCAAGCCTATCCACTTCAAGGGATTCGCCAAGGTCCGCGACGAATGGGACACAGAGGCTCGGGAGACGCGCTGCACAGAGGTTATTGACCAGGCGTTTACCGAGGCGATTGAAGAGGCGTTTGAGTTTTGCGCCGAGGTCAAGTCGAAGAATCTCCGTAAGATGATCATGGACAGTCTTATGGAGGATCTGAGAGATATTGAGAAAACCTCAAACTTTCTAAAGAGCTATGAGGTGGAGCCTGATGAGTTGGAGTACTGGCTGATGGAGACCGACGAGTACTTTAGCGACCGCCACATAGGCAGGTGTTCGTGGATCGACGAGCCGAAGAAGGAGTTTACGACCAAGTATCCAAGAATAGAGCGGGGGGCGCAGGCGGGCAAGCGATGCAGAGCGCGGCCCGACGAGTGGTACTCGGTCAGCTTCGTGTTTAATATGGTATAGAACCTTCGGGAGCGTGTAACATAAGTACACCAATTATCACCAGAGCAAGTCCCGCATATTCGCTAGGTCTCGAGAGTCTCTCCCCTAATATTAGATAGGCCGCAACAGACTCTATAATGGCCGATATCCCGTCCCACATGCCATTCACATAAAGAACATTCCCCCGGCGAAGGCTCTTTATCAAAAAGTATATAACTGCAACGTACCCAAGAGATCCTTGAGCGAAGGATGCCTTGGTTCCGGTTCGGGCAAAGGACTTGAAGCCAAAGTCGCCAAGAACTTCGGCAAATGACAGAAGGATGATATTTCTCAAACTCATATTTCTGTATATCCATTTACAATTTTATTATTAACAATCATTGTCGGATAGCCACTTACAAAGTCTGGGCAGGCGTTCTGCCCGCAATCAACAAAGTGATAGGGCAGGCCCTTGGCGTCCATGTAGGACACCTGCTTCTTGCACCATCCGCATGATGGAGACCCAAAGATGACCGTCTGGTTATAGCCGCTTGAACTGCGCAAGTACATAAAGAGCAGGATGAGGGCCAGGGCTACAAGACATGGACGCATCATTAATAGTATACAACTTTATTATCGACAGTCTCCCAGGGATTTATTGGTGCGAAGATGAGGTCGCGGTTTTTGTGCTCACGGGCCTGCTTGACACAGCCTGGGCATCGGCGTTCGTCAAAGCCTGGCATGTAGATAGGGTTGGTGAAATGACTAACGGAACCAGCCTGCCGTACGTATGGAGATGCGAAGATTGACGATATGCACCATAGGACCACAAGGACCAAAAAGATCTTCAGGAGACCACGGCGCATCTTACCCTGTGCCTACATAAAAAGTTGAGACACTAAAATAATAGAATGGATACTATTACTGCTGTCGTTGAGCTTGTCCGCGAGAACGAGGAGATGCGCAAGTCCCTGGATATGTACGAGGATATGTGCGAGGCCCTGATTGGCCAGACGGTCACCTTTGCGAACCGCCACAAGAATAAGACGCGCTATGTAACGTGCGAGGTCGAGGAGTTCGACCTTGGGACGGGCGAGTGGCTAGTGCGGGACATTGAGTCAGACGAAGTGTTTCCTCTTACATTTGAGAAACTATTTGATGGTTCAGTTACTATTAATACGATGCCCGATCCGGTCGAGCGTCCTAAGCGGACAGTGACATTTGTCCAGTAGCGCGCGCGTGCAAATCTATCGCGAAATCTAAAAGTCCCGGCCAGATGTCGTTATCCCAAATCTCCTCATCTCTTGTAATCAGCATGGTCCCCGTCGTGTTGTTGTACTGCTCGACAAGTTTGGCCCGCACAAGTCCCAGCATGCGCAGATATACCTGTATCTGCACATTCTCGTACTCTCGCACGCTGTTGAAAAGCCCGCGTGTCCTGTTCTTGATCTCGACCAGAGTTCGGCTGCCATCGGGAGCCACCTCTATCCTGTCAACCTTTCCAGTCACGAAAAAGGTCGTCCCGTCCTCAGTCTCCAGCAAGGGCAGGGTATAAAAGGCGTTGTCCCGCAAAAGAGTCGCGCCCGTCTCCTCAGTAACCTTATCGGCCGTCTTATCCTCGGACCGCGTACCGTGAGTCGTATAGCACGTTGACCGCAGATGGTCTATGACTCTCTCCCTATCCTCGGGGGACAAGGTTGTATTAATCTCAATATCCTTCTTGGCCTTTTCGTAGTTTGCCTGGGCCCCTGCAGAGTCCTTGGCCTTGAAAGAAACCGCCAAGGCTAGAATCTTCTGGGCTGCTGAAGACTTTGCCAGAGAGGCATTGGCCTCTTCACGCTTCGTCAGGCCCTCAAAGGTCTCGGGCCAGTACTTTTTCCAGATCTCGTCTCGAACCTCAGACGCAGGCTTGTAAGGGTTCAGGCCGATACAGGCCGCGACGTCACTCGCTTTGATGACGACCCGGGGAGCCATTTTTCTTAGAGAACAACTTGGCTTTAGACCTTCCCAGGACACTGAACCACTTTTTTTGTCTGACCATAGTAATTATGGGAGGTCTTTTTAGCACTCCAGCACTTCCAAGTATGCCTAGTATGGGCGGCGGCGGAGGCGGCGGAGGCGGCGGAGGCGGCGGAGGCGGCGGAGGCGGCGGAGGCGGCGGAGGCGGCGGAGCCAGGAGGAAGAAAGGAGGGGGTCTTCGTGATTCAAAGGGCCCGTGCTACAAAGCACCCGACGTATGTGGCTCTAATGCTTATAAAAATAAAAGGAAAAAAAATAAAAAACTCAAGTGCCATAAAGCGAATATTAAACGCAAGTGTGGAACTGGCGGGGGCAAAATGTCGAGATACGCGGAAATGTACGAGGACTACGAGGACTACGAGGACTACGAGGACTACGAGGACTACGAGGACTACGAGGACTTTACTGAGGAGCGGGTGATGAGCTATGCAGAGGAGTACGCACCTCCAGGAACTCTAATGACCGATAAATACGGAGAGGAGTTTGTCCCAGGAGCTTACATGACCGAGAGCTACAGTGGTTCTATTACCATGAATCCATCCGACTTCCCCCCTACAGGCCTACCTGCCTCCGGAAGCAAGAAGAAGCCCACTAAGTCGCCCACGGCTGGAAAGTCTAAATACGCTCATGAGAGTTCCACACCAGGTATAAACCTGAGTGACGCCATGCCTTTGAGCCCAATGGTTGAGCACATGGCGAGCAATACTCAGCCAATGAATTTTGTCATATTTCTTCTAACCATTCTATTCATTGTTTTCGTCATGATGCGCAAGTAAAGACTCCGGGCCCCTAAAATATAAATGCTTCGTGTAACAATTCCACGAACAACCCCCGTGGTTCACGCCACTCCACGCAAAATCAAAGCAAGTGATGTGAAGCATGCTATCAAGCACGCTCAGAACCTTTGTTTTAATTTTGAAAATACCCCCGAGTGCCGTTCGGCTTGGGAGATTGTAGAGGAGTTGTCCGAGGCCTTGGATGTTCAGAAAGAACGACCAAAGGAGGAGCCTAACCGTACTGAGTTGGCCAAGAGGGAGTATGATGTCTAGGTCGCCCGCTTAATGCCACGGTAGACAACAAGGGCCACATACGCGCCCATCAGTTGAGCCAAGATATACTGAGGCAACTTGAACATCGGCAGGTCACCCTTCATCGCCATGGCAAAGGACACGGCTGGGTTGATGTGACCGCCTGAGAGCGGGCCTATCATGGAGATTGCCAGCAGGAATCCTGCGGCGATAATGATCGGCTTGCCCGTGAAGAGAATTGCTATGACCAGCAGGAAGGTTCCTAGGAACTCTGCGAGCATGTGCTTGAACATTTGTTACTATTAACCCATAAATATTTGTAAAAGGGCCCATGATGTCTGGGCCGTAGTAAGCCAGAAGAACCAGGGCGTTAGGATCCGTCCAGAACATTCACAATTTTTATTTTTTTCAATTTTTATGTACCGAAGAGCAACAAAGCCGTAGATGACTGCAAGGGCTCCCATGGGCCATCCGAGCAGATGGGACAGTCCGAGCAAACGCGCAAACTGGAAGACGAGACCTGCAGAGAAAAAGAACTGCATGTAGTCTCGGCTGAGACCCTTGGCACAGTCGCACTTGGCCAGGCTCCGTATCCACCTGAGGACATATACGAGGATGAGGATATTCACCGCCTCTATCCACATTACTATTACCGTAGACTATTTACAAACGCAGTCTTCACGGCTGGATCCAAATGTTTGGGAAGTTTCTTTGTAAATTCTTTTTTGAGGCCCTGTTTGGCTTCTTCTACTATTTTATCCTCGTGCCAGTTGTACTCGTCACAGAGGATAAAGTACTCTTCATGGTCTTTGAGTTTTGTACTCCCAGATTTAAGTATCTGAATGGACTTCAGGTTCGGGACGTATCTGTTCAGGACTCTTTTGATTTCTTCCCATTTCATGCAGCTTAGATAGACGTGGGCGCGAACACGTTTCTCTAGGAGCCGGAGGAGAGCCATTCCTATTCTTTGTTTATAAGTTTTGAGAGCGACCATAGGTCGCTCACTCAAAATTTGCATTCTTGACCCACAAGAATTGAGGGGCTGCGCCCCTCGGATTTAGCTGCTATAAAGCATGGACCCCATGCCCTTCTGAATACGCAGGATGTTGTAGTTCATAGCGTAAATGTAACCGGAGCTTCCGCCCGCCAGAAGGGCCAGGTTGCTGCCGCTCGGGGTGATGATCCGGTACGAGTCGAGCCGGGAGAAGTTGAGGGAACCGGTCGGCTGGAGTTTTGAGGTGTCGAGGCAGTACGAGATGATGGTAATGGGCGCGGTACCCGTGGCGGCCTTGTAGCCGAAGGGTGTGTGGTAGTACTGCGGGACATCCTGCCACTGGAAGAGCGAGCGCGTGTCGCCCACATCCACTCCGTTCAGCTGCGTCTTGAACTGGTAGGACGCAGCGGAGATGCCAGTCGTGCCCTGGGTCGCATAGGCGGTCGCGTAGCTGTTCGACACAAAGGCCAGGAACTTGACGGGGTGGGCCAGGTTCACCTCGTGCGTCGTGAGGGGGTTGATAGGAACACGGTTAATCTGCGTAATCAGCATATCCATAGGCGTCGAGGCAAAGTACTCGCGCTCGGCACCGTCCAGGTACAGATAGCTGCACCAGGCCTCGTACTGAAGCTGCTGGTACGTGCCGTTGAAACCCGCAGTAGAAACAGTGAAACCGATTGGTGCGGGAACAGTAGGATCTACAAACTGGAGGAAAGACTGGGCTCCAACAGAGATCGTAGCTGTGCTCGGAGAGGCTGTCTGGACGGGGAAGGATATCTCGATAGTTGCAATAGATGAGGCGGCTCCTGTAAATCCTCCACTTGCCGAAACTACCTGACTTACAGTCACGGGGCCGCTGTATTGCGTGCCTAGCACAGACATACCCACAGCTACATTTCGCGTGGAACTTGCGATATTCTGGAGCGCAATGATCGCCGAACCTTGGCGGTCCACGCCGGGCTGTCCGTTTGTAGTGATCTGTGCCACAACCATAGACTGTGGAATAGCAACAAACTGGGCGTACTGAACATATGCAGTCGTTTGAGTAGAGGTGGTATAGCCAATAGTGATGGAAGCAGCGGCCGAAGCAGCGACATACGGGTTGGTCAGCACTGGTGCCGATGCGATTGTCACTCCCGTCATACTCGGAGTCACGTAGACGAAGCCACCCAGGGTTGGGGGAGTCGCGACAGTTACTCCGTTCTGAGTCAGCTGGCCCGTGGCCGTGGCACCGCTGTTCCCTCCCGTCCCCGACGACTGGAAGGACGCGGTTGCCGCCGTAATAATACCCGTGAGATACGATGACGGAACGAAAGAAAGGACAAGGCTTGTGCCCGCATAATATGAGTTCCAGTCCGACAGTGCCGGCGTGACTGCAGAACTAGCCGCCGTAAGTAGAGCGTTGGTATTAACCGAAACAAGGGTCTGGGTAGATGTTCCGTAGACTGTGTTCACCGTAGCAATAGGGAGATTGAAATACTGGCTTGTTGCGAGACCGCACATAGTCATTCCTGGTACGATGGTTCCCGTTGCGGCACCCGCGAGCACATTGAGTACTGGGAAGAGGGGGGTAAAGGTCACGGCTGTAGAAGACTGGATGACCTGCTGACCCGCAGTCATTGTTGGAGCACCTACGACGCCGTTTGTTACCGAACCCAAGCAGACAATTGTTGCAACCGCGACACCTGCAGATAGGTAATTGATTGCAGAAACCTGAAAAAATGTCATGCCAGTGAGTGGGGTCGAGGCGGTTGGCGCGCCTTTGAGATTTGAATTTGTAATAATCGAATTGACTCCTACATAGGTTGTAGAACCAATCACTCCGCTCAAGCCATAAATAACAACGTTGGGAATAAGGTTGGACGTCGTTGTCGTCTGCACCGACCCGGTGGCTGCAAGGGCCGTCACAGCTCCTGGGAAACTGGCAGTTGTCGTGCTATTTCCGGCAGGGAAATAGACGCTGAAACCGCCCGTCTGGCCTCCAGGTGTGGTGCTCACGCCGTTAATATAGCCAACCCCGTTATATCCTGGGAGGCCAGATACTGACATACCGTTGGTAATGTAGGTTGCAGCCGGATATGTGGCGGCGTTGTAAACTAACTGCTGACTTGCGGATCCTGAAGAATACGTAGCACTGGAGATTGTTGCGTTTCCTGGAGTTGAGAGAGTCACATCAGCCACGGGAGTTGACGTGATGGTCTGAGAGGCTGTCCACGTAATCGTCAGGCCCGTCACAAAGGCTCCAGTGACACTCACCGCCGTCACCGCGCCATAAGCAGCTGTTGCCGAGTGACCAGGCATAGAACCCGCCGCGATGAGCTGGCCAACGTAAATCTGGCCGTTGACAATTGTCGAAGCCGCGCCGCCCGAGTTGAGTACCGTGTAAACAATAGCGGCCGTACCCGTGCCGGATGCGTATGTGAGACGGCAGGTCTGGTTGGCCGCAGGGGCCGAGAAGGCGAAGACTCCCGCCGACCAGTTGGTCGCCGAACCAGTGGAAGCAGCAAACCCTACAGTGAATCCGGTAACTGCTCCAGAAGTGAGGGTGACCGTCGTCACGTATCCTGTACCTGAACACCCAGGAAGGTTAGAAATGCTCATACCGTTTGTGATGTAACCGATGGTTGTCACTGACGTGTAGGCCTGTGTAACACCACCGGAACCCGGAGCCGTAAAAGCGGTGATGGCTGCCGGGGCTCCCACACATCCTCCGGTCAGTACCGAGTTCGTCTGGTTGTAAGGGGTCGTGTAGACGGCGCATGCGGTTGAGGCCAACTGCCCTGCCGCGGTCGGGGCGTTCTGGAATTCTCCGATAAATGTTCCGGAGGTTGAGTTGGTTGGCGTGACGGACAGGACCGTCACCGTACCGTTTCCAGAAGAGCCTGCGATGGCGCCTCCTGCGGCTGTGTACAGCTGCATTCCGGGCACGAGCTGGAAGTTGGCTCCAGTATATGTAAAAGAAGTTGGCTGGAAAACACTCGTCGTCACAAGAGAAGCATTGGCTATGGTGACCGCCATGTATCCACCAGTGCCAGCCGGCGCGGCAGCCCCCGTGCCGGTGATTGGGTTGGCTATACTGGTGGCTGTGGCGATGCCAAATGCTGGAGCCGCCGCTGCGGCGGTGGCTGGAGAACTGCCAGTTGGTCCTGAATAAATTTCGTAATTCACACGGTAGTTGAGATTCTGGTTCCATGTAATCCGAAGCTCAACATCGTGGTACTGCAGGGCCACAAGCGGCAGAGCCACAGACCAGTCCTTGCAAAAGAAAAACTTGAGCGGCAAAAAGCCATTGATCACATTCGTCAGGCCCGTCAGGTCGTTATTCAGATAGCGCTGGCTGTAGTTCTGCGCTCCAGTGACTGGCTCGATCTGCGTCATCCAAGTGATGTCCTGGGTGTCCACAACTTGGCCACCTATCAGAAGCTCAATCTTATCCACCACCTTGGACCAGTCCACACCCGGGATCAGAGAACCAGATGTATCCTTGCCGATAAAGTACACGTAGCTCAGCAGGTCACCTTTCTTCTCGAAGCGGATGGTGGAGATGCTTCCCGCCGAGGGATTGCCCTGAATAATCTGGCGCTCCGAGCTCAGCGCGTAGTGTGTATAACGCTTGTAATTTGAACGAAAGAATGAAATCTCTGGCTTCCCCGTCAGCCAAGTATCCTGGGCTCCCGTGGCGACTAGCTGAACTATTCCGCCAGACATTTAATATAAAAGCAGAAAATAAAAAACTCCTGGACGCACACGCAAAAGGGTTCTGTGTCCAGGGGTCCAAAGTGGGACCCTCCTGAAATTCACGTATGGAAAAAGACTCTGCCCGCCAGCAAAAACGCAACTCTGCTAAAAAGTCCAAGGATCGCACTATCTATTCACAAAAGGCAGTTAGAGCCAAGGAAGCTTTAACAAAGAAATGTCAGCCACCCTCTATCCAGGTGTCCAGTTCTACGCTGAAGTGATCAGTGCGGACCGCCCTCTTGGCCTGTGCCGCACGCCCTCCACATACGGCCACGGAAGCAAACTCGAACTCGCCCCTCGGCATAATGACCTCTATGTGATATGTGCAGATGGGTCGGTCCAGTCGGTCTGGGAGCCTGACCGTCCCATTGGCTGGGAAGTGTTCGAGTCTGAGACTGGGTGGTCCTATTGCGTGACCCAGGTTGGCTTTGAGCCTCAGCCATGCCTCGTTCGGTATCATAGTCGGACCGAGGCAATCCCGAGTGGTGGCGGGTCCGTCGGCACGAAAGTGATGCTCGCCCGACCAGTGCCCCTCGAGACCCTTCCTGACGGCGAGGTGGAATCACTTGGTATGGCTTTTTCACGCCATGCAGCCATCTACGAGTCTGCCGAGGAGGGCGAGCCCGAGGTATCTTCACCCGAGTGCCCTGGGGCACCTCGCAAGGCGGCCCGAAACGCCGCCTTTGGCTCGGCGATTGATATCGCCAGGACTCTTGGCGACCCTGATCAGGTAGAAGCGCTCGATAAATTCTTGCAAGGCGAACTCTCTTACGCAGAGATGCGTATGCGATGTGGTTAAGGAATCCCTCTTGTCATAAGTGTGTCCACTTTGTCCCAACTAGATACTGCGGGCTTTAAGGGTCTGAAGGCGGGACTTCGCAAGCCTTATACACTTTATCAATTTTCAGAGGGGGCAAGTGCGGACCAGAAGGCAAACTCTTCCAGGGAAAAGAAGTTGTGTCTCCTCGCGTCTAAAGAATAAGACTTCTATACTAATAGAACAAATGGACGCTATTCAGAAACTCATCTTTCGCGAGGAGTCTCTCAAGGAGAAGATGAAGGTGATCCGTACGGCACTGAAGGCGGCCCTGGTTGAGTCGGATGTATACAAGGCGGTTCTTGCGGATACAATGGAGAATAAGGAGGGCTTCAAGGTGACCGAGAAGATGGCCCAGGCTCACGCCCTCAAGGTGGCGCGAGAGACGTATGCAGGGGAGGAGGCGGAGGAGGAGGCAGAAAACTAGTTGTGTGCACAAGGCCTAGGACATATTCTCTACTAAAATAAATATAAAATGGAACTCGCTGAGGCTATCGCTCTGATTCACGCCAACGCTGATAAAATGGAACTCGCTCATCTCATGCCCCTCGTCCCGCTCATTCATAAAGTGGGCCTGCGTGAACACGGTCTAAAACTGTTCGACAACTATAATTTTCGAACAGTTTTAGTTTACTTGGAAGTACTAGGTATATGGGACGATCTAAACTTAAGTCGCAAGCGAACAGGTTCTGACGCATCCTCGATCAATCACAATCTCACTGATGTCGAGTTTAAGACTTCCGGGGATTATCCGCCTTCTTTTATGTGGGACAAACAGAATGACGCGGTGAGGCGAGAGGAGACTTTGAGGTCCGATGCCTTTGTTCTTGGAGAGTTCGTGAACGAGGAAAAGACCGTTATTCTCGTGGCAAAGGCTCCGGAGACTCTTGCGCACATTCGTACACTTATGGAACAAAAGCAAGAAGAAATGTTAAATAAATGGACCGAGAATGTGGCGGCAGGTAAGAGAGGGGGGACTGATGCGATATATATCAACTCCAACAAATTGCTGGACGGTGACGACGTTCGATGGTCAATATGGGTCCGCGGAACTTGGCGTCATGATGTCACCTCTAGTGAATGCAAGGAGTTGTGGGACGCGGATGTTCGCTTGCACCCCCGGCCGAAACCTGAGGTGGCCGCGATCGACTCCGAGACTAACGCTATAGACGTGCGCCGGCGCTTCGAACGCGGCACTATCGACCAACTTACAGTGCATTATCTTGACGATTTTATCCGCAACGCGCCGCTCAAGCCGCTCTACCTCTCCCGCGACAACAAGGCCACCAAAGTCGCGCGCATCATCGCACATCTGACGGCTCAGAGCACGTCTTGATAATGTTTAATATACTAAATTTACCTCTTTTGAATTCAGTGCATAGAATAGCCATTGCGTCTTTTTTAGTCCTCCCCTCTTTTACTCGTGCGTATCGTTCGCGTATCTCTTTTCGTAATTCAGGAGTTATAGGTGCGCCGGAATTCTCAGGTTTGGCGCTCTCTTTTGCCACCGAGGGAGTTCCCAATTCGAGTGCGATAATTTTGGGAATGTGTTCGGCACACGTCTCTGGATTCAAATCACATCCTGAAACATTTCTGCCCAAACTCTTTGCAACGTATGCAGTTGTAAAGTTTCCCATGAATACATCGGCCACTAGATCACCAGGTTTGGTTGTGTATAATATCATCTTTTCCACGAGTTTTTCTGGAAGTTTATTTACATTCTTTTTCAGACCCGGATTGTACTCTTTGTTAATAGTCCAGACATCCTCCATGTCACAGTATTGAGCCGAACCTCCCGAAGGTGTTCTCTCTGATTCGTCAAAGTAAGCACGACTATAGAATACAGGATCATAAACTTTTGCACATCTCAATATGTGATAGTGACTTGAAACAAACTTTTTCTGTGTAGCAACTCCAAAGTTGTATTTCCAAATTATATGATTAATAACTTTTAGTTCGGTTGACCGAATGGCCATTTCTATATCACATACATGGTTCCATGCACAGACTACGTAGAAGGTTCCGTCTTTTTTTAGAACCCTAGGTATCTCGCTTATCCATAGTTTGGCCCACTCGAAATAACTTTTAAAGTCGGTAGGGGCGGAAACGTATCCAGATATCACATGTGTAGAGTCACGTGCATAATGTTTATCGAAACCCTCTTCACCAATTCCAAACGGAGGGTCGCATATCATACACTGCACCGACTCTGGTTCCATTTTTTTCAGAAAAGTGGATGCATCACAGTTCTCCATAATAATCAAGGCATTTTTTTCTTTAAAGAAAAACAAGCCTTTCAAGGGAGATGAACACATTAATCAAGCAAGTTTGTGTCCTGTGGGTCGTTATCCCCTTTGTCTACGTAGCGGTAACTTCTGCTCCGATATTTACAACATTAGTTATAAGTTTTTCTGCCATAGAAGAAATTGTCTAATAGTATTAATGGAGCGAGGACTTTGTGTACAGACTCAGATTGCCATCCGTCGTGTTCAGCGTCACCCGGTGACGAAGAAGACGATCCGCAGAATTGAAAAGCACGTGGTCAAGGGTACGGCGATTGGCCTCGTCCCAAGTGCTATCAATGATATTATGATACATCATGCTCCTATTGATTTTAATGAGTTTATCCATGTGACCCAGGATACCCTGGCCGTCACAATACTTAATCTGGCGATAAATATCGCCACTAAGATGATTTTGTGACAATGTACTTTTCTTTTGGATACACAATATTGAACTGGACTCTTAGCCGTCCGTTCCTAAAACCCTTGCCAGGGATGATGTAGTCCTCCCTTGGGTCCAGCACTCCCCAGTCCGATGTAGAAATATTAATTTCTCCTCCGAAGTGTGGAATTGTAATCTTCTTTCCATTGACGGAATCAACAAAAGAAATCTTTGTCGACCAGATGAGGTCGTCCCCCTGGCGCATAAACTCTGGGTGACTCTGGACCCTTATAACGAAGATCAAGTCGCCCGCCTCCTCGTTAGGATTCAGAGGCTGTTCGCCAAGAGACTTACAGATGACCTTGCCACCATCCTCTATTCCTGACGGTATGACCACCTCCAGGTTTAGATTCTCAACCTTGCTCCCCTTGCCCTCGCAGTCTTTGCAGCCCGTGCGAGAACACCCTTGGCCTTGGCAGTGAGGGCAGGGCTGCTGCATAACCATGGGACCCATCTGGATCTGTATATTCCCCTGCCCGTGACAGGCTGGGCACTTCTTGTGACACTTCATACAAGGCTTGTGGAGGCCCACGCGCAGGTGGCGGTGAACCCCCCTGAAGGCCTCCTCTAGGCTAATGTTCAGTTCGTGCTGGGCATCATTCCGCCGTCTCGGACCCTGGCTCTGCGGGGGTCTCTGGAAAGGATTCCCGCCACCAAACATCTGGGCGAATATGTCTGGCATTCCTCCGCCTGCGAAAGGGTTTCCCTGTGGCGGGCCGTCAGGGTTCCCGAACTGGTCAAAATTCTGACGCTTTTGGGAGTCGGACAGGATATCGTAGGCGCCCTGGATCTTCTTGAATTGCTCTGGATCGCCACCCTTGTCGGGATGCGTCCGTAGGACGAGCTTACGATATGCCTTTCGTATCTCATCATCACTGGCCCCCTTCTGGAGCCCTAGGGAGCCATATGGGTCCATCTATTCCTTTGGATTTTTATTTCTTTAGTGCGATTTCCGCGCCTTCTTCTTTGAGATGTGCTTCTTGATGGCCTTGACTATCTTTGCACCTGCGGGCTTCACTCGGACCCGCTGGACATTACGGGTCTTGACATTTGTACGGGTCAAGGGATTCTTGAAGAGTGGTCGCTTTGGGTCAGCCATCAAAAGATTATAATTATTTTTAATGTTTTTAGGCATGAGTTTCCAGAAGGTGGCCTTGTCGTAATAGTCTACACGGCCTGTACGAGAGTCCTTCACGTGATAGACGGTCGGTCCTGATGGAATTTTGTTGAGAGTCACTGGGTTCACGTAGTTATTACGGATATATACATTCCGGATGACGGGCAGGGCCTTGAGTCGGTTGATGGCCGCGTAGCGCTTCTTGGCGGTTCGGATCTTTCTTTTCAGGCCATCTATAACTAATTTTCTAACACTCGCAGCCGTCTCTTCCGGCCTTGGCTGGACGAATGGCATTTAATATAATGGACTATTATTTCTTGGCGCCTGCATGGCGTTGGCTTGGGCGGCCAGAAGGCGCGCTTCGGGGTCGTTAGCGAGCACATTCCGAGCACTTGCATTAGTAACAGTCGGTACAAAACCATTTAGAAAAGTTTTCTGGGATTCATTTGTCGTGAAACGAAAAACAGGTTCGAGATCCGCTCTAGTCAACGCACCCGGTACTGCTCTAATGTCATGTTCTTTTACCCATCGGCGACCTGCGGGAAATTTATGCGCATGGGCTGGTTCCATCATAAGTATTAAAATTTTCAACTTATTCACATAATTTTTAATGGCGCGTCCCTCGTGTCTTTGGGGGGCGTTTGACTCCGAACTCGACACCTCCTTTGCCAATCTGCGTATATTTACTTTACCGGTAGATACCCTGACTATATTGTCACTTTTAAGAACAGAAAGGGCATTGAACCATTTACGATCAAAAGTTCTATATTCCTTGTTTCTAACATTGTTTGCCTCATTTTGAGTATATCCAGCATTTGTTTTAATTTTATTTATTGACCAATTTCTGATATAATTTGCCCACCTTGCTCCATTGGGGTCATGAAGAGCCGTGAGATTTCCCTGTGGAATATAACTATTGTTTGTTCTTCCAGAAACGAGTTTTATTCTGCGAGTTCTTTCAAGCGCTAGTCGTGTTCGGGGCGATACTGTGCGCCATCTCCCGTGCCGTCTTTCCATGGTGCCCAATACTTTGCGCACTTTTTTCATAGTGCTTTCTCGGTTTCTTATCAGTTGTGCAGTTACTATAGCCGACTTCAGTCCAGAAACGGCGGCGAACTCTGCTGGATCAAGTTCTTTTATAGTATCCCAACCTGGTTTATGAGATTCAAAAAGTGCGTGTATAGATGGCCCTCCTGCCCATTCTGTCGGTTTTTTGAATTTTATATGTTCGACAGAAAATGCCGCAGATCTTCCGGGGACTAAATTAAATCCCCACGCTAAAAAGTACATATTTATTTTAGGAGGAGGGACTCCTGGCTGAATACGCTCGAATTCAAGCTCTAATATTCTTTTACTTTTATAAAGTTGATAAGCTTCTGCAGGGAACCCTTCGGGTTTTCCTTCGCCTATTTTCAACTCATACAGATTAATATGGCTTCCAGGTATAACTTCTATAAGATCAGTTTCCACATGGTCTTTTCCTTTGCTTTTGTGTTCACGGCAAGCCTTGAGAACTGCGCTCATAGCACGGCCAATTATTGACTGATTAGCATTTGACGCCATTTTAAGGCCTGCGAGTGAAAATCGCGGCTTGAATATAAAAGTCCTTCTTTGTAGGGTGAATATCTGATTACCTGGAATTATAACTCCGTTATGTTCTCTTTTAAATTTGTAAGCATCAATAGGATCCCCTCCCGATTTAGCATGTTGAACGGCAGTTTCTATTGCCCGTGTTTCTAATTCTCCCCCAGAATAAGATTGAAGAGCTTCTGAAGAAAATAAAGCACTCACCTGATACTGTGCAAAGTCTGCATTGTTTTGAGGCACTCCAACACCTGCTCCTATTTGCACAAAGTTCTTTTTGGACGCGTGCTTTTGAAAACGGCGCCTCCCCCCGGCCGCCATGTTGTTGCTCGGCCCGTTCGCATTAGAGTTATTATTGTTTCCATTGTTTCCTTTGGGCTTTCTCGCTCCTCTCGGAGCCGTCACTGGCTTGGGCAGACTTGCCTTTTTAGCCCTTATTTGTTCTGCCAGATTGGGATTATTAGCCATCAGAGGATGATTTTTAAGTTTCGCATTTGTAACTGGTTTTTTATCAATATATACTTTAAATCCAACTTTTGTAGGTACAAAAGATATACCTAATTTTTGAAAATAATTATTGGTTTGTACATCCCTATTATACGGGTGGCGTGACGGGAGTCGTGTTCGTGTTGACCTTACAGGGCCAGAACTCATCTACTCTTTCGCCTCTAAAAAAAATCGGTAAACGTCTCTGGAGGAGCCGAGGACCATATCCGATGAGCCTCCTGTAGACCCATGAGTGGCTTGCCCAACTTAAAGTTAATGCAATTGTGGGCCTCTACCGACCACGCAAATATCTGACGCGGGCACGTGGGTGGCGGGAGGTCTTTCAGGCACTGCTGGAAAGAGACTCGGCAGGCTCCACAAGGCAAGACAAAAGGAAAAAGAAAAATAAAGTTTCTGAGGGCATTCATATCTGCTGGATCTAAGCAGGCTGTGTGAAGTGCTCCCCAGAAGTAAGGTCCGAACTTCCTAGGATTCATACTACCATAGGCCAAGAAAAGAGGTTTTGTGTTTTAGGGCCCTAGCCCGAGATCACAAGTGTTACAAACTCAAAAAATGGCCCACCGTCTCCGCCCTCTTCCACCCCCATCTGCCCCGCGCGCCGTCCCTCCCAGACCCGATGGTCACGGGAGCGATCTCTGGCAAAAACTTCTGAGCGCGGCAATCAAGTCTGGTCATCCTGACCCAGAAAAGATGGCCGACACGGCCCTGAGAGCAAGAGAAAAGTCTATGGCCTTGATGGCAGCCCGACCCAAACTTCTGGTGACCAAGGAGGTGCCCAAGCCGAGCGAGACCTGCGTCTCTGCTCCTGCTAAAAAGGGCCGCGTCGCGCTGCACGCCGCTTTCCGCTGCAAGGCACAGACACTAGAGGGGAAGCAATGCGGGTTCAAGGCAACCTGCGGAGACTTTTGCAAGAAGCACGCTCCTATCTAGATGATGTAATGCCAAGTCTTCGTACCAACCCAACTTTAGTATCTCCTTGTCCCCCTCGTCCAGCCGAATAGGGCTTTCTTTGTATTTCTCTAGCAGGTACTCTACGTTCGGCAGCGAGCAAAATTCTTGGTTCCGTGTCCAAGAGCTGCAGGTCAGGTACTCAACCTCCCTAAACCAATAATCAGTAGGCCTCAGACCCTTTGACTTGTAGAGGTCCTGAGTCTCGGCACACGGGCGCAAGTCCCAGTACACATCGAGCATAGTTCTCACCCAACTCATAAAGTTTAAGCACGTTAATTCTCTAAAATGGCTACTCTTCACTGGGACTCCAACTCCTGGCTGTTGCGCGCCAAGATCCCCTCCGGAGAGACCGTCTTCACCTGGACCTATCCTATGTTCGAGGAATGGACTGAAGAGGCATTAACACCAGCCCAGTACACTTTCATGACTGGCTACATCCAAGGATACACGACCAAGGAGGATCTTGTGCTCATGGCTCAGGGCCTATATAAACCGGCTAATACCACACGCCAAGCGGTTGAATGTTGGTGTGATCTCTCCGAAGATGAGCGCCTTGATTGGCACGACCAGACCCTTGCCCAGCTCGAGGCTCACAGGGACCAGGCCCGAGAGCGCGAGGAGACCGCAATGTCCTGGATTGTGAGCGACGACGAGTCTTTTGAAAGGGACTATGCGTGCATAGCCAAGGATATGTGCGACCTCGTGCGGGGCCTCATCCGCGGATACACCGAAAAACGGAAACTCTGCGAACGAATGATTGATGAAGAGGCTGGGATGGACTGGAACTAAGGTTCTGTGTCCAAGGGCGGAGGCCAAGAGCACGAACTCGAATAAAATGGAGTCTGTCGACGAGCAACTGAACAACTTTGATGCCTTGCTCTTCGACAGCCTTGAGTTTCAGCTCATTATCCATACAAACCGCACTTACTGGGAAGAGACGGGTCATATGGACGTAGACTCTCTTGATGGCATAGAGACGGCTATAGACTACGGATTTGAGCAAATGTTTGACCGTTACAGGTACTGTAAGTCAGTCTGTGATATTCTGGAGGCTTGGCACGACCAAGTCCACAACATTATGTGGATATCTATGGACGTCCCTTACCCCCAAAACCTAAATCAGCACGTTGATCGTGTTATCGCCAACTGTCGGCGACTTTTCTACGATCAGATCTGGGGCCGCCTTGAGGCGGCTATGATTCAAGAAGTTTCCAAGGCTCAGATTATCCAGCGCAACTGGAGAGAGGCTTGGTTTAATCCAAACTACGACATCTGCAAGAAGCGTCTGCGGCGCGAAAGCGAGGAACTTAGAGAACTTCACGTATAGTAGTGTAATGGATTGCAATTCCGAAATTATTCGTCTTATAGAGTCTCGTATGGAAAAGGGTAGGAAGGAGTATGGACATGGACTAGTACAGGGACTGGGGTACGACTGGCTCAAGGAGGCTCTGGAGGAGGCCCTTGATCTTTCAATCTATCTTTCAGCAAAACTCATTGAGTTGCGTATTAGAGAAACGGCCCAAGAATAGAGTAGAATGACTCCCTTTGCTATCAAGGATGGCTCGACCGTTTTTATTGTAGACCCGAGCCAGATTCGCTGGTTTGAGTATAATGAGAACCATGGGGATCTAACACTCTATTACCATAATGGAGCAATGGAAGTGATCAAGCACCAGAAAATACGTCATGTGTACAAGGACCTAATGCTCCAGTTCAACATTCTAGACATTGACAAGTACTGAATGGATTCTGTCCGCACGGCTATAGTCCATATTGTCAGGACGACCGACACGACTGACGCTCAGGCAGTCAAGAAGGCCACCCGTAATTTACATATTCTGAAAAAGTCCTTGCGGCACTATCAGACTTTCAAAAAGTCTTTGCTCTTTGTAGACGACGTGGACTGATGGAGCCCTGCAAGTGCGCCAAGTGTCTCGAGATCATCAACGGCCCGGAGACCTGGCTTCGCAAAGACTTAGAGAGTGGCCACGTTATACATGTAGGAAATAAACCAGATGGACAATCAGTCTATCGAGCAGTGTAAATATTTACTTTTGGCTCGATGCTCTCGTCTCGAGTATAACCTAGATCGCGCCCAAGAAGATCCGGCCCTCTCCCGCTACGCAGAGAAATACGCGGATAAACTACTCAACCTCACTCCCCGAGAAGCCTTCTCTGGGAGTGATTTTGATAAACTTGAATTATTTTTAGACCACTATTGTCTGGCTTTGTACTTGGAAAACTACGATTGGGCTCGGCGGTCCATCAGGGGCATAGAGAATTTTATAGGCTATATATAAAATGAAGTCACTGTGTATTGCCCTAGGAATCATCGCTATCCTGTTGGTATTTCAGTCGTGCCAGACCAGCGGATATAATACATATTACAACGATACACATCCCGCTCAGAATAAATCCTCCGGTTCGGCTGGTGACTCCACTGTGGTGATTCTCGCAATCGCTATTCCCTTGGGGTTGTTGTTTGTCATTACAATAGGGTTTTACATGTCTCGTTCTAGACGCGGTTAGAGACTTTGTCCTCTGAATCTACAGAATGTATCTGTTTGTTCTAGTTATCTGGCTATGGACCGTCTGGCTTCCGTTTGTTGCCTGGCGTGCGTATTGCACCGTAAAGGCTTCTGAGGAGGACCTTCCTCCCCCGCTCATCTCAGACTCTGAGGACGAAGATGTAGATAAGATCGACTAAAGAGCAGTCTGGGGATTAAGTTCGTGTGTATATACCTATGCTACTTCCAACTTGGAAGTATAATGTTCCGTTTGTAAAATAAGGGAAATTGTTATAATCAAACCCCCCGCTTGAACCTATGGGATAAGACTGCGTTCCCCAATTTGTTCCTGTTCCCGATATATACTGAAGGGTAGCCGACCCTAACGTGCCGTAACTTGATATATATATTACATTATTCGTAAGATCCATGCTCATTTGAGTTATTCCATATGGGAAAGTATAAGCAGTTGTGAGAGGTGTAATCGTGGCTGTGTATGGTGGGGGGATAATATACATATATCTAGTACCTTGGCCGTTAAAGTCCCCTATTAGCATATTTGAATTTTTATCAAATACCATACCACCAATTCTTCTAATAGTAGTTGTACCAACAATAGTATTTAGGAGAACTGATACACCAGTCGTTGGGTCAAGAGAATATATCTTTTTCGCGCTGGATATGTATATGAGACCATTTAGATATTTAGAATCATATGATTCGGAGATGGCAGTTGACAACGGGCCTGAAATGGCCACCTCTGTTAGTGTTTTATTGAGGACATCAATAACAAGTAATACAGGTCCTCCCGTGCCCGTCGCCAGTCCTGCGACTGTCCATCCATACCGAACGCCATCGGTTGGTATAGGGCCGTTGCTATGCTGGGGAAATAGAGCCCTGCCACCCGTTGCTGTATATGGAAAGGTTACATTCCATGTATCCGTTGAACTTGTATATAACGCGTCGTTGACGACTGGTGTGGCATCGCCGTCACCACCCCCCCACCAAAAATAAACAGTTCCTATTAGGGCCCACCCATCAGCGGAATTACCAACCGCGCCATTAAACAAATTTATAGTTGAAATATTGTTTTTAAGATTGAAGGTTATAGGAGCGACTCCTGGCAAGCTCGCCGTTACGGCTGTAGAAGCAAAACCCGGGCCTATTCCTATCTGAAGAGTGCTCGACGTTCCGACCTGAGTCACACCACTCGGCAGCCCCACAAATTTCCAGACTACACCAGTCCCTTGTGACGATGTGAGAGTAAGTGTCTGAGTCTTATTAATAGAATTAAAGTATGTCTGTGTTGGCTGATATATCACGGCCTGAAAAGAAGCCAAGTATTTCACTGGCCCAATAAGTTCAGAATAGTTTGTTTTCTTGGCCATCAAGACTCTCTGGACTTGCGTGATGACAATCTCGGAAGGAATCAGGGCCCTCTCCTCGTCACCCAAGTTTATAAATGTATGCCACAAGACAAACTTGTAATTCGGAGAAGGCTTCGTAATTCGGAATTCTACATCGTGACACTTTATGCCTGCTATCGGCAAGGCGCTCGACCAACTATTACAAAAAAAGAACCGAAGAGGGTAAAAAGTCCCGGGCGCGACACCATGTGACAGATTATCTGACTCGAGAGCTGGCCAAATAACAGAAGAATATGTATAGTCCTGACTGTCTATGAGCTGCCCGCCTATATACAGATCGACAGTGTCAAACAGGCCCGACCAAGATGCTGGAACGACTGTTTTCCCTTTAAAGTCTTCGAGCATCAAATAGCACTTACTGAGCAAGTCTCCTCTTTTGAATAGTGTAAGATTTCCATTTATAAAATAAGATTTATAATCACATAGTGCAAAAGGCGACGAACGTTTATACAGGTGCCTGAATGGGGATTTGTCAGGATTTCCTGTAAGGAGCACGTCTTGCGCTCCTTTAACGACCACCTCCATAATATTTGCTACATTATTCGTAGGCCAATGATGCTGCACCGTTCTCGAATTTTAGGACGTTGTACCGAACAGCGTAGAGATACGTTCCCAAAGCAAGATCTGATGATGGCAATAAATCAAATGTCTGGAGGGCCGAAAAGTTGGCCGTGCCCGACTCCTCTGCGTTATACAGCCCAAAAGGAATAAAAATTATAGAATTAAAAGGTTTGTACCCATTGTAAGAATGATAATAGGCAGGGATGTCTATGAGTTGCTGATTGTACAACGGCTCTGAATCCACTTGGTTAAATCGTAAGAGTGTGGTACTCATTACTCAAGTCGCATATAATAATGATCCGACTCCGTCAGCAATCCTGAGAAAGTTGTAGTTTACTGCGTATACGTAAGCATCATCGAGGTTATCAGCCGTTTGAGTCATCTGCTTGAAGATCTGATTATCGGGCGTGACTATTCTGAATATATCGAGTCTGGAAAAGTTCAGAGTTCCCGTGGGTTGCATGGAAGATGTGTTGAGGCAGAAGGGGATGACCGCTGCATTTGATACGGTCGCTGAGTAACCCACAGGCGTGTGATAATACTGGGTCACATCTACCCACTGGTTCAGAGACTTGAAGTCACACGCATCGACGCCATTTATCTGAGTCTTGAACTGGAGGGAAGTTCCAGTCGAATATACGGTCGTGTACGAGTTTGACTGGAAGGCCAGGTACTTCACGGGGTGGGCAAAAGTCATATCCATATATGGCTGTCTCTTGTCGACGATTTGTCTCTGAACCTGGGTCACGAGCATGGTCATTGGCCGAGTCGCAAAAAACTCTCTTTCAGCCTGATCCAAGAATATTGTATTCATCCACAGTACATATTGATAGGCATCACTCCCAGAAGTTTTTAGATTTTTTGACCATGTTATCCGTATAGTGACTTCTTGAAACTTGAGGGCAACCAAGGGTAAGATGCTTGACCAATTTTTACAAAAAAAGAATTTCAAGGGATAAAAAGAATTTGAGTTGAATCCTGTACTCGTTCCAGGCACACCACTCGGAAGCCTAGCCTGGCTCGGCACCACCGCCCCGACAACGGGTTCTATGTTGTTAGACCATACAGAGTCTTGTTCGTCTATGACTTGCCCGCCCAACAAAAACTCAACTTTATCTATAATATTTTGAGTCCAATCCAAATATGGAACAATCCCTGTATTGTTCTGGGCAGTAAGGTACATGTATCCCAAAAGATCCGCCTTTTTTTCAATATTTATAGTTGATATACTTCCTGGAGTCGGTATGCCCGATATATTCTGCCGAGTTGTTACACTTGAGAATTGAGTATATTTTACATGATTTTGTTTAAAAAATGTAATTTGGGGGTTTCCAGTGAGTATGGCATCCTGAGGACCACGCGCAACGAGTTGAACGAGGCCCGCACTCATTACTTAGAGTTAATAAGGTATTTATTTTAAATGGTCTCACCACGCACTCTCGCCCAAGGACGTTATCTCACACTTCTTCAGTCCCCCGCCCCCATCATCGTAGGAACAGGACCTGCAGGGACAGGTAAGACCCTTCTGGCTTGTCATGCGGCCGTCAAGGCCCTCGTCAAGGGACAGGTCACCAAGTTGGTCTTGACGCGTCCGGCCGTCAGTGTAGATGAGCAGCACGGCTTTCTGCCAGGAAGTCTAGACAAGAAGATGGAGCCATGGACTCGGCCCATGTTCGACTGCTTCCACAAGTACATAAGTCCAAAGGAACTCAAGAATTACGTGGAGATTTGCCCTCTGGCCTATATGCGCGGACGCACGTTTGAGAATGCGTGGATCATAGGCGATGAGATGCAGAACTCAACCCCGTCACAGATGAAGATGCTCTTGACGCGTATTGGTGATGGCTCAAAGCTTGTGGTCACAGGCGATACTCAGCAGCACGACCGCGGCTTCGAAGACAACGGTCTAGCCGATCTTATCCGCCGCGTCTATCCAGACTCCGAGTTTATCCGCCACCTGCAGTTTACGGATGAGGATGTGGTGCGCCACCCTGCTATCCGTGAAATATTGTCTATGTATGATATTAAGTGATGGTCTGGAACATCCGCGGTCCTTTTCAGTTAATCAAGGAACCCACAAAGCATTACGTCATTCAGATGACCAACGCAGGCAAGTCTGAAATAAATATTCCAAAGAATATTTCCAATAAGCGACAGGCGGCGGCCTGGCTGCGCACCCACCCCGCCAATGTGGCCCGCGCGCGCTTTAAGCCCAAGAGATCTGCGGCTCGTCGCGCTCCACCTCCCGTTCACATGAGTGCTATGCACGCTTTCAAACATTCTGTCAAACCAGTTTCTCCAGGATTAAAGCCTATTATGACCGGACCTCGCACGGGATATTTCCAGGCGGTTCCGGGTGGGCAGGTGTTCCCATTTGGCTCGCCACAGTATCCAAGCCCGCCTAGGACGGGCGCAAACCGTTTTAGTTGCTCGGCTGGCAAGAAGATGACTGCGATAGGCAAGGGTCGCCAAGGTATAATCTACAAGGGTGATGACTTTGTTGCCAAGGTCTGCCCTCGGGATCTGCTTGCCTCGTCGCGCGGTGAACGTCAGCCAGCCATAATAGAGTTTGAAATACAAAAGGAGGTTTACGAAGCAGCGCCTGCAGGAGTGGTCGAAGTCTACAAGCATGAGAAATGCATCGACTTCATCCCTCCCATTTCGATGAATATGGCCAATGTTCAAAACACTCGCAAGTACGACAAATCTAAGCAATCAATTATTTTTATGGAATATTGTTCTGGAGGATCACTGACCAAGTGGGTCGACTCCAAGAAACAGACCGACTCCTCCATGCACCATGTGATCACCTCGGTCCTTAAAACATTAAACAAAATAAAAATAAAGTTTCCTGATTTTCGGCACAATGATCTTCACATGGAGAATGTGTTTGTGGCGGATCGTGGTTTCCTCATAGGGGACTTTGGTTGGTCCCGTCTGAAGAAGACTGGAACCAACCCTGCAGTCAACACGGCCAACAAGACAGGTACGGCAGGTGCATGGGGTATAGGCCCCAAGACTGATGAGCGTTATGATATGCACTGTTTCCTCAATAATCTGAGGGCGTGGATTTCTCGCAAGGGGGGATTCCCCAAGACCATGGCTTTTCTTAATGAGGCAATTCCCGCTGGATATCGCGGAATGACTGATACTCACGTCAAAGAGTGGCGTCTCAAGTACGAAGATCCTTGCCCAGGGCTTCCCACTGTCCAAGAACTTTTGAAAAATAAATTTATTACTGGACAGAAATTCAGTTCTCCTAACCTCCTTGCGGCCAAGGGCCGTCTGCGGCGCGTGATTTTTCCTGGTCGGATGAAGCGCGTGCGCTCAGTTAACTTGCTTTCAGCCAAGGCCCGCCTTCGGAAGATGACCGTCTCTCGTCCCCGTATCCTATCTGCAAACCTTCGAGCGCGTCGTAATGCTCTCAAGCCTCTCAAGCCAAGAGGGCGCGTGACCTCGGCACAGATTCTAGCGGCGCGCCGCAAGCTCAAGGCTCGTGTTCCCACGAAGAAGACGCTGACTGGTGCGATGCTGAAGAATAAGCGGTTCAACAAGATTATAGAGTACTACTGGGACCTTAATGGTCGCAGATCTGGAAAGAATTACGAGGAGGCTTGGGCCCTGGCTCGCAGAAAGGCGGAACGTCTCGTGGCGCAAAGGCTAAATGCTGGGAACGCCCCCTTTACACCAGTGAAGGGCAACTCTGTAAAGCACTCAGCCCCTAAGCGCATCAACACATCCGCGCCAGCCCCTCGGGCACCAAGCCCTCCTAAGTTGAACGCGACCAAGCTAGCCGCGGCGGCTGCTAGGCTCAAGGCAAAGTCCAATGCCCTGAAGGCGGCTCGGGCCAAGATTGTAGTCTTGAACAGGAAGAATGCCAACTTTGAGAAGAGTCCCTCGGGTCGCATCAAGGTCAAGAATCCTCAGACTGGCCGATTTGTATATGCGAACGGACCAACCATATCTCTCTCGTACCTGAAAAACCTAGCGACTCAGCGTGGCGTGAGTATCAAGGGCCTGCGGGCCAAGGACGCCATCGCAAGGAAAATATTTGGTTAAAGATTATAGTTTAGTTTTAAATAATGGAGGATTGGCCAAAGTTCTTGACCGTTTATAATTTTGATCAAAAATTGCGTTATGGTTCAAAGGGCGATGGCGGATACGTGATCGGGGACCTCCCAGGCTCAACAAGACGCGTTTGCCCATACCCAACATCGACTTTCCAAACCATTCGTGGGTTCCAGAGCATCATCTGAACCATCCTCCCTTTGTTAATTAAAATATTTTCAAATATAAATGGGCCAGCTCGCCATTGCCTTTTGTGTCATTCTGCTGTTGGCCCTCCTATGGCGGTTTATGATGCCAGGAGTTCCTCTTATAAGCCGCATCCGCATGCCAGGGGGTGGCGCGACCCAGCACGTCATGACGCCTCCATACATGTTCAATATCACGAATGCAAATACGCGACTCAATTTGCCTTAAAAGAAAAATTTAATTAAAGTTTAATGAGATACCATGTGTTGGCTGTACCTCATACGATCACGAACAAAGAAGAGTTCGTCGCATGTGCGTATACCCAGAAAGTTTACAAATTTTGTGAGATGATGGTCAAGAGAGGTCATGTGGTTTATCACTATGGTCATATTGACTCGGATGTTCCTTGCACGGAGCATGTGCCTGTGGTGACTCGTGAAACTTTTAACAGAATCTACGGAACCGATTATCATCGTACCCAGTTCTTCAAGTTTGACCAGACTGATGAGGTCTACAAGGAGTACGAGGCCAACGCCCCTCCAGAGATTATAAAAAGAAAACAATTTGGAGATTTTGTTTTAGCCTTTTGGGGATGGGGTAACAAGCCTGTCTGTGATGCCGTATCCTCTCCAGATATCACTATAGTTGAGCCAGGCATAGGCTACACGGCCACATTTGCTCCGTATCAAATCTACGAGTCTTATGCACTATTGCATGCAACCCTAGGTATTGTCAATGCCACGAATGCCATGAGCATACCATCCTACCATACCGTCATCCCAAACTATTTTGATCCAAGAGATTTTGAATTTAATAAAAATAAAAATAATTATTTTCTTTGTCTCGGGAGGATAAGCAAGGCGAAGGGTGTGGACATGGCTATCCAGGTAACAGAAAAGATCGGGGCCAGGCTTGTGATAGCAGGGCAGGGGGGTCCAGGGGATCTTGGTCTTTCAGAGTGGCCACCTCACGTGGAGTATGTGGGGTACGCGCTGCCCGAAAAGCGCAAGGATCTCATGAAAAATGCAAAAGGTTTTTTTATTCTTTCAACATATTTGGAACCCTTTGGAGGCGCTATGGTTGAAGCGTTATTCAGTGGCACTCCAGTGATCAGCTCTGACATAGGATGCTTTACGGAGAACAATCTTCATGGAATCACTGGGTACAGATGCAGAACCTTTGGGCAGATGGTATGGGCGGCCCAGAATATTCACCGAATTGATCCGCAGGCCTGTCGCAACTGGGCCGAAAACTTTTCGGTTGATAGAGTCGCACCGATGTATGAAGAATATTTTCAAAGTATTTTTGATGGATGGTATGAGAATGTGACGAAGCAGCCACTTCTTCCCGAACGCTTATACGAGAAGAAGACTCCTCGGATTGCAGTGTGGTCAGAGACCAATTGGGCAATGGGTCGCATTGCAGATGCTATCAAGAAGAACATTCCCAACGTAGATGTCTATTCATGGGACGTTACTGACTTTTGGGTCAAGGGAACATGGAAAGATTATGATCTGATAATTTCAAACACGTCCCTTCACCTTGTAGAACGATCATATAATGTAAAGCCAGATCCTAAAAAACTTTTTGTAATTTCCCATTGTCCAAAGTTTAACTTATCATGGTTTTCAGAGAATACAGAGTTTATAGAAGGAGCAACGTATGCAGGTGTTTCTCAAGAAACCGTCCAAGAGCTTGGTCGTCATGGTATACAGGCCGCATGGACCCCCTTTGGCGCCGATGGCGATGTTTTCCCCCTGACTCACGAGGTTACTGGTCCTATAAAACGCATTGGAATGATAAACTGTGATTGTACTCTAGAAGAATACGTCAAGGTAAAAGGTCTTGAAAAGTTTAGAGAAATATGTAAACTTGGAAACTTTGAGCCTGTATGTATAATGGGCAAGTCTGAAAAACTTTATGAAAATATAGATTTATTTATTTGTTGTTCCGAACTGGATGCGGGCCCTCTAGGCATCTTCGAAGCCGCATCATGTGGTGTTCCTGTCCTTACCACTGCGGTCGGTAACGTTCAGCATATCAAGGGCATTGCTCTATTTGATACTTCTCAAGAAGCGGTTGACCGTATTAATTCTTGGAATAATAGTTTAGAAGAACTTCGGTCATACACGGCCGCCGTCTCTCAAGAGGTCAGGGCCAACTGGAGCATGGATGCTCTAGTGACTAAATACCTAAAGATGGCGATTCACTAGTTTCCCAAAATTCGGGTGTTTTCAAAATACCCATGGGGTGAATGTATCTCCACAAAGTCATCCCCCCAGTAACAAAAACAATAGTTTAACAATATTTTCATGAAAGTCAGGGAGACTTCAGGAGTGAACATCAGCGGGGCTCCGCCCCTGCCCCCCGCCGCTTTTTCAAAAAGACCCATAAAACACGGTACTTTTAAAACAGCCCCTCAATGAAAGAATTTCAAGAACACCCAGGAAATTATTTTCTCACATCAATATTGAATAACTTAAAGAGGTTCAAAGAGC
>Ga0304728_1000282_pt1 | contig 42715 bp, 62 predicted proteins | sample C_130625_MF_Meta_FD_190476 | JGI IMG/M metagenome (GOLD analysis project Ga0304728, IMG submission 190476) | Freshwater microbial communities from Lake Croche, Canada to study carbon cycling - C_130625_MF_MetaG (v2) (version 2) | ecosystem: Environmental > Aquatic > Freshwater > Lake | place... | reverse complement strand
TCCAGATTGAGAACCAGATCGCCAAGACTGTCACCCAGCTTACCCAGCTGACGAAGACTGTTCTGGACAACCGCCGCCGCTCGGAGTATCTCCGCTTGGTCAGCAAGGTTGCTTCTGGCTACAACACTGAATACGCCAACCTCAAGGATGTTCCCCCAACTGTCAATCAGTTGGCACAGGATCAGCTTGATGTGCTTCGTGTTCGCCTCATCCGTGATGGTGCAGGGCACAACGCCCTCGGTAAAGAGAACGGCACTCCTGTTCTGGGTCTGATCACCAGCCCCGAAACGAGCCGCCAGTTGCTCCGTAACAACAGCGAACTCCGACAGGACATCCGCTATGCCACCCCTAGTGAGCTTATCGCCCCTCTCGGTGTCGAGCGTTCCTTTGGTGGTTTCTACCACATGGCTGACTTGGAGGTTCCTCGCTTCAACTACACAGTTGGAACGAACGATCCTACCTTTGGAAACTGGGTACAGGTGTATCCTTTCCTTCAGTCCAGCACGAACACTGGTTATAAGTGGGAGGCAAATCCTGCTTACAACACAGCCGCATATGAGGCCGCATACATCTTCCACCCGGATGTGTATGAGGAGGCAGTCCAACAGGTTGGCCCGAACATCCCCGGAGCCGCCTTTGACGACTATCCGTACTACTATTCTGGTCAGTTCTTCTGGCTGAATATCCGTGATGCGGTGAATAACCCACTCGGTAAGATCGGTCGCTGGATGAGCGTGTTCACTAGCGGAACTCGCCCCATCGCCCCTTATCTGGGTCGTGTCATCCTGCACAAGCGTTGTGCTAATGACTTCGGTGTCGCTACTTGCACTAACTCCTAATCGGAGATAGCACTCAAAGAAGGCCCCTTCAGAGAAATCTGGAGGGGCTTTTCTTTTGGTTTAGTCAATACCCCTTGACGCAGTAATATAAACGACTTACTAATTTCAAATCATGGCTACATCATTCCCTATCCCCAAAGGCTTTTCTGCTCCAGATGGAGTTAAGAAAGGTCAAGAGTTTTCCGAAATCGCTTCATTTAAAATTGATGGCGGGAACATTACTATCGTCTCAATCGGGCAGGACAAGACTCCTGTAGCCGAAAAGGAAGATAAGGCCAGCAAGCCCAAGGGAGGGCAAGCCGCCATTAAGGAACAGCTTGGAGCTATGGAAGACAAAAAGGGAAGTTCCTCAATGGAGGACACTGAAACGCCCGAAGAGGAAGCCGCACCAGAGGAGGAAATGGATTAATTATGCGTACATACACACCAACAACTTCATCCACATTTGATGGATCTGATCTCACGCTTTGCAAGATCCTTGATGTTGCGGCGGGAACCAATGTCGGGTGGGATCGCATTGATCTTTCTGACTACACGGATGCCAATCCCGGGACTGTGGAATATACGATTGGCGGGAATGTAGTTCAAACCCTCACCCTTACTTGGGACGGCGACAATCTGACCTCGGTTGTCCGTAGCTAGGACAACTCATGGCACTCACAGACGGAATTTTAGCCTATTGGGAATTAGGCGATAATGGAGAGGGTGGAGTAAGTCTAGTTGACTCAACTGGCAATGACTACACGCTTGTATACACCGCAGGAGAGGGGGCTGGAATGTCCCTTGGAACTTCACAATTTGGTGGAGCCGCCGAATTTACACATGATGGATCTCGCTTGTATTTGCAGTATCCAATAGATCCATCAATTGAAAATTTAACTATTTCTGGATGGGCTTATGCAAATGATACAAGTGATGTTCAGTCTATTATTTCATACTTCCAAGGTTTTAATTTACATTTTGCACTAATTTTAGAAGAAGGAACAGCTAACGGAATTGCTTTTGATAATTTTGCGGCAGACCTTGGAATGGGAGTTTCTGCATCAAATCAAACTTGGTATTTCTTTACAATTGTATTTGATCAAGTATCTGAACTTGCATCTCTTTGGATAAATGGATCACTCGCTGGGTATAATGGTGTTGAAAATTTTTCTTCATTTGATATTCAAGGGTTATCTATTGGTGCAACGCAGGATGGTACATATGGGCTTGGTGGTCAAGTTGCCCAAATAGGATTTTGGAATAGGGCATTATCTGAATCGGAAATATTAAATCTTTATAATAATGGAAATGGAAATGTTTATCCGTTTTTTGCTTCTTTATACTATAACAATTATCAAGAGGACGGAGATTGGGGCAATCTTTTAAATTGGTGGCAAGATGATGCCTTTACGATTCAAGCAACGGCCTTGCCAACAAGTTTAAATCCAGTAAATGTTTATGGTGTTGTAAGTCAAAACACGCAGGGTAATGATCAATGTTATTGTTCAACCGCTAATTTTTGGGCATCAAATTTTGGGACTGGACTAACGCTTCAATCCTCTGGTGTTGTTAATTTTTACTCTGGATCTGTTCTTTCTGGGAACATTACAGATAGCGTAAGTATGCATGATAATTCATACATCGACATTCCTGCGGTAATTGGAGGGAATGCCACATTCCGTGATGCTTCATTAAATACCGGGACTATTAATGGAAATGCTACTGTGCATTATGATGGTGGGAGTGGAACATATCCAATTGGAGGAACAGTATTGGGAACAGTAACATATATTGGATTTAACTTTGGTCAGACTTGTTACTTCAGCCAAATTCAAAATGGGTATTTGGCAAGTTCCAATAATTGGTTTTTGGATGCTGAACGAACAATTCCAGCAGAGTTTGCTCCAGATGATAGGAATGATGTGGTGTTTAGCGGAATGGAAACAATTACTGGAATTACTGGCGATGTAAATGAATCAATAACATACAATTCAATATCTTGTGATGGAGTGGTTTTTTCTGGGTATGAGGTTAATCCATTTACAATAATCGCAACGAATGGAATAACTGCAGTTAGCTCTCTCTTTAGGGCTGTTACAATAGAATCCAACGGATCTTACACAAATTGCACTTTTGCTGACGAGATTGATGCCGCTACTTTGGTGGGAAATATTGTTTTGCATAGTTGCATTGGAATTTACACGCATGATTCAGATTATCCTATCATTGCTTTTTTTAATGGAAATATTGATGCTTACTATCCAACATCAATTGCATCTGGTGCGGTAACAGGAACTCTTACTCGGCATGGATATGGACTACAGCAAACTTGCATATCCCATTGCCACCTAGACGAAACAAGTGGAACCAGGGAGGTTTTGGATCTTTATGAAGAGGAAGGTATTTCTGTAATAGTAACTACCGGGGCTGGATTTGCAGATGCAAATAACACATTTTCAAGACAAAATCCATCTACAAATACTTTTGGAAGCACAACTACCACTATTGTTTTTGATGGAAATGAATATAAATTAGATATTGAAAATGGTGAATATTATTACACAACTGATCTCGTGGATTGGTTTTGCACAAATTCAGATTACAATCCTCCACCAACAACAGCTTCTACAACAAGTGGATTTCCAGTTGGATATGGAACCGGGCTTATTGGAAATGCCGCAAGGTTTAATTATAACTCATTAATAAATGATTCTGACCAATTGGCGGTTGAGTTTAGTGTTTCTGTGTGGGTTAGATTCCCGGTTGTCCCTACCGATTCATCTGATGGCATCGTTGGAACAGGGCAGACTTATGGAGAGAATTTTACTATTTATGGACATGCAAACAAATTTGTTGTTTATTTTGATTCTAGTGAACAACCAGACATACAATCAGATCCAATTAGTGCGAACACTTGGTATCATTGCGTTCTTACTGTTACTTATAACAGAATTAAGTTCTATGTTAATGGAGAGTATATTGGTGAAAAAACAGATGTTCCTATTGTAAATGCAGGAGGATTTGCATTGTCAAAGTTCTTTGGTGGTAACTGGCTTCGTGGAAACGCTTTAGTTGATGAGCTAAACATATTTAACATTGAGTTAAATCAAGCTCAAGTTAACAAGCTATACAACAATGGTTTAGGTCTAGGCTACCCATTCAATATTGCAGGGGCAAAAAAGATTGACCTTTACAAGCTCCTTGGAATACCTTTCCCTGCAAAAGATTACAAATACAGCCGCCTACTTAACCTCCCCTTCTTTGTAAAAATATGATCACTTTCAAGAAACTAACTGATGTTCTGTTCCCAGATAGGGAAAAGGGGCCATTCAACCCATTGAAGTTAAATTCTTTGGATTGGAGCGTCACCTATAACAACACAGACAAGATTGCTTTTGTGGTGTTCAAGGGGATCAACAGGAAGCTCACGCTTTGGGAAGGAAAAGACTACGATGATGCTGGTCAGTTCACGGATGCAGATGTGGATGAACAAGTGATTAAGCTGATGGGTATCAACAAGAAAAAGCTGGCATGAATGTCCCATCCCACCCAACAGATGGATTTCTAGGGTGTGCGACTAGTATTGCGGCGTTTGCCGCTTCATTTGTTCCTTCAGAGGAGAGCCTTCGTATTCTTTGCCTTATCTTGAGTATGCTGGCTTCTATCGCCACGATTATCAGAGTGGCAAAAATGAAATGATTGAACTCCTTTGGAGATATATCTGCACATTGGTTGAATATGTGTGGGTGTGCATTAAAATCGCTTTTGTCAGTCTTCTAGTCTGGCTATCTGGATGTGCCCATGTGGACAAACAAAATGTCTTTGCTCCTTCTCCAGCGGCTGTGGTTGGCTCTGTGGCTAAAGCACAGCAGAAAGCGGCGTTGCTACAAGGGGAGGTGAGTCCTAAAGGCAAGGCTGTATTGGACGATCTGAACAAGTCTTTGCTTGAAGCACAAGTGAATGTGGGTAAGTATGTGAGTGTTGTTGATGAGCAAGCCCGAAAGCTGGCAGACGCACAGGCAGAAGTGATCTATTGGCACGACAAGCAGATCGCTGTGCTTAAAAAACTTTGGTGGTGGAGGCTGATTGCTATGGGGTCTATTCTCGCTGTTGTTGCCTATATTGGAATCAAGACCTCATGGCGGTTCCTCCTGTAAAGCTCTCCACGCCTTGGCAAAGGCTTGTCCTGTCCGTATTGGGGGTAATCACTATTGAGGGTAGCTGGAGATGGGCTGTGGCTCACTTATACACACTCCCGCCACAATCCCTGGCAGGGTTTGTTACAATCACTACCAACTCCTTCTATGTGATTGGAGCAATCGTGATATTCATGGTTACTGGAAGGCTGATCTACGAGTGGAAGCTAGGCTCCCGGCAGATCCAGAGCGTTGCTTCAGAGGCCGAGGAAGTCATTGAAAAGGCTGTAAAGCCAAAGTGGTATGATGACTATAGTTTGTAGCAACTTATAGGTTGCTATACAAAATTTGGTATAGTAGTGTTTTGACATGAAGCTAAAAAATTTAACTGGTCAAAAATTTGGAAGGCTGTTTGTAATGAAAAGGATTTCAGAAATAGGCAAAAAGAACATTCATTGGATGTGCAGATGTGATTGTGGAGTTGTTAAATCTGTAAATGGTGAATCAATAAAAAGAGGATTGAGCAAAAGCTGTGGGTGCTTGAGGAAGGATATGGGTGCTTGGAACAAGGGTAAAACTGGAATGACCTCTCATATGTTTAGAGGGGAGGGGGAGCTTCCAGCGTCTCTTTATTCAGAAATTAAATACAAGGCAAACAAAAGGGGGATTGAATTTGATTTAACAATAGAAGAGCTTTGGGAGCTTTATATCGTGCAGGGCTTTAAGTGTGCAATAAGCAAGGAATATATTGAGTTTGAAGATAGGGGATTCATGTATCCAAATGTGTGTTCACTTGATCGAATTGATTCTTCTAAAGGATATGTCCGTGAAAATGTTCAATGGGTTGACAGGCGTGTGAATTTTATGAAGCAGTCAATGTCTCAACATGAGTTTATTGATATGTGCAAGGCAATAGCATTAAACAACAAATGACATCTAGATTTACAGAAGAAATCATACCTTGGACATTTAAGTGGGAAGGCACTTCTTACGAAAATGACCCGGACGATAAAGGTGGAGCCACCAAGTTTGGGATAGACCAAAGATCACATCCATCCGTGAACATCCGTGAACTAACGGCTGACGAGGCAACTCAAATCTATTGGGATGAATACTGGCAGAAGCTCCATTGCAATCAATACCCGGTTCCTATGGACTGGGTTTATTTCAATGCCTGTGTTAATTGCGGGGTTGGTAGGGCACAGAAGTTGGTTCGTCAAGCGGGAGCCAATCCAAGAAAGTTTTTAGATGCTCAAGATGATTTTTATAAAAATCTAGCAGAAGCAAGACCATCAAGCAGGAAGTATTTAAAAGGATGGTTGGCTAGAACTGCTGATCTACGCAAGGTTTGTGGACTCTCTTGAGTCCTGCTCCGCAGGGGATTTTACTGACTCGACTTTTCTCGTCAAGCAAATAATAATTTTATTTTGTTGTTGCAATCCAAAACCTATACACATAGAAGGACTGCATGACAACCGACACGCCACGAACTGATGCGGTATTCTATTCAATGCTATGCGAAGCCGATCTCGTTGATTTTTCTAAACAACTTGAGCGAGAACTTGCCGCATCACAGGCCAAAGTTGCCGCATTAAGGACAGAGAAAAATGCTTGTTTAGATGGCAACAAATACTACGCAGATAAGGCTGTTACACTTCAAGAAAAAATCAACCGAGCCATTGATATACTAATGGAAAAAATCAAATGACAACACCAAACGACACCACCATTGAATCCCTGCTCAACGAGAACTCCAAGCTCATCACGATCATCTCTCACCTTGAGGAGAAGCTGAAAGCGATTGACCGCAACATGAACGAGCTTTCGCCAGTCATTCAACAAATCAAGCAGAGGAACGAATCCCTCACAGCCGCAATCAACTTTGCTCTCACGGAGTATCCGTCAAGCAGGGCCAGTGTTTATTTGGCTGGAGTGATGCAGAATCTTTTTCAAAAATAGTTCTTGCTATCACATCATCATCCAACTACACACGACCTATGGCACAGACCAATCAACAGCTTAAAGACGAGAACGAACGCCTCAAGGCATTGCTGGCATTTATCCGTTCAGAGCTAGATGAAATCTTGGAATCAATCGACGAAGAAGCGGAGATTGAGGAAGAGGAATAAAAACACAATGGAAACAAACGCACAAACGCAGTATTCAGAGGCTCTAGTAGCCGCAATCGGGGAACTATCCAATGTTCCCAAGACAGCATCCAATCCGTATTTCAAATCCAAATACGCACCACTAGACGCAATCATTGAGGCCACACGCCCCATCCTTGCCAAGCATGGCCTTGCGGTTACGCAACAGCCTTTGTTTATGGAAGGAACAGCCGGGGTTGAGACTACGATTATCCACAAGGGAGGTCATAGCACCACCACAACACTGCTCCTCCCATTAAAGGATCAGTCACCACAGGGAGTTGGGTCAGCAATAACTTATGCCAGGAGATATAGCTTGGCCTCTGTTTTGGGCATAGCATCAGAGGATGACGATGATGGTAATGTCTCAACTGGGCTTGCCAAAAAGGAGGAAGCTCGTCCTGCCATAGCGAAGGTGATGGACAAAAAGGATGCGGCTCCTCGTCCAGTAGGATCAGTCACAACAACTTGGCGGGGAGTTCTCCCGACTAATGCGAAGGTGGCGGCTCAATCCAAGGAAGGATCTGCCAAGAAGTGGACGCTATATTCCGTTGAGTTCAGCGACAAAGGCAAGACCATTGAGGCCATGACCTTTGATGAGAAGCTGTTCAGTGCGGCAACGACATTCGGTTCTGATGGGACGATTGTTGACGCTGGCGTGAGTCCGGGGAAGAAAGATCCCAGCAAGTGGGAGCTAGTCACACTCACTCCTTCTAATGAATCCTAAATCGAAAGCAAAAGGGGCGGCGAAAGCCGCCCCTCATGTTGCAAAGAAATATGAGAGGTTCATTGCCATTGCCTGTTCTCACGGAAAGTATGCTGACCATACTGCCATTGAAGCTGTCCTTAAAATGCGAGACAGATGGAAGCCAACGATTGTTGTTCATCTGGGCGATTGGTGCGATACAACCGCATGGCGTAGTGGTGCGGCTGGAAGCTCCGACGAGTCTGAACCTGTCGCTCCAGACATTGATGGCGGGATCTCGTTCTTGCGAAAGTATCGACCAACTCATGTGTTGGACGGAAACCATGAAGATCGAATACCCAGAATGCTCAATCATCGTAACGCCATTGTCTCCTACGCCGCTCACAAGGCTACGGACTACATTGACCGGGCTTTCCTCGACATTGGTTGCCGCAGGATTCCGTACAATGGAGTATATCAGAGGTTGGTTATCGGTGATGTGACCTTCACACATGGAACCATCTACAACGAAAACTCGGCTCGTGATATGGCAGAGATGTATGGAGGTAAGGTTATATTCGGGCACACGCATCGTAGCCAGATGGCAGAAGGAAGAACTATCAAGGAAAGCACAGGATATTGTGCCGGGACATTAACACGCCAAGGAAGCATGGAATACGCAAAGTGTCGCAGGGCCACGCTAGGATGGAGGCAGGGAATCGTTTATGGTGAGATTGGCGATACAGATAGTGCTGTCTGGCTATGCACACGAAGCGAATTTAACAAAGAATGGAGGTTGCCGCTATGAGTAAAAATGAATATATAAATGAATATGCAGATGTAATATCTCTTTATCACAAAGCCGTTGCTGAAAAGCCAGATGCTGGATTTTTCTCAAGATCCCAATGGGAGGATAAATGGCAAAAGGGAACTACTGAAACAACCAGAACGATAGCGAAACTAATAAAAGCTGGATTGATGGAGGTTAGAAAATACAAGATAATCACACCTAGCCGGGGGCTATATCCAACCCAACACTATAAACTAATAAAAAAATGACATTGAGTAACGAATATTACATCGAACCAAACTTTTCTATTCTGGCTGGCCCATACAACGAGAATAGCCCAAGGGAAAAATCATTCCTCCAGAATGTGATCAATGATCTAAAAGCTGGCGGGATTGAATATAAACTTGAGCCTTCATTTGGCGATAATGGAAATCTCCGTGGAGTGAATGTGTTGAGGAAGGGAATGATCTTGCCAAAATGACGGCTGAACAACAACTTGCACTTTGTGCAATCTTATGTGCAGTATTTGTTTACTGCTTGATACAGACACGCTTATGAACTTTAAAAGAATAGGATATGTTAAAATCAACGAGCGAAGGTGGGAATACGGATGGGGCAACTGCAAGGATGCCCTTGGATTGTGCGATTATGAGAACCGAAGGATTGTTATATCACGCAAAGGTGGATGCGATCTCGTCGATGTTGTATCGCACGAAGCCCTCCATGCCAGATTTCCAGACCTTAAAGAAGAGGCTGTTAATGAGCTTGGAACTATCGTGGGAGATATTTATCGCAATCTTATTTATTCTGTCGCACCCGGTGCTAAACCAATCAAAGCCAGTGCTTGACGACGAAGAGGAGGAAGAGGATGCCATTTACAAATAAAAACGCCGCAGATTACTTTGACGAGTGGATGAACACTATTGGTGTTCGCACATACTCAAAGAATCATGGAAGTGCAGAAGGCCATAGGGAATACCTAGCGGCGGCATATCTCTCTGGATTTAGACAAGCAGAAGCGTTATACGGAAGACTTAACGATGAGACAGAAACTCATAAAGATTAGCGAAGTCCCGCCGGGGTTCTTCCGATACACTTGCCCAGAGACTGGGTTTAAGATTGATCGTGAGCATACCATGAGCGGATTGCTTGGCAGGGTTAAGTCGCATTACGAGGACAACAATATTCCACTCCCTCCAGATTGGAAGGAATCCGTAGAGGATCAGTTATGCCGCCAGCTTCCCGCTGGTTGGTGCAAATACGAGGATGGCAAGGAGCCAGCAGGGGCTAAATCAATTGTGTCAGCCGAGGGCATTATTAAGGGCATCACCTCTTTAGCTACTATGGCTATAGACAAGATGAAGGGGAAGGATGTCTTTGTTCCACAGGAGGAGGCTAACAGAAGGGCTGAAATCTGTGCTAGATGTTATAATAACATGACAACTAACTTCTGTGCAGGATGTGGTGCTATGCAACAGATAACATCCTTGGTAGCAAAGGTTAAGGGAGGTCGCTCAACTCCTTTAGATAGTAGCCTATTGACTTGTGGGCTATGCGGTTGTAGAAATGAAGCAATTGTCCATGTTGACAAAAAAGTGTTGCTTTCTGGTGAGAAACCAGAGACAACGGAGGCTCGACCAGACTGGTGCTGGTTAAAAAACGACGACCTAAACCAAGCATCGGCATCACTTAAAATATGATTCAATATGGCCTAAAAGATCCCAAGGTGGGCGAAAAACCTCCCCGCACAAGGGTTGAGGACGCTGGATCGGCTAGGTCAATGCTTTATGAACTGATCAATGATGATCAGATTGCCTCTTATCGCCGTTCCCAGATCCAAGGGATTATTGATGGAAACCCCCCATACAACGAGCAACAGCTTCGTGAGATGGGACAAGCTGATCGGATTAATGTAAATTGGGGTCATGCGGAGGCCAAGGTGGAAGCCGCAGTGATCCCTTATTTTGACATCCTAACCTCTGTAGGGAGCTATGCCACAGTTAAGACAAAGTATGGTAAAGACATGGGGAAGCGTGAGGAATGGAGCAGGATCATCACAGAAGAGTTCCACAGGCTCCTGTCATCTTCTAATCCCAACTTCCTGGCCCAGCATCAAGTTTGCCATAAGGAGCTTGTCATTCATGGACAGGCTTGTATGTATTTTCCAGACGGAACCGACTGGAGGGCTAAAGCCATTGAGCCTTATGCTCTTGTTGTGCCCAAAGGCTCCAAGGTGGATTGGGATAACTGGGAGTTCTGCTATATCCTAGACGAGCTTTATTGCGAACAACTCTACTCTTACATTGAGGATGAGGAAGCCGCCCAAAGGGGAGGATGGGATGTTGAGCAGTGCCAAGAGGCCATCATGCAAGCTCGTGTGGACGAACAGGATCAACGCCGTCCTTGGGAGTGGTATCAGAGGGAGCTAAAGAACAATGCCCTCTATTATTCTTATGCCAAGAGCAAGATTATCAAAGTAGCTCATTTTTATGTGAAAGAGTACGATGGTCGCATCTCTCACTACATCTTTGATCGTCTTAACTCAACGGAGTTCCTTTGCCAAAAAATTGGGCGTTATGACAAGTTCAGCAATGCCTTCACTGTCTTCCTAAACGGAGTTGGCAACGGCTTCTATCATGGAGTTAGGGGATTGGGCCAGAAGGTTTATAAATACGCCGAGGCCATGAACAGAGTGAACAATGCTCTCATGGAGGGAGTAATCATTGGGTCATGCGTGATGTTCCAGCCTAACTCTGCCGCTGATGCGGAGAAGCTAAAGACTGTCCAGATTGGGCCTTATCGCATTCTTCCACCCGGTCTTAACCTTACTCAAGCGAATGTGTCTAGCAACTTGTCTGCCGCTATGCAGACTGCCCAGTTCTTCCAAGGGCAGGAGAGTGATGACATTGGGAGCTTCATGCCATCCGTTAGTGGTGGAGGACGCAAGAAGAGCAACAAGGAAGTCGAGATGGAGATTGGCGAGAAAAGCCGCCTCACCAACACTCGTGCAGAAATCTACCTACAGGCTCTAGATGTTCATTATGCAGAGGTTTATCGCAGGGCCGCCAACCCAAATCTGATTGAAGAGGATCATGGTGGCAGGGAAGCACTACGATTCCAAGAGGCTTGTATGGACAGGGGCGTTCCTGCCGCCGCCATGCTTGACATTGACACAGTTAGGGCAACTCGTTCTATTGGGCAGGGAAGCTCTGCCGCTCGGATGCAAGCTATGGAGCTTATCGGTCAATACCTCCCTCAACTCCCAGAGTCCAATCGGAAACGAGTTATTAATGCCAATATAGCGGCAATTGCGGGACAAACTGGGGTTGAGACTTTCGGTATCCCAGAAGAGGTTAAGCCAGACGGCAACGATCTTTCTATTGCTTCTCTAGAAAACAATGCTCTTCAGCAGGGTGGACAAGTGCTTATTGATCCAGATCAAAACCACTATACCCATCTTACTGTCCATATGCAGTTTGCTGGCAGTCTCGTGCAAGCAGTTCAACAACAACAAGTTGACCCTCGCCAAGTTAGCGGTGCTATGCAGGCCGCTATTCCGCATATGCTATCTCACCTCCAGTTCTTACAGGAAGATCCTACGAGGCAGGAACAGCATGATGCCATGAATGAGCAGTTGAGCGAGTTGATGAAGATTGCCGACCAGCTTAACAAGTATGCACAGCAAATTGATGAGCAGGAACAGGCTCAAATGGCACAGCAACAACAGGGTCAACAGCAAGATCCAAAGGCTATGGTTGCCATGAACAAGATTGAGCTTGATAGGATGAAAGCCCAAAACGATTTGCAAATTAAATCAGCAAAAGCTCAACACATGATGCAGTTGAGCGATAAAAAAACTGCTCAAAAATTGATGATCGAAAGGGTTAAGGTGGCCCAAAAATACGGAGCGATCCAACCATAAACAAAGATGAAAGACGGACTATACGCAAACATCCACGCAAAGAGAGAGAGAATCAAAAAAGGTTCTGGTGAACGCATGAAGAAGGCTGGCGAGAAGGGTCGCCCTACTGCCAAGGCATTTAAGGAGTCTGCCAAAACAGCAAAGAAGAAATAATATGAGCGAAGCATGGCAAAGAAAGGAAGGAAAGTCCGCAAAGGGAGGATTGAACGCCAAAGGCAGAGCCTCCTATAACAAGGCTCATGGAGGCAACCTTAAAGCCCCTGCACCGCACCCTAAAACAGAAAAGGATGCCGCAAGGAAAAAATCATTCTGTGCTAGAATGAAAGGGATGAAGAGCAAGTTGACCAGTGAGGCAACAAAGCGAGATCCCGATAGCAGGATCAACAAGTCCCTCCGGGCTTGGAATTGTCGGTAAACCTAAAACAAAACTGAAATACAATGGAAACGAACCCCTTCGATGCGGGGAAGGCAGAGGCAACGGAAGTGATCGTAGCATTAATCTATGATCGCTACCTTTATCACAGAACATTCCACGGAATTGATTCTGAACTGGCACTAGCACATAAGCTACTAATTCAAACAATAAGAGACGAGCAAGCAAAGGAAATGGGATTCAATGAGTAGATCAAAGTGCCTAGTAATTGATCACGGAATTTTCACCAGCTTCGCAAAGAGGCTGGGAGAGATGCACGAGGTATATTACTTCGTTCCATACGCAGATCGCTCGTTCCCAAAGCATGGCCCTGCTATGGTTGGGGATGGCATTGAAGGCGTGGAGCGGGTTGAGGATATGTGGAGGCTTGTGGATGAAGTTGACTTCATTGTGTTCCCAGATGTGGGATTCTACCAGTTACAGGAATGGCTACGCTCAAGAGGCTACAAGGTCTGGGGGGCTGGGCTAGGAGAGAAGCTGGAAGTCCAGAGGTGGAGGGCCAAGGAAACCATGAAGTCCTTGGGGCTTCCTGTGGGCAAGTGCGAGCTTGTCACTGGCATGAGCAACCTCCGATCCTATCTTGAGGAAAATGAGGAGGTCTATGTGAAGATCAGTGGCTTCCGTGGACTAGCGGAAACCTTCCATTCCAAGAACTGGAAGACAGCAGAGCCTCGCATGAATGAGCTTTGGGATCACCTTGGCGGTGCTTGTGAAGTGTTTCCTTTTGTCGTAGAGCATAAGATTGATAGCGTTGTAGAGGCTGGATATGACGGCTTCTGCATTGATGGAAAGTTCCCATCCACTTGCCTCGCTGGTGTGGAGATTAAAGACAAGGGATACCTTGGTTGTATTCGTGATTATTCCAAGCTGGCAGAGCCAGTGAGAATGGTTAATGAGAAGTTGGCTCCATTCCTAGCTGAAGCTGAATATCGCCAGTGGTTTTCTACAGAGGTTAGGGTTACGGAAGATGGAACCCCTTATCTGATTGACCTTACTACACGATGCCCTGCCCCTCCATCTGCCCTGTATTGGGAGATGATTGAGAATGTTTGCGACATTGTAGAGGGCGGTGCTTATGGCGATTTGGTTGAGCCAGAGTGGAGGCATAAGTATGGGGCGTTAGCTATCATCACTTCTGACTTTGCCGCAGAACGCTGGTGCCCGGTGAATGTTCAGCCGGGGGCTGAACAATGGATTAAGTGGCGTAACTACGCAAACATTGAAGGGCAGGGCTATATCATCCCCACAGATGGAGTTAAAATGATTGAGATTGGGGATTGCATCGGCGTGGGGGATACAATGGAAGAAGCAATTAATGCTTGCAAGGAACACGCAGAATCTGTAGATGGATTTAATGTTGTGGTTAATACGGACTCTCTTATTGATGGTCTTGATGAAATCACTAAAGCTGAAGAACATGGGATAATCTTCAGTGATGAAAAACTCCCAAAGAAAAAAGACTTAATTAAATGACATACGAACAGTGGAGGCAGGATGTAAGTCTTGCCTCGCAGTTAAAGGAGGCACTTGCCATGCCTATCATCCAGAAGGCTTTGTCTGTAGTGGACTCACTCACAGCCGCTAAAGCCCTTGGAAACACTAACGCTATCTTGCAAGTGGCATCCAATAGCCATGTGCTGTTTGGTTATGATGCTGGAAGAGCAGGGATTATTGCAGACCTCCACAACCTTGCCGTTGTCCCAGAAGAAGTGAATGAAATCCCGCCCTCCTATATTGGAGAGTTTTAACATGATAAACAATTTAGAATCAATTCAAGGATGTATTCCCAAGAGTTGGGATGATGTGCTAGACACAAAGATTGAAAAAGAAATTCCACTAATAGCAAGTCAATTTACCCCTCAAGATGTTATGTGGAAAACAATTCCAATTGAATCATGTGTTTATAAACAAAACAACATCAGCAAATCAAGTATGGCTTATTTTCTTAATAATTACCAAATCGAAACAATCATTACTTGCGAATAATTTATGTCAGACCACACCCTAAATACAACTGCACCCGCAGAAGCCAACATCGGAAACACGCCACCCCCGGTGGACGAAAGCTGGGAGAGTCAAATCTCCCGCCAACTAAAGAGCAAGCCCAAGATTGAGCGAACCAACCTCAAGAGCTTGGAGAACCTTCCAGACATTGCTATCCCTGTTCCAGAAGGCATGGACGAGGTTTCCACGCAGGAGAGCGAAGACTTCCTAAAGCAGATGGAGGGAGGCTCCACGGAGAAGTCCGAATCCAAGAAGGAGGTTAAGGCCGAGGAGACAAAGCCAGAGAACAGCTTCGACATCTCTGACATTGATCTGTCCAAAGACCCAGAGCCTGTTGCCGAGAAGAAGAAGAAGTCCAAGGAGGACAACATCGCCGAGCTTCGCAAAAAAGCGGAGAGCTACGAGGAAACACTTAAATCCAAAGATACGGAAGTCCAGACCTATCGGGAGAAGCTAGAGAAACTGGAAGCGGAACTGGAACGCACCGCATTTGAGCGTTCCCCTAAATTCAAGGAAAAATATGAAGCACCATACAAAGCAAGCATTGAACAAGCGGCGGCATTCGCCCAAGAAATCGCAGACGATCCAAGCATCGCAGAGAAAGCCCTCTCTCTCAAAGGCAAAGAGAGAATTGAGTTCATCGACGAGAGCTTCGGCGGTGGAGCGGCTTCGGCCCAGTTCCTTCAGCTTGTCAACGATGCTGACAATAAGCGGGGAAGTCTGGAAGGAGCTTTATCAGACTATCGCAATACTGCCGTTGAAATTCAAGAAGCAGAAGTCCAGTCACAAGCCCAAACAGCGGAAACGATAAACAAGAACTTTGACCGCATGAAGGCTCACCTTGCCAACAAGAGTGAGTTTTTCCGTGAGGTGGAAGGGGACGATGACCACAACAAGGCAGTGAGTGCTAGGGTGGAGGCCGCAAGAGCAATCATCCACGGCAACGCCAGTCAGAATGAAATGGTGGTTGCTCCCTTCCTTGCAGTGATTGCAAAAGAGGCAGTTGCAGAGAACGAGAAGCTGAAGGCAGAGCTTGCCAAATACAAGAGCAGGGCGGCGGCTGATGCCGCAGTCCAGCCTCGTATTACAAAGGGAAGCTCATCTGACGAGGAGGGAGAAAGCAGAGGAAAGCCAAAATCTGCACTTGACTCCATTAGGTCACAACTGCGAAGCTACTAATTCAGCGTGGGAAAAACGGAAGCCCCTCTCTACCGCAAGTGCGACTAGGGAGGGGTTTCTTATTTTATGAAACTACAGACATACGGAATTGATCCTGTCCACTTGGGCAGTAAGGCAACACAGCTAGAAGTTGAGTTGATCATGGCTGGCAACCCAACCCCAGAGAAGTATGGTGGGCATAGCAGAGGTCAGCACATGAAACACATCATCCAAATGTTGTGGCCTTGGGCATATAAGGGCTGGAACGATTGGAGTGAGATGTGTTTATGGGCGTGGACAAACTATGATGAGATCGGGACTACAGGATGTGCGGCGGCTGGAAAGACCTTCACTTTCACAATGCTCTCGCTCGTGGAGTTTTTAGCGAAGCCTATGGCTACACGCTTGGCCCTCACTTCAACAACAGTTCCCTCCCTGCGAGGCCGTATCTGGGCTGAAGTGATGAACTTTATGACCCCGGTGGTTCCTCTGTTTGGTTTGAATGTTGTGGATTCCGCAACCAAGATTCAGTTCAAGAAGGGGGATGATCGTAATGCTGTGGTGGCTTTGGCAGTAGATTCTGGAAGCGTGGAACAGGCAGTGGGTAAGTTGCAGGGAGTCCATACTGACCGCATGGTGATCATTGTGGACGAAGCGGCACAGACTCAACCAGCTATCTTCAGTGCTAGGGCCAACCTCCAAGTGGGAACGCAACTCTACAAGTTTGTAGCAATTGCCAACGCCTCTAGCCAGTTTGATGCTCATGGTCAGTTCTGCCAACCCAAGGGGGGGTGGTCAACAATCTCCGTTAATGACGAGCATTGGGAGACTCGCACTGGAATCTGCTTGCATTTCGATGGACTCAAAAGCCCAAACATCAAGGCAGGGAAAACCATATTCCCCAAGCTGTTCGCCCAAGAAAACATTGACACCATACGCAAGAATCATGGCGAGAACTCGCTAGAATGGCACAGCTATGTCCGGGGCTTCTGGCCTCCATCTGGAGTGAGAAACACGATTCTAGATGCCGCCACGATACAGGACGGCAAGGCTATGGAGAAGGTGGTGTGGCGGGGCGGGGGAATTAAGACGATTGCTGGCCTTGACCCTGCGTTCACGAGTGGTGGTGATGATTGTATGCTCCGTATTGCCAAGATCGGAATTGCAATGGATGGAGAACAAACGCTCTTGTCCACGGAGAAGATCAAGATCCACTTGGAGGATTCCATCTCCAACCCACTGTTCTACCAAGTGGCTGACAAGACGATTGAGCAACTGATCAAACACGGAGTTGAGCCAGATGGGTTTGGGCTAGACTCCACTGGTGCAGGGGCTGGCATAGCAGACATCATTGCTCAACGATGGAAGACAGGGTTTCACCGCATCAGCTTTGCTGGTTCAGCTACGGACAATGCCGTGAGCGTTGAGGATGATAGACCAGCCAACAAGGTTTATGGGAATAGGGTGAGCCAGCTATGGGGGAATGTTGCTAGGCTTGTCCAATCTGGACGCATAAGGGGCATGGATGACGAGACTTGCCAGCAGTTCTGCACGAGGCTCTACAGCTTAAAGAGCGAGAGGATAGTCGTGGAATCAAAGATGGATATGAAGAGACGCACCAATGGGCAATCCCCAGATGCGGCTGACGCATTCTCCATCATGTGTCAAGTCTATATCAACCAAGTTGGGTTTGGAAATGCCACGGCAAACGAGGGGCAAAATAATTCATCTTGGGAAGAATTTGTGTTGGACAACGAAGCAGAATCTGACTATCGGTAGTGGCACTGGCTACAACCAGCCAGCCCACAAGATGAAAATCATACACAACGGAAACGAATGCGAGGTCGTATTCACCAAGTATGCAGACGGCAACACAGCCATCCGCTTAACGCAGGATGGTATGCCATACGCAACAGCAACTATAAATGATCCAGACGCTGATCTTCTGGAAAATGAAGTCATCATAAAGAACTATAGCGAAAATGAAGGCATACTTGAGGCACTTGAGGAAGCCGGGATCGTTCAGTCTCTTTACCCATTGAGCTACGGATTCACTACGGCAATTGTTTGCAAGGTTCTAAAAAAATGAAAACAGACTATACTTGTAAAAACGAGGAGTGCGAACACGAGTTTGAGGTGGATTTTACTCCAGCCACTCCAGACCGATTCATGTCAGGAAGGTTTGAAGACGCAGAACAGGGGTCGGGAGCAGAGGTTTGTCCTTGCGAGTGCCCAAACTGCGGAGAGGAAGTTGATGTTGAAGAAGTTGAAGATTCAATGGAGGATTAAATGAATGAGCTACATTTATTTGCAGGAGCAGGAGGGGGGATCTTGGGAGGAATGCTCCTCGGACACACCACAGTTTGTGCTGTGGAAATTGAACCCTATTGCCGACGAGTCTTGCTCCAACGGCAACGAGACGGCATCTTGCCAAAGTTCCCAATCTGGGATGATGTCTGCACCTTTGACGGAACCCCTTGGAGGGGAAAAGTCGATGTCGTTTGCGGAGGGTTCCCTTGCCAAGACATTAGCTGTGCATGGAGAGGTGCAGGACTGCAAGGAGAGCGAAGCGGACTCTGGAGAGAAATGGCCAGAATCATTGGCGAAGTACGACCTCAATACGCATTCGTGGAGAACTCACCAAGGCTTGCTATTCGAGGACTCAACCGAGTCCTTGGAGATCTTTCCGAGATGGGGTATGACGCAAGGTGGGGAGTTATATCCGCTGGAATGTGCGGCGCACCTCACAGAAGAGAACGCATCTGGATCTTTGCCAACGCCAAGAGCCGCTGTATCCAGACAGAAGAAATTTTATATAAGAAAGAATGCTATGGTGAATTTAGAAGAACTTCCTTCTTTACCAAAATACCAACATCTTTCTGGAAAGTTAATCAACCCAGAATGGATGGAATGGCTAATGGGATGGACAATTGGGTGGGCCGCTCTAAAGCCATTGGAAATGGACAAGTTCCAATTGTGGCGGCAACAGCATTTAGACTTCTTTCAGAATCAGTAAACAAATAAACAACACACATATGGAAAAAGTAAAACTTGTGCGTAATGCACCCCACCAAAAATACCACCTAGCTGATGGAACCCAAGTGCCTGGGGGAAGCACTATATGCAAGATCGGAGATGACGCAGGGGCACTCATCCACTGGGCTTGGGATCTAGGCAAGCGAGGTCTTGATTACCGAAAGGAGAGGGACAAGGCCGCTGATATTGGAACACTCGCCCACTTTATGATTGAGTGTATGCTCAACAACCAAGTGGCTGATCTGTCCGATTATGATGAGGCCGATATAGCCAAGGCTCTTGTGTGCTACACCAAGTTCCTAGACTGGTGGGAGCTTCAGAACCTAAAGGTGGTAGCAACGGAGATCCAGCTTGTTAATGAGGAGTTCCGCTATGGAGGGACGATTGACCTCATTGCCGTGGACGATGACGGCGACCATGTTCTGTTGGACTTCAAGACCTCCAAGAAGATCAGCGAGAGCTATTGGCGGCAATGTGCTGGGTATGCCGCATTGTGGGAGGCTAACAACGATGGGAAGAAAATCACCAACCATGCAATTGTCCGTATCGGAAAGCAGGAGGAAGGTGACTTTGAAGTGGTGTGGAAGGAGGATCTTTCCAAAGAGTGGAATGTATTCCAGCATCAAGTTGAGCTTTACTGGGCAATGCAAGGAGCCAAGCCAGAGCCAAAAAGGAAGAAAAAGAAGTGAGCCTTCCTAAAGACGAAGACGCAGAAAAGGCTTTCCTCTCCTGCGTAATCCAACAATCAAGCCTTCTTAACGAGGTGGCTGACGGCAACATTGGCAAACTATTCCATCACCCATGCCATCGTCGTATCTTTGATGCGGCTCTCAATCTATGGAAGGAGGGAAAAAATTGCGATCTGGTCACGCTCACTGATGCCATGAATGAAGCTGGAACGCTAGAGCTATCTGGCGGGGCGGCTTTCCTAACGGAGTGCTTTATTGCTCCAGCAGTATTGGGGAATTGGGAGAACTACCTTGGCATCTTAAAGCGGAAGCACACTGCTAGGCTGGCAATCTCTGCCGCTGAAAGGATCATAGCCAGTGCCCAGAACCCCGCTGATGCTGGGGATTTGAGCGAGATCGTTCAGAAGGCTTTGGTTGCTGTGGCGGCTGATGCAGAAACGGCTTCAAGAATCGTTACCATCAAGGAGGCCGCTGGGCATAGGCTCAATGAATACCAAAAGATGGTGGACAATAAGGGCAAGCTACTTGGCATTACCACTGGCTTTAGTGAGCTTGATGAGCTTACTGGTGGATTCCGAGGGGGCCAGCTTATCGTCATTGGCGCACCAACCAAGGGAGGAAAGACGGCAATGGCCCTAAACATGGCTATGAGAACGAGCGACATTGGCGGCAATCCTGTTGGGATCGTATCACTAGAGATGAGTAGCGGGGAACTTGTTGACCGCCTTATAGCCTCATATAGCGGTGCTGATGTGAGCTTGCTGTCCAAGAAAGACCCACACAATGACCTAATGAAAAAGATCGGTATCGGAGTGGGGCAACTATCTGGTCTGAAGCTATTCATCCGAGATGAGAGTAGCATGAATTGCCTACAACTCCGGGCGGCTGTGAGGCGTATGGTAGCCGTCCACCAAGTCAAGATGGTTGTGGTGGACTACATCCAGCTTATCGAACCTACTGACCGCAAGGATAGCAGGGAAAGGCAAGTGGCAGATGTGAGCAGAACGCTAAAGATGCTGGCGAAGGAGATGAACATCGTGATCTTGGCTCTTACCCAACTCAACTCTGATGGTGCTTCCAGAGAGTCAAGGGCAATCGAACACGACTGCGATTTATTCTTGACAATCAACCAATCAGAGAAAAATCCAGACGATTGGTATTTAAATATAAGACTTGCAAGGGCCTGTCCAAGAGCTAGTATTCCCCTCTCGTTTAGATCGGAGTTCCTTCGGTTTGACGAGAGATAAACAACAAAGCAAAAATGATAAATACAAAAGATGCGTGGGTTGTTGAATACAACTCGCAACAAAACAAGTTCCACATTCAAGAGCTAGAAACGACTCTTCGCTCTAATCTTGAAGACGCAAAAAAGGGCATAAGCAGTGGAGCTTGGCCCATCATTGGAATCTTCCCAGACCACAGGTCTGCTGGAGATTTCGTTCAAGAAATACGAAGCAACAAAAATCTATTCTAATGCAATACGATAACGAAAAGAGGTTCGTCCTCTTCCCCAAAAACAACGCAAACCCCAAGGCTCCCAACTGGACTGGAACCATCACCATTGACGGCAAGGAGTGGGAGATGAGTGCTTGGAACAAAGCCGGGAAGCAGGGCGGCGAGTTCCTATCTGGTTCCATCAAAGAGCCGTTCAAGAAGGGCGTTGACTCGCACAATCAAAGCAAGGCAAATGGCTTTGCTCCAAAGGATCGGGATTCAGATTTGCCGTTCTAATAAATTGTCTGTGCTGGTAAAAGTCCCCTCTCCGAGTTGTGTCGGAGGGGGGATTCTTTTTTAAAAATAGTTATTGCATAGTTCTGAAATTCTGAAAGACTCATCTCCAGCGGCACAACCTCCGCTGAACAAAAATGAAAACACAACACATCGCATCGTTACTGAACCTGGCTCCACTTTTTCAAGTGAGCATCAAGCAAGCCCAGCGTCATGGGTTGGACGAGATACGCATCAGCGTCCCTCGTGCAAAGGAAATCCTCCACGACCTCGTTGTGGCGAACAAAGCTATCAAGGAAAACAAATGAGCATTTCAGAAAGCGACCTTCAGTTTCTGCGAGAAGCCAGAGAAGAGGCAAGGCGGCAAATGTACGAGGATTTGGCTGGAACATATGAGCGGAATCCTTTGTCTCCACGAGGCCAAGCCATTCAAGACGCAATGGATGCCGGGGAATGTGACATTGTTAAAATGAATGAGGAGGACGAAGAATGAGCCTGTTTGTTCTTATCTGGGGCGGTCTTGGCTGTGTGGGTGCATACATCCTTGGCCTTCACTGCTACGGCATTCATGTGAAACAACAACAACTCAAGCAACTTGCTCGTCTCTTCCGAGATGACCGGGCCAACTTTGACTTGTATTTCTACAACATTGCCATCGACATCACCAAACAGGAGATCGCCAAACAAAATGCAGAATGACACTGAATCCCTGAAATGGGAGTGCCGTGAGTATGTGTTGCAAATTCAAGAACTGATTGCCGCACTCAAACAAATCCAAACCCTAAACTCGTTAGGCAAAACCAAAAAGATTGCCGACACAATCAACGAAGTATTATGCAAACATTACTAAAAGAAAGATCCCCGGAGCAATGGGCTGCTCACATTGAGCTATTGCCAAAGAAGATCCGCACCCAGATTGCCAAGGTGGTCTGGTGGGATTGGTTTGGGCCACGAGTTGTGTCTGAACGCTGGGATCACCTAGACCAGTATATCAACCAGCCAGCTATGGACTTGGAGGATCATGAGGTTCTGGAGGGCTTGGAGCTTCTTGGCTACACGGAAAAGCAAGCTAGGCAACGCCTCTACCCAGACGAGCGAGTAAGAGAGCCACGCAAGGGAGTTCCAAAGGGAGTATGCAATGCAATCTGAACTAGACTTCACCCCGCCTCTACCAGAGGAAAAGGATACGAGCATCTACGCTCGTTTCCAGAAGTTCCACGCTACCAATCCTCATGTCTATGAGAACTTGGTAAGGCTGGCTAGGGAGTTTCGCCGCAAGGGATCAAACCACAACCGCAAGCTAGGAATAGGGATGCTCTATGAAGTGTTGAGGTGGAATTACTATCTCTCCACGGAGGGCGAGGAAGAGTTCAAATTGTCCAACGATTTTCGTGCAGTTTATGCTCGTAAGATCATGGAACAGGAACCAGACTTGGCAGACGCATTTAACACCAAACAATCAGTAGTAGATACAGAATAAACCAAAACCAAAAATAAAATGAGCGAGTTAATTATCCCAGAAGAATACAAAGACAAAGCCCTTGTTCCCATGCAGTTCCCATTCCGGGCTGATGGGGACACGATCCTCGACGCTGAAGGCCGAGAGGTCGCCGCTATATCTGCCGCTATCGCCATTAAGGAGAGCATTAATCTAGCCAAGCTATTCGCCGCCTCCCCGGAAATGTTTGAGATCATTGGACACGCTTATGCGTTGTTAATCATCGTAGCCGCTAGGCAGGATGACTTTGAACATGGCACTCCTAACGAGCGGAACAAGGAAGACTGTATCCTCTGCCAATGCGAGGAAGTGCTTAACAAGGTGAGGTCGGGAGTTCTCCCAAATGAGTGAACCTACCCGCAACGGAGTTCCACTAAAGATCAGCATTGATGAATCTGGAAGCCATGTTAATGAGCTTCACCTCTCCTATGTGGTGAGGAAGGCTATTGATGGCTTCTGGAAACGCCGTGGATTCGATGGGGAGCCAGAACGCCCCACTTCATTCATGCAGGACAGGAGGAAGAAGAAATGACAACAAATACGGATGACTATTACGCAGGGAAAGGATGCGAATGTGATGGAAACGCAGAGATTGAATGTGGTTGCGGTGTAGATTGGACAGATCCTCGCATCTACAAATTGCAACAAGAACTTTCATCAGCAGTAAAGTTGCTTTCTCAATTCAACACATTAAGAATAAAAGAAGACAGATCGCTTTCAGAAGATCAGTGGCTTGAGTATTGCAGGCTTTATAGAGAGTATTCCAATCTCGTTGGGTGAAAAGACCTATGAAAAGTCCTATGAAAAGTCCTATACAATCGCATGGGAAATATTGACATAATTTTCCTTGGTCATGCTCTCACGATTATGATACTAATATCGGCACTAATGTCCGTGAAAATAATATGGAAACCCATGCGGAAGATGATAAAGAAAACGATTAAACAAAAGAAAAAGGAGAGGAGATTTGTCCCATGAAATCACTAATTGTCTGGGCGTTATATTTCGCCGGGATCATGCTCCTATTCGGCATCACTTTCCTTGCTCTTTGTTTGCTACCATCAGGCGATAAGGAACCTACGGAAAAGAAAGGCCGGGAAACTGGCAAGGATTAGCCTGGAGATTCTGGAGGGGAAACCATAGGGGAAGGGGAAGAAAACCCGCTGGCGGGGCTTATAGGCACGAAAAAAGGGCAGGGATTTCTCCCTGCCCCTTGTGTTTTCTTTATTCTTCCTTTGCTTCTCTGTTTTCTTAATGGCTATTATGCCACCACGCCAAAGTGTCCGCCGCTTTCTCCATGGCTTGTAAAGACTCGTACTGCTGGTGGGTATGGTTTAAGGCACTTGACCCGATCTTTAGAATACGAATCGCCTCGTCGTGCCCTAGGTAGTAATGAGTATTGAAGTCATCAACTGACCTGAACAGTCGGGAGAACTCCTCGTCGGGGTGAGGGTCGGCAAGGTACTCCTGACTGACTTCATTAGTCCACACCTCTGCAACAATATCTGCTCCTTGGTCGAACAGGTCTGATCCCGGCTTGACCCACTTGTTCCACCAATCACTTCCTATTTCATGGCCTGTATTTTCCTCGCTCTTCACCTCGTCAAACTCGTCTCGTTCGTATGTGGTAAAACTGAATCCGTTCGGAGCCTGCTGACGCAGGAACTCGATAAACTCCTCTTTCGATTTGAATGCGAAGGCTTTTGACTTCGCCTGGTGCGGTACTTGAACGTAGATTATTCCATCTGTTTTCATTGTGTGTGTGTTGGTGTTGGTGTTGGTGATTAGTCGGAGATGAAGCAGAATAAGATGAACGTGATAAACCCTAGCACGAACAACGTGCCGAACACGTTGACTAGGATTGACGACAAGCGGAATTGCTTGGATTTGCGGAAGGCTAGAAGAGCCGGAGATGGTTTGTGTTTTTTCATGGGTTTAGAACTCGGCAATAATGATGCCGCCTTCGAACTCAATAACTTGTGTGCGATCCTGTAGCCATCCAAGTGCCCACTCTTGTGCATCTTGTTCCGTATACTCTGGCTCTGGCTCCCAGCCATATTGCATGGCGGCCTCTTTAGCCGTCTTATACTCTGACCAATCGCAACGGATCGCCACGATATCCAATTCAGTATCTTCCCCTGTCTCTTGGTCGATTTGGTCGAGGTATTCGGCGAGAGCCTTTGATCCTTCCCATGACCATCCGGCGTATTCGTCAAGCTGTAATGCGTGTGATATCTGATTTATAGTTAGTGTGTTTTTCATTGTGTGTGCCGTGTTGTTGTTGGTGGACTAAAAAATCATTTCTGTTGAACTGTGGGTTATGGTTTGAACATCTTTGATGATTGCAAAAGCGACAATATAATTCCTTACGGCATCCTTCAGTTCGTAAGTTTGCGTTCCCGGAATTCGTATCCCATCCTTGGCCCCTACATAATCGCGAATATATGCGACGGCATCAACATAACTCTTTACGGAAATATATGTCGGCTTGGATGTTGAATTGGGCCAAGACACTCTGACTCCGATAGATACTGAAGTTGTGGTCATTCGTGTTGGTGCGTTGGTGGTTACTTGGTGGCCTTTTTTACTTCACAAAGAAACCTTTTAGGAACCTTGTCCCCGTTGTCGAACTCTTCTGGGAACGTCATTGTTTCCATGTCAAAATAAGCCCAAGCCCTGCCGCCATCTCCAGTATTAAAGTTCTCCCATGTCTTGACTAAAACAATCGCCATGTTCTCGTCGTTTATGCACAGAAGGCAATCTGCAAAGGTGGTCTGGTGGTCGTGATCTTCGACGTTTCCCGTTTCCGGGTTTATGGTTTCAACGTCCCACTCGTAGTAGGTTTCTCTGTTCATGTTTTTCATTGTGTGTTGTGTTGTGTGTTGTGTGTTGTGTGTTGTGTGTTGTGATTATTCGTTGCACCACCACCCGATTTCACCACCAGAAATAATTCTTTGCCAGACGCAAGTGGTAGTGCCGTCATCGTTGATTCGATCAACCCAACCATCTGCACCAAACCCACCAACTTCAAGAATCACTTTGCGTGACAATGCTTTTTTTGCGGCGGTGACACTTGTAAAAACTCCAACCTGCGTTGTGTGTGCCGATGCTCTGTATGTTTCTTTTTTCATTGTGTGTGCTGTGTTATTGTTGGTGGTTACTTGGTGGAAGATTTTGGGGTGTGTTTTGGGCAATACGGAATGTGCCGATTGATCTGCTCAATGTATATGTACCTGCTGGATGATTCCGCACACACATTGCAAGGGACATCGTCTGATTTTTTGATCTTCATCATGGTTTTTTTCATTGTGCTGTTTTCGTTGCGACAACCCGCCGAGGCTGATTCTGTCAGCTTCTGTGTTGTGTTGGAGCGGGTTGCCATGGATTAAAAATAGCAGAATGATTCCCTTTGTCTATAAAATCTTTTCACAATCTGAAAAAAACTTTTCGCCCAAAAATCTCCCTTGCCGCCATACCATTCCGGGCAATCAAATTCGATAGCGGGCAACGTGAGAGGCTTTTTTTGTTACCCGTTGCAAAAAATCGCCCCTCCCGCATATATTCCCACCATGCCAAAGAAACTGTCAGTTCCCATCGAGGACATCAAAGCCTATGCCCTTGCCACCTCACTTGCGGAAGCCTCCAGGCACTACGGATTAAAAGAGACAACCGTTAGGAGTATGGCTTGTCGGGGAAAATGGATGACCCCCGAAAGACTAAAGAGAGAGCGGGAGAAATTGAATAAAGCGGAAAGGGAGACCAGGACACTAGCGGAAGGAAACTCTCCTGCAACGGTGGGAGACGCTTTAGAGGATCACCTTCAAAGATCCACCAAAGTATTCAGAACTGGAATGGCAACGGCCTTGCAAAGGATAGGAGAGACAGCGGGAGAGATGGACGGCCTCACGGCTCTAGAACACAGCCGCAAACTGAAGGATGCGAGTGATGTTGCAAAGACTATCCTTGGAATAGGACAGGACTCATCTAGTGCATCCTTGCAAGTTAACCTTCTAACATTGTCGCTGGATAACATACTGAAACCAGTTCAATCAATAGAGATTTAACGTAAGTTATATTCAATCTCTCCATGTTATTGACTAACCTTGTTTCCGTAAGTCGCTGATTGTCAACACTTGCGACGATAACATCAGATAACCTTTGTCATATTCAGTAGAGTAAGCCGTCAAACACTAGCCAAGTCTAGTAATTATTTAACAATCCTTTTTTTCTGGGAGCGGCCCGGACGGGCACCGGGGCCACTGGTAGAAGTCTCGACGTATCCTCCACGAGAAAAGTGCTTCCCAATTTTTCCTAAAATTCCCCAAGGTTACGCTCACTTCTTCTTTGCCTTAACGATCTGTTGTTTCACTGCTCTGCCATAGATCGTCAGATTCGCAAGCTCATCTGGGAGTTGTTGGACGAATATTTTGAGGTGTAGGGCGTATTCTGGTGAGAGGAGGCCAACGATGTCGGAGAACTCGGCTCCTTGCGAGGCGAGTTGGGTTGCTTCTTTGTAGAGTCGTTTTTGGTGGTTTAGGTATTTGGAGTCTGATTGGTGTTGCATTGGAAGTATTGGTTGTTTTTATCACCTAGCGGTGTGCAATTTGGATGAAGGCATAAGTCTCCCCAGAGCCTACTTTCTTATGGTAGGGTTGGGATTGTTTGTTTCCTCGGCTTATCAATGTCCTTTGTAGCCTTATCTCTGGGTGGATTGAAACAAGCAAGCGGCTGGCAAGGGACGGAACCACGAGATACAGCTCATCTAGTTTAATGGGGAGTCGGGTGTTGCTTCAGAACATCCCCATGATACCTTCACCAGAGGAGGAGAATTACCCTTCACGCCTATAGCGTCCGTGTGGCTACACCATCCAACAATCTTGTTGCTGGATTGGGGGAATCTAGGATATGCAGAATGGCGTGTCAAGTGGTGAGATCAACTACTGGTTCGTTCCAGTTGTAGGATCGGAGGAGAAGATCGTAATTTGTGAGTGGGGTTTGACTATTTTCGTAGATGGACAGGGATTGGATTTGATTTGTGATGGCTTTTTCTTTTGGGATGGACAGGAATTTTTCTGCTAGGAGTTCCCAGATGAAGAGGCTGTAGTTTTTGGAGATGTGGTTATGGGAGCAGAAGAGGCGTGTGGATAGGAAGTTGTCGTGGAAGTGGGTGGAGATTTCTGGGAATGAGGAGAGGAGGGATGATGCCATGAATTTGGCTTTAGCCTCATCACCTTCTGTGTAGATTCTTGCTAGGCAAGCCGGGGAGAGGGATGGTTCTTCTAGTTCTTTCTTGAACCAATCGTGGCAGAGGAAGTCTTTAACGAGGATGAAGTGGTCGTTGAAATTTGGGATGGATATGTTGAGTTCTGGGGATAGGCCGAATTGGTAGATGTGCTTGTCTGAAGACAGGGAGGTGTTGAACATTCCGAATGATTGGTAGTGTTCGTGGATGAATATTTTGATTGTTGGAAGGAGAGAGAGGATGGATTGGTTGTTTTCTTGGAGGGACAGGGATTCGTCTAGGTTGACGAGCTTTTCATTATCATCCCAATGGAAGTTAAATGGGTCTATAAAATAGACACAATATGGGTTTGATTCTAGGAGACTAAAGTAGTTTAGGTATGGGACTGCTCGGCATGAGCCTTGGATGAGAACCGGGATGCCGTTTTGTGGGCCTATGCGATAGCCGCAGTGTTTTTGCATCTTTATGTCGTGAGTGGAGATCATTGCGTGATTGTTATCATGGATTGAGTGATTGGTAAACACTCTTTACTTCTTCTTTTTGGGTGGATATGTTCCACGCCATGCAAGTCGATATATTTTACAGAAGTTATGCCAATGACTTTGAGTGGTTGAAGAATAGCTTGAAGTCTGTTGAGAAGTATTGTGAGGGATTTGGTGGAGTCCATGTGGCGATTCCTGCCACGGATATTGGAGAAATGCCTTCTGTGGGGAGTGAGACTGTGCATTTGGTGGAGCAGAAGTTGACTGGCTACATGGATCAGCAAGTGACCAAGCTCCATGCCGACGAGTTTTGCAGGGGGGATTATGTGCTTCATGTGGATAGTGATTGCATTTTTTACAAGGAGACTAGGCCAGAGGATTTCTTTTTGGATGGGAGGCCTGTTATTTTGCGTGAGGAGGGCGTGGAAAGCCCTTGGTTTGAGATTTCCGCTAGATCGTTGGGGTGGAGGTGTGATGGCGAGTATATGAGGCGTTTGCCGATTCTCTACCCTCGGTGGATTTACAAGGCTTTTAGGATTTGGATGGAGGAGAAGCATGGTTGCAAGCTGTGGGAATGGTTGGATAAACAACCAACGCATGAGTTCAGTGAGTTCAATACTTTGGGTCAGTGGGCATACAAGTTCCATAGGAAGGAGTTTGCTTGGTTGCATCCGAGTGATTTGCCTGTGTATTGCAAGCAGTATTGGAGTTGGGGAGGGATAGGGGAGCATAGGGCAGAGATAGAGAAGATGCTTGCAAAGTAGGGATGGTGGTTTTAATAGGATGGTATGTCTGTAACTACCCACCAAGAAGACGACGAGGCTAAATTTGTGATGGGGCAGTTGAGGGCGATAGCTGGAGAGCATTTTGATCATGGCATTATCATGGTTTCTAGGGAGGTGAATGGTGGGACGGAGTATTTTCATGCGGCTATTGGCAATCAGTTTGCCATTAAAGGGATGGTTGAGGCTTATTTAGATGGTGAGTTTGAGCCAACGATTGAGATTGAATTTGAGGATGACGAGGATAACTAACCCCTTGACTGGTTAGTTAGGTGTGAGTAGCAATAACAACGATCATGCCTTCCCTAACATTTGCACAGGCTAAAACTCTTTTAGCCCCTTATTTCACATCGCAGGGTTCTAGTGACCCTACTGTGGCTACTGCAATAAACTTTGTGAATGAGAGGTTTATTTCTTCTGGGCAATGGAAGGGCAATCGGTTTATCAAGAGTTTCTCTGTTGGGCAGGATTCTGATGGCAATTATTACTTTGATACAGTTCCCGGTGTTGAGAGCGTATTAAAAGCGATTGCCGTTGATTACACTCAAAATCAGCCACAGGGAGAGATTGTTGAGATCATGGGGGATTGGTATCCATTTAATGATGCTGGATTGGGCTTTCTTCCACCAAACTATGCCGGGGACACACAAATTATCCGACAGGGACAAACCCCAGCATCTGCATTACCATCTGGTTCTACCGCCGATACACAGAGGTATAGGATTATTGGAAGAGTTCCAGAGACACGCACGATGTATTGTATTGTTAGAAGGGGGTATGTGGTTCTTTCTGGCAACAATGATCTTCTGTTGCCTTCTAATCGGAATGCTTATCGCTATGGAATCCAAGCCTATAACTACGAGAATGTGAATGAATTGGAGAGGGCACAAGTTTATTGGCAGTTGGCTTATCAGTGCTTGAATGAGGAGACTACTGCGTTTGAGGAGGGAAGTGCTGATCAAGTGGACATTCAGACCAAGGCATTCTCGCCTTCATTGATTCAAAATCTAATCTGATATGTTCACATTTGACGCTCCACAGGGATTTAGATTCCAAAACACCCCAGGCTCCAATCAAAGCCCATTCATTGGTGCATATAAAAAGCCAAGGAAAAAACAAATGACTGGAATGGGGTTTGAAGGAGTTCAGCCAGCCCCATTCTTTTCTTCGGAGGAAGTTATTGGAAGACCAGATGCCCAAAACACTGCACAGAGGAGTAAGGCTAGTTCTGCTGGGTTAAAAGCCGCTTATGATGAAGTTTCATCACTTGCAAAAGGGCAGGGATTAACCATGCAACAATTTGATAAACTTACGCCAGAGCAAGGTGAAATATTAAAAGCAACTTCTGTGCTTGCTAAATCTGAAAAAATGGGGCCATTGGCAGGAACTGAAATTGCCCAAATATATGAAAGAACATTTCAAAATCCAGAGGGTGCTTCTGCTAAAGATAAAGATTATATCAATCGTCATTTAGCTGAATATATGGCGTATCATCAGCAGTTTTCTCAAACTGCCAGAGGGCAAAAATTACTTTCAGAAAAATCAACTGCTGATTTTATATCTGGAAAGCCAAGGGATCTTATGCCAATGGGAGAAAGCAAAACAACTGGTCAACTTGGTCAATCTTCATCGACTGCAAATGTTGCTGGGTATAATGAAGTTGATCAAAGCGGAAAACGATTTGAGCGCAGATTAAATTGGCAAGAAGAGGAGCAAAGGGCAAAATCTGGAACGCTTGCTGGACTGGGATCATCAACTTATGATGATTTGAGGTCTAGACTTGGTTTAAATATTGCAAACCCAACACGCAGATATTAATTAAATTATATGCCATCACCATATCAACAATTTTACGAAAACATTTCAACTAAACAGCAGTTGGAAGAGTCGAAGGCAAAAGCAAAAGAACAAGATAGGCTTGCAGAATACAATAAATCCTCAAGAGAAGGATTAAAAAATATTGAGAAGGGTCAATCTGAAAGGCTGAATAGATTTCAGTCAATGATTGATATGCCAGCTTTTGTTGAAGGAAGGCCTCTTGATCCAACGACAACTGAAATATTGCAAGATGCAGTTGATTCAATTAACAAACTTGGAATTAAAGACGAGGGTGAATATAACAAGGCATTTACAAAAAAAGTTATAGAGATTGCCAATCAGCGAATGATGTCTGATAGGACTCCTTATGTATATCCAAAAATTAAAGTAAAAGATGGAGTTGGAACGCTTGAGAGATTTTCTGCAAAATCAGCATTGCCTAAAGAAAAAATAACTGACGCATTTAGAGAGGGTCTTGTTGAAGCACAAGCACAACATCCAAATAACCCAGAAAAGCATGATGCCGTGATGATTGATTGGGTAAATAAGAATTATCCAGAGTTTCATGGTTTTAATTCAGTTCCAGAAAGCGTTAAATATCAACTTGATATTTCAGATCCAAAAGGAATTGCTGGAAACATAGAAGAGGGTTTGCTTTTAACAAAAGCAAAAGAAGCCGCTAGACAAGGCAAAGTTGCATCAGTTAGAGAGCTTGGAGAGATAAAAAAAATGCAACCAGAGGTTAGTGCTATTACAAAAAGCGTTTCTGACCTTGGATCAAAAGCATTAGAGCAAAAAAAGGATGTTGCTTCAATTTCTCCAATGGTTGGATCAATTGAAAGCAGGATTGCTGATATAAAGAAATCACAAGCTGGTTACACTCCCTATGTTGCTCAACAGCCATATACTGGTGAATTTAAAAAATATTCCCAAGAACCAGAAGCACTTCATCCTTGGGAAAAAAGTGGGTTTAAGAGTTACATTGCTCCAGCACCTAAATTTGGTGGAATGACTGAACCTAGCATTAGTTCTGAAAGTGATTTAATGAAAAAAGGAAAGCGTATTCAAGACATGAATGTAGATGAGCTTTTGGCATACAATAAATATGCGAGGGAGCGTGATGCTGGTAAGGTTGGTGCTATTTCTGGTGTTCAAACACAAAATGCTCAACAGGCTATATCTGATCCAGCACAGATTGAGATTCAAAAAATGGACGCATTGAAATCAAGGCAGGACGAATACGAGCGTAGAAAAAGATTGGCTATGGGTGGGCAATATGGAACAATGAGCAATTCTTCTTACCTTTAATATGGCTCAATTATCCCCATTCACATCATATTATGAGCGGAAGAAGGCCGCTCTTGCTGAATCCGGGCAACAGCCACAACAGGCTGAAGTCCCGCAAGAAAAGCCATTTGTTTATCCAGATGTAGTGGCAGAGCAAAAGAACAGGGCATCACAAGAAAAGCTATATAATGATAGCTTTTATGAGGCAAGATCGGCTGGTCTTTCAGAGACTGAAGCTAGGAAGCAAGCTCGTCTTATGGTTGAAAACCAGAAGAATGCGGCACTTCTTGCAATGAAGAGAAAACTTGTGGACACACAAATGGCGGCTCACAAACTTGAAACTGATCAAGACGAAGTTAATGCACAAAGTCAATTAATTGATTTCACATCTGCTCTTTCAAAGCTAGACACTCAAGACCTTCGTGGATACCAAGATGGATACAAGGCACTAGAGGACGCAAATCACAAATTGCTTTATCATCCCAATCAGAACATTAGCGGAATTGCTCAAAAAGTGATGGAGCAAAAAAAGCTAGAGCATGAGAACTATGCAAAAGGGGCAGTTACCAGTGCAAAAAGGTATGGATACGATGCGTTCCCTGTTGAGGCATTGGATGAGAATGGAAGGCCAGATATGATTAAGTTGGCTGAAATTGGTGTTCCTCATTTCAATGCAATCCAAGAACAAAGGAGGCAACAGGCTATTGCCGATCAGCAAGCCGCCGCAAAACAACTTGGTGCAAGCATGGAGCCTTCTTCCATCACCACAACTGCTGAAGGTGAACCAATGGTTTCGTTTGAAAATACAAAGCAAAAGATTGATGCGGCTAGAAGGTCATATCAAGTTCAACAAAATGCTAGTGCAGAGGAGGCCGCAATAACATTCCCATACCCCGGCGAAGAACAAAGCAATGTAAATAAAAGGCCACCGCTTTCATCATTTAGGAAATAGATATGGCTTTTGATGTAAATTCAGCAAGAAAGGCTGGATATAGTGAAGATGAAATCAAATCATATCTTTCATCTGAATATCCAAATTTTGATTTTCAAGGAGCAGAAAAAGCCAATTATTCCTTGGATGAAATATCAGAACATTTAACAACACAAGGAGGTGAATACAATGCCAACCAAGATCAGTCACAAGCCGAATTGGACAACGATGAACAACGCAAAAGCGACGAACAAAAGCGATCTGCCGCTGAAGCAGGGCTACAGCCCGGTGAAGTGCGATTGCCAGAGCTTACGAGGCCCAAAGAGCGTGTCGGGAACATCGACACCAGTGGGCAAGTAAAAGGAGGTGAAATAACAAGTGAAGAAGATGCCAAAACAGAAGGGCAAGGAACCCAAGAAGGGAGCAAAGATGGGCAAGGGCTACGAGGCCAAGTCCCTCCGGGGAACCAAGAGGAAGTAACGGCTGGAGGGGTTCAACCCCCCAAAGGCTATGTTGAGAGGCTTGTATCTGGAGTGAAGGAGAGGCCAACAGAGGCGGCTAAAGTAGCTGGATCTGCTGTTGCTGAAACTGGAGCAGGGCTTGCAGGAGGAACTATTGCCGCCGCTTTAGCGGCCCCTGCCGCCGCCGCCCTAACTGCTGGAACTGGTGGACTTGCAGTTCCACTTGCCGCTGGACTTGAGATGGCGGCATTTGCTGGTGGGTCGTATGTTGGAGGGAAAGCCGCAAAGCTGATTGAGAGTGCTATTGGCGTTGATAAGGATATTGAAGAAGCACAGCAAGCACAGCCAGAACTAGCACAAACTACTGGCATTGCCACGATGTTGCCAATGGGCGTTAAGTCAGTTGCAGAACTTGCAAAACTAACAGGCAAGGAGGCACTAAAGAGAGTTGCTGGTGGTGCGGCTGGTGGTGCGGCGTTTGAGCCTATCCGCTATGGAGTTGAGAAGGGAATACAGACTGCCACTGGAAGCGAGGAGGAAGTTGCTCCCATCACGCCAGAAAGCGTGGGAGAATCTGCTCTTATTGGGGCGGCATTGTCTGGAATGGGAGCCAGAAGGATTGCCAAGGAAGTTGGGCCAGAGACTGCCAAGGTTGCGGCTACTCAACTGACAGATAAGGCAATAGAGGAAAAGTCTGCATTAGAGACTGCTTCTAAACAAGAAGCTGAACCAATGGCTAGAATAGCCGCCGCCGCATATCTCGCTCCAGATGGCAAAACATACGAGGGTAGTAGCCATTTGGATGCCATGCAGAAGGCAAAGGATTCTGGAGCCATCACGCAAGAGGAGATTGATGCAAAGCAAACTCCAGAGTCCCGCAACACTGAAGAGTTTGGATATGCCGTAACGCTACCAGACGGAACACGCACGACCACCACAAGGGAAGCCGGGGCAGAAATTGCCAGAGCATCTGGACAGGCACAAGAGGAGCCATTCACCTTTGGTGATAAGATGCACAGCAATGAGACGAAGAAGGATGATTTTCCAGAGACGAAAGCTGGTGAGGTTCCTCCAACTACGGAAAAGCCATACGAGGAAGTTGTTCCTCCCCCTGCTGGATCTGGCCCAACAGTTATGCGTGGGGTGTCAGAAAGGATTGCTGGCGACAAGGAAACTTCTCCAGAGCTTAAATACCAAATTGAGGCAGACGATCTTGTTAAAAGAAAGGTATTGCCAGATGAGGATGCAGATTCTTGGGTGGAGTCAGTTCCATCAGAGCATCTTGAAACTACATTTAACAAGGCAATGACATCCATTGGAGAGAATGAAAACCTCTCCAAACTCCGTGTTCGACTTGGATCAAGGTTCTTTAACGAGAGATTAGCGGCTGGAGATGAATCTGGTGCTGGTAGAATTATCAACCTAATTGCCAAGACAGCCAGTGATGCCGCAAGTGTGTTGAGGAGTGTTCAGTTCCTTTACAAAGCAACCCCGGCAGGATTCCAGAGACTTGTCCAGAAGATGGGTGAAAAGGCAGGGGTTGTTATTAAAGACACAACCATGCAAAAGGTGGGTGATCTTTCCAATGATTTCCTAGCTAAAAAGAAACTCCATGAGGATTTGGCAAACAAGGCCCAGAACGCAGGAACAAAGATAGAGTATAGGCAGACACTCAAGGAGATGAAGAAAGCTGGTGGCGAGGCACTGAAGGCCCAAAACAAGCTGTTTGGCTATGTGGACAGCATCATGCCGAAGTCTTTAACGCAGGATGTTTACCCAACCCTCATTAAAGGAAATCTCCTCACTCCTATTTCGATTGCCACAAACATACAGGCAAACGCCTTGAGGACAGTTCTTGATGTGCCTTCCATGCTCACTGCTTCTGGAATGGATGCGGCCAGGGCACTCCTTACCGGGAAGAGGCGTGAGTTTGTTTATGGGCCAAAAGAGATTGCAGAATACTTCAAAACTCTTGCGGCACACGCACCAAAGATGGTTGCCGATATTGGAAAGTCGATTGTTCGTGCCCCTCTTGACATTGGGGAAACAGCAAACAAGGCAGAGATCAAGCAGAAGTTAAGCCCATTATCTGCATTAAAGCGGTTGGCTCAAAGCAAGGATGACAGGCTTTATGAGGGATCATACTCCCTAAAGCAGAGGGCGGCTGACTTGGCAGAAGGAATGTTTGGGCTTCCTGCCAACATCATGTTTGACCTTCTAGCCGCTGGTGATGCTCCGTTTAGGACTGCCGCAAAGAGAATGACTGCTTCTAGCATTGCTAGGCAGATCGGGCTTAAAGGACTTGAATACGAGAAGTTCCTTGATTTGCCAGAGAAGGGAATCCGTGAATATGCAAAGAAAGTTGGAAAAGATACATCTGATGTGGCAAGCATACAAAGAAAACTGCTTTCTTCATACAGATCGGATGTGAAGAAATCTGTGTTTGAGCAGGATAATGTGGTTGCTGAAAAGATTAGCAACACACTCAACTCTTTGGACAAGGTTCCTGTAGTGAATCTTTTGACAAGGGCAACCATTCCTTATGTCAAAACTCCTCTGAATGTTATCAGTGAGCTTATGGAATACACCATTTGGCCCTATGCACTTGGTCGTGGATTGCATTCAATTAAAAATGGCAAAGTTAAGGAGGGCCAACAGCTTTTAGCGAAATCTGCAATTGGTGCGGCTACTTCATTGGGTGCGGCATATTTGGTAAAGAATGGAGTTCTAACTCCTCCAGCAGATCCAAGGAGCAAGGAAAAGGAGCTTGGTTACGCAACCATGCCAGAATCTTCAATTAACCTTACTGGCATTGAACGACTTCTCCGTGGAGAAAGCGGGTCGCCACAAGAGGGGGACAAGATTGTTAGGGCTGATAAGCTGGGTCTTCTTGGTGGTATATTGGTAACATCTGCACTTCGCCAAAAGATGAAAGAGCAAACAACCCTCATGGAAGGAAAGCAATCACTTGATTCAAAATTGTTTAATGAAGCTACTGCCGTTCTTCCAAAAACATTGGCATTTGCTCTAAACCAGACATTTCTCAAAGGAACAAACGATCTTTTAACTTCCCTTACTAGAGGCGAGGGAGATCAGTGGATGAAGGGAGTTTTCTCTTCTGCAAGCTCCGCAGTATTGCCGGGAACACTATCGGCAATCAGTAGGGCAACTCGTGAATATATGCCAGATGCCAAGGACGATAGCCTTTACAAATCACTAGAAAACACAATCCGTGATAGATTTGGTTTTGCTGGTGCAATGAAAGATGTTCCGTTGAAGCTGGATTTCTGGGGAAGGCCAATCAAACAAACGCCAGAGGGGGCTAATCCCATCTTCTATAACTTCCTAGATATGTCCAAGTCTAGGTCTATTCCAAATGATCCTGTGTCTTTGGAAATGCTTCATCTGTTCCACACCACAGGAAACAAGGAAATCATCCCTCCAGTTCCTCAAAAGAAGTTCACGCTCAAAAATACCACATACGGACTCACTCCAGATGAATATACCTCCTATGCACAGAAGGTGGGGCAGGAACGCAGAAGGCTCATGGAGCGTCTTGTATCCTCTCCTTCATATCTGCGTATGTCCGACGAGCGTAAAGCAGAGGCATTTCAACGCAATATCATACTTGGCAAGAAGATTGGCACTAACAAGTTTTTGAGAGAGGTGAGGGAAGCTGGTGGTCTTAAAGGGCAAGTTATGAAGCTCTCACCAAAAGAACTTGCTCAACGGATGCAAGAGCAAAGGTCTGAAGCAAAGGTAGAAGAAGAGTTGACTAGCGAGTAGTGGATATTTAATACTGACGCTTTATGGCAACTTCCAAGCAACCAGTATTCCCACAGCCTCCTTTGGAGATTGGGGTTCCAAACTACCCAACTCCAAGTGTTCCAGACTTTTATACAAAATCTGGGCACATCATATTGGTGGTCAAGGAAAGCACCAACAAGGGGCCATATAACCCAAAGCCACTAGATGGATCAGTAACCTACACTGGCAGGGATGCGAATAAATGGCCCTCCACGCTTTATCTAGTCCACCAAGCACCAACAGCAGATAGTGAGTATGTGTATAACACCTATGCGAATGACCGTACTCTGGCATCCCAAGATCCTTGGAACTATGGCATCACATATAGCTCGGAGAATCCATCGTATCCAATCTATACCCGCCAATACATCGTTCCTAGATCCGAATATGATTCAGTAGCACTTGGGCAAGTCGACCCTGTTTTTGGAGGAACTGCTAGGATTGTTAAACAGGAAATGGCAGAGCTTGGAGAGGATAACAAGCTCCGCTCTCGCTATGTGGTTGTTCAAAGGGTTTATGAGAGCATTCCCGGCCCCACTCTTGCTGGCTTGTCGCTACAAGAGTTTGGTGTCGCTAATCTAGTGCAGGGAATTGTTGCACCAGATTCAACATTTACTCCAGACGAGAATACGATCAGTGCCCAACTAGACCCAGTTGATAGCTCTAAATCAAAGCTATCAAAATTAGTATATGATAGCACTCAAACGCTTAATTCGTATCAATACGACGAAGACCTTGGGCTTGTAGTCCACACAACAAAGGAGATCATTCCACAAGGGACATCACCAGTTGATCCCCCGGATGGTCTGATTTACTACAAGGATGAGCCAGTAAATGCCTATCAAACAATCCGCATTCAATCAAAGATTTCTGCTCTTCCAGAGCCTCGTGTTGAATACAAAGCTCAAACATACGCAAATCCAAATCTTTTGTTTAGTTTTGGAGGTAGCTACAATAGGTTGCCAAATGACGGAGGTGCAATTCACGCATATTGGTTGCCAAATATGGTAGCAAAAAGAAGCTATATAACTACTTGGAGGCATGAAACAACTTTCCAGTATGGACAACCATCAGAGCCAGCTGACACATTATTTGATCCAGTGACAGTAAATGTTTATTATGATGGATATTTTATTCATGTTAATGTTCCAGATTGTTTGACAAATCCCGACTTGCATCCAAGTATTGAATTAACGGCAGATCCATATTATGGCGACTGGTATGAGCGTTATATAATACCAGCAACTACTATTTCCGCAGATGATTACCTTGCATTGGCTGGATCATATCAACAAGTATCGTATGAAGTTGATTACTGGAAAGCAAACATTTGGAGGGTAACAAAACAATTTGTTCTATTGAAATGAGTATTCCTATACCAGATAAAGTTGGATTCGGTAGGCTACCATCTCCAAGGCCAAATTTTTCGCAAGGAATTAGCGTTTCTGGATCATTTGCACCAATTTGGACAACATCCCCAATAACAAGCGGAAATGCAGGATTGATGCAGGATCAAGCACAGACTCAAACAATAAGCGTTTGTGTCAATGGCTCACCGGGAACAATGGTTGTAGTTGGCGAAGACCCAATCCCAGACGCATAGTATATGTCAGACAGGGTGATTTCCACCAAAAGGCTTCCCACTTGCGTTATAACGGAAGTAGGTTCTTCGGGCGTTGGAATTGGAACATACTATCCAATAGGACTCACATACGATGAATTGCTATATTTTTATTGGGTTCCTAACTGGAACCAAGGCACATTTTCAGTAGATTCATCAGCAAATTCTTCTGTGTATGAAGTTACTGCATCAATAAGTATATCTGAAATAAATACCAGTGGATATAAACTTGAAATTGATGGAAGCCCATTAACAATAACAAGAGAAAGAAAACTTGTTTGTTCTGGAATTTATTCTGAATATATAAATAACGCATATCAAATAAATTATTCAGTAAATGGATCTTCGGTTGAGGTTAATATTAATTCCAGAATATTATTTAGTTTTAACCATATTACATATTATAATGGATCATATTACCCATTTGTAATTTGCGAAATAAGTGGAGGGGACAATATCATAGATGTTCCACTTGAAAGAAACTATTCAAATTTTGATTTTTCATTTTCTTCACTTAATACACCATCTGTGGACTATGACCTAACGATTCCATTAACTCTTTTTGGAAAGACTATAAATATTTCTGGTTTTTTAAATGATGTTGGATATGGAACTGGATATGGATACACATTGCCAACATCTATGTCGTTAGTTCCTACTTCTTATTGGCCCTACGCATCAACCAACAACACGCCGATTTACAATACTTCCACAGGGGCACAATTACAGAGTCCTTTTGCTTGACATGATTTAGGCATGGATGTAAAAGCATCCTACTGAAATGATAGTTGCAATCTCTTACTACGGAGCAGATAAGCCGCTTATGGAGCGTTGGGCGGCTCATGTGAAGAAACTTGGGCCTTATCCAAACCATAAGATCATTCTGCTTCCAGCCCATCATGCTACTACAGATGGCGTGATAGGGCCATTGCAAGAGTGCTTTGGATCGGTGGATGTTAGGCCATGCCACCACACACAGACTGGATGGCCTATTTCATGCAACATGGCGTTTGAGAACATAGCTCGTCATGCCGCCGACAACCTACAGGAGCCATTCCTTTTCATGGAGCCAGATGCAATTCCTCTTAAATCTGGATGGTTGGATTCTATTGAATCTGCATACAATGCTTGTGGACAGCCTTTTATGGGGGATTTTGTAGGTATTGCTGGCATCGTGCCAAATGGGATTGATCACATGAGTGGTATTGCCGTGTATCACTGGGATCTCCATAGGCTTGCACCATCCTTGTTTAACAACGAGCGTCTTGCTTGGGACATTGCTAGTGCAAAACATATTCTTCCTTTATTTTCCAGAACCCCTCTTATTCAGCATGACTGGGTTCCAACCAAAGCATGGAGGCGTGATAAGGTGGATGCCTCTTGCGTTAATCCTCTCGCTGTCATATATCATCCAGATAAGTTGGGTGTATTGTTCAACGATGGCTTATCTCCGAATGGTACGCAGGGAGATCCTGCGGCGGGTGTCCCCTGTGAGGGAAGTCCTCATGAAACAAAGGAAAAGCCATTGCCGGGAACTCAACCGGCAATAGACCTAGCAATCTCCAACGCTATCAATGTATTAATATTCCATGCAAAACAATCCAGAAAAGCCAAAAAGGAAATCACGGAACGGCTCTGCAAAGAAAACTTCTTTGCCAAAGCCAAGAGTGCCAAGCAGTCTCGAAAGAAAGTTCGATCTGCTTTGGGCAAGCGTAAAGGGGCCGATTCTGGAGACAGAGTATCGGTTCCATCCTACGAGGAAGTGGAGAGCAGACTATGTGCATCACGAGAGCCGCACTCTCATAGAGATTGAGGGAGGGGCTTGGGGGGGGAGGCATTCTAGGGGTGGTGGATTCCTTAAAGATGCAGAGAAATATTGGGAGGCTACAAAGTTAGGCTGGAAGATTGTTAGGTGGACAGCCCCTCTTATTACCATAGAGAATTGCGAGAATCTGAAGGAAATGTTGGAAAATGAAATAATTGATTGAAAAATGAGAGATCATTTGACGATCCGCCAGATAGAACACAGAGAATATTTAAAATCTCCGTTGTGGAAGTCAATAAGGGCTAATGCAATAGAGCATTATGGTGAAGTTTGTGGGAAGTGCGGTGATTATGGAAATGATGTTCACCATATTACCTATGATCGCGTTGGAGGCCAAGAGTTGCTGGATGACTTGCAAGTATTGTGTAGAGACTGCCATGAAGCACTTCATGCCATAGAGAGAGCGACTAAAAGACAAAAAACCAAAAGAAGAGGATGCACAATTGAAGTTTTATATTCAATGCTTACAGATAAACATAAAAAGAAGATTGAATCAAAATACTCTGGAAATGCGTATTCTGTATTAACTGCACCATCTAAAGAGGGATGGGAGGCAAGAAAAATGGCTAGAAGGTTTGTAAATATTCAATTTATAGTTGGAAATTTGCATCCATCATATCCAATAGATAAAAGGCAATTGAATGCAATTAACCAATTTTTTTACAGACAAGAATATCAATTGCTGAAAAATAGCGGGATTTTAACAAGCGAAATTTCTAAATCATTGAGAAAAAAGTATTTTTCCTGTTGACATATACATTGAGCTAGATGTAAAAGCCAAGTTAGCTGAACCCAGTCATACTGGCGAGAGGATAGCCACCACTCAAAAATTGGGCGTTAATTATGGAGACTAGCCCGATCCAAAAACAAAGAGATGTTTGTGCTTTGCACTTATATTTCATCACTAAACCAAACCAATAATTTTTTACTAAAATGGCGATAACCTGCTCCACAGTGAACGATTTATTTCAACGTGAGACGAACAGATTCTCCGTTGATGTTCACGAACGTTATTCTGTTGACGGCCCTTGGGGTCGTCTAGTCCGTGTTGGCAAATTCCCACAGGGAATGGGCGTAACACTTTCCGAAATCACAGTTGAGCGTGTCCTCTCTGGCTCGTTTGAAAATAGCTGGAGTGATGTTGGAACTTCCAACGGCACTTCTTCAAATGGTTGCGTTCCTGCACCCGCTGATCTCTCCTTTGGGCAGACGATCCGCACTTGGAACCTCCAGACGAAGAGCTATCAGACCCCTTGCATCTGCTTGGACGATCTGAAGACCGCCTTCCAGATTGAGAACCAGATCGCCAAGACTGTCACCCAGCTTACCCAGCTGACGAAGACTGTTCTGGACAACCGCCGCCGCTCGGAGTATCTCCGCTTGGTCAGCAAGGTTGCTTCTGGCTACAACAC
>Ga0304728_1000279_pt1 | contig 42808 bp, 29 predicted proteins | sample C_130625_MF_Meta_FD_190476 | JGI IMG/M metagenome (GOLD analysis project Ga0304728, IMG submission 190476) | Freshwater microbial communities from Lake Croche, Canada to study carbon cycling - C_130625_MF_MetaG (v2) (version 2) | ecosystem: Environmental > Aquatic > Freshwater > Lake | place... | reverse complement strand
TTCGTCAATGGTCATTCTGTAATCGCACAAAACCCGATTGTTTTTTTCTGATTTTTCTTTGCTAAATAATGCAGGCAATTCATTGGCTAAATCATATCCCCTTCTCTTTAAAAATTCCTCAAATAAGGTAGGTGTAAAATTAGACTGTCCACGCGCATCATCTACTTCATAACTGTCATTAAAAAAACTACGCAAATTAGTTAGGTCGTGTCCTTTAAATGCGGTGTCGAATTTTTGTAGGTAATGTTGTAATGCTGTTGCAGAAAAATGGTCAATTACATAGCCTTCTCCACCTGGAGCAGCGCGCTCCACTTGCTTTCCATGCCATCCCATAAATACCGCATAAATACTCCAATTGCCTTTGGGCGCAACCCAATTCAATTGTCCGTCTGTATTGACTTTACTTGTTAAGTCAATAGGATTTTCTCCATTGCTATACGCCATTAATTTTTGAAGCGGTAATAGTCTGCTAAATCGAACCTGGTCTAAAGCCAATGCTTGTAAATCATTTGCCGAAAGTGGCTGTTTTATATCTTCAATTTTACGAGGCAGATAATTTTCTGTTCTTACCAATGGTTCTTGTAAAAATTGAATTTTTTCTTTAAGTGTTTCTCCGCTTTGCAGTGAGTACACTTTAAACTGCATATTTTTACTAGCATCTTCATCCCCAATCCAAGGACCACCAAATGGCCATCCTGTTGCATTTGCCAAATCAATCCCCAGGCCAAGTCTTTTACCTTCTGCGAGTGTATGGTCAAAAACGCCCATCCATTGTTTAGATAAAAATGGTATGTATTTATCTGTTTCTCCTTTAACACCATAAATGGGCGTTAGTTCTAACCCACCAAGACCAGCTTGTTGGTATTGTTGCATGACTGTTGTTAGGTCTTTGTTGTTTACTTCACTTCCAAGCCACCACCACCTTGTCCATGGTTTATTTGTTTGGGTAATTGTGGGCCATTTAATTTGTGCAAACAATGGCTGTTGTACCATTATGGCAAATACGCATACAAAAAAAACACGGGTTGTATTTGAGTACGCACTAAGGATCGAGGAAAAATTATTTTTTCTCATAAACAAGCAGTCAATTTAAACAGTGATATAGACGCAAAAGTTAAGCCCACTAAATTAGAAAGGCATCCTGTTGCATCCTGTCGCAAATAAAATTATCCTATTGTTAAAAAGGCCTTATTTAACGCTGAATTTATATTGGGTAGTAGTATGGTAAACTGCTCCTGGCAATAGCACTGTGCTAGCAAAATTTGGTTGATTTGGCGCGTCTGGAAAATGCTGTGTTTCTAAACAAAATGCAGACCGATATTCATAGGCTTTGCCATGCTTTCCTACTAGTTTTCCGTCTAAAAAATTACCGCCATAAAATTGAATGCCAGGCTCTTGTGTAAACACTTCCATAAAAATACCAGTAGCAGGTCCATAAACAGATGCCGCTAATTGTAAATCATTCCCTGGTTTTCTATTCAAGGCAAAATTATGGTCGTAACCCAATCCGTTTTTCAATTGTTGGTTAACTACTGCTAAACTGTCTCCAATAGCTCTTGGGGTTCTAAAATCGAAAGGATTCCCAACAACAGAAGCCAAAACGCCCGTTGGTATTAAAGTACTATCTACAGGAGTATAATTGTTGGCATTAATCATTAACAAATGATTGTTAATCGTTCCTGATGCAGCACCATTCAAATTATAATAAGCATGGTTGGTTAAATTAACCACTGTTTTTTTATCGGTAGATGCAGTATAGTCCATTTGTAAACTATTATCGTCGGCTAAAGTATAAACCACTTTAACAGTCAAATTTCCTGGATATCCTTCTTCTCCATCTGCAGATAAATAGGTTAATTCTAAAGACTGCGAACTAGTTTGATTGGCAGTCCAAACCCTATTATGAAAACCAGTTGGTCCACCATGCAAAGCATTGGGTGTATTGTTGATGGCTAGAGTATAGGTATTATTATCTAAAGAAAATTTCCCCTTAGCAATGCGATTTCCAGAACGACCAATTAGGGCGCCAAAAAAAGCTTCACTATTATGTAGGTAGTGATTTAAACTATCATATCCTAAAACAATATCCGTAAAACCTCCTGTTTTATTTGGCACAAAAAAGCTAACAATCCTACCACCAAAATTGGTGATAGAAACGGATAATTTATTTTTATTAGACAACACAAAAAGATCTACTTTTTTATTAGCTACTTCTTGTTGGTAAGCCAACTTAGAAGGCGCACTAGTGCTATCTTTCAGGGCATTATTATTAGTTGATTGATTGGCGCAACTAGCCATCAGTATCACCGTAAAAAAAGCGAAAGCAATCGTTAATTTTTGCATATGGTAAATTTTAAAAAATTACATTTTCATCTAACAAGCTTGTACCATTTCCAATAGAAACAATATAAGGTTTCATTTCGGTTCCAAATGCTTTTTGAAAAGCATTTCCAGCAGCTAATACAAAAGCCTCAACCGCATTTTCTTCCACCAAATTAATGGTGCACCCTCCAAATCCGCCACCCATCATTCTAGCACCTAAAACACTGGCATCTGTTTTAGCAAAATCGGCTAAAAAATCCAATTCTGCACAACTAACTTCATATAACTTACTTAATCCTTCGTGCGTTTCATACATCTTCTTGCCAAAAGCCTTAATATTTCCGGCTTCTAGGTCTTTACAGGCGTCTTGTAAACGCTTAATCTCTGCCACTACAAAACTACATCGATCAATAATTTTTTGGTCTGCATTTGCTAAACAATCCTTTAACATTTGCATCGTTACGTCTCGCAAACTAGCCACTGTAGGATATTTTTCTTGGATAATTTTTACACCTGCTTCGCACTCTTCTCTTCTTAAATTATATTCAGTTGCTGCTAAAGAATGCTTTACCCTAGTATCTAAGAGCACAATTTTAATGCCTTCTTGGTTAAAAGGCATATAATGATATTCTAGTGATTGACAATCTAACTGAATCACTGCATCTGTTTTTCCAAACATACTTGCAAACTGATCCATGATACCGCATTTAACTCCTACAAATTCGTTTTCTGCTTTCTGTGCCAAACGCACCATCTCCATTTTTGAAAGCCCTAATTGAAAAAGTTCATTCAATGCAAATACAGTGGCACATTCAACAGCAGCAGAGCTCGAAAGGCCTGCTCCCAAAGGAACATCGCCTGCAAGTACTGCATTAAATCCACCTAATTGATACCCATTTTTTTGCAGTTGATCAACCACTCCAATTAAATAGTTAGACCATGTTTTATCAGAAAAACTTAAGTTATTTATTGCTACAGAATAGCTATCGGCTAAATCGGCCGCAATTAAATGGACTTCCTTGTCTTCTCTTTTTGAAATAGCCAAATATATGGCTTTATCAATGGCGGCTGGCAATACAAATCCTTGGTTATAATCGGTATGTTCTCCTATTAAATTAATTCTACCTGGCGATTGTACAAATAGTGTGGGATGTCCAAAATTAGACACAAAAACAGTTCTTACTGTTTCAATGCAATGACTCAATTCAGTCGGCATAACAAGCAATTTATGTATTAAACATAAATCGAGCCGGAACAATTACGCCCCAGCTCAATTTTCGATTCCGTTAATCTCACTCGCTCACTCAAACAGTTTGTGAAAAAACAACAGGGTAAAATTAGTGAGAAATCTAATTAATTGTATATTTTACACTTATTAATTACAGAAATTGTTAAAAGCTATCCGTTTTCGTAAAGTTAAAAATTCAAAACAGTAGCTTGCTAATGCTATTCATTTTATTATGCCAAAATATTATAAACAAACCCGTCTTTTAATAGCAGTAGACTGTATCATCTTTGGCTTTGATGGTACTGAGTTAAAACTATTGTTAGTACAAAGAAGTCTTGAACCAGAAAAAGGAAAATGGAGTTTGATTGGTAGTTTTATTCGAGAATCCGAAGATTTTGAAAATGGAGCTGCTAGAATTTTAAAGGAACTCACTGGGCTAGAAGGCGTTTATTTAGAACAATTACATGCTTTTGGACGTCCAGATCGTGATCCATTAGAGCGAACTATTTCAGTTGCTTATTTTGCGTTGATTGATATTAACCAATACGAAAGACAAATAAACACTGACTTTCATGCCGAATGGTTTCCTATTCAAAAAACACCAAAATTAATTTTCGACCACGATCAAATGGTGCAAATGGCAAAGGAAAAATTGCGCTACAAAGCAGCTTTCCACCCCATTTTATTTGAATTATTGCCCGAAAAATTCACTTTGCCGCAATTACAAAGCCTATATGAAGGAATTTTTGATACCGAATTCGACAAACGAAATTTTAGCAGAAAAATTCAGTCGACAAAACTATTGGTCAAACAAAAAGACAAAGACAAAGAAAGTTCTAAAAAAGGCGCATACTATTATAAATTAGATAAAAGACGCTATGCGGCTAAATTCCATGCTTTTTTAAATTTCATTCCTAATCCCGATAATTTAAAATAAACAGCTCACCATAAAAAATACGATCGATTTTGAAAATATTAAATTACAAGTGTTAAATTGACACGAATTAGAATATTAATTGCTATATGGAAAATAAAAATTATGTTATAGGTGTAGATTACGGAACAGATTCTGTTCGGTCAATCATTGTAGATGCAAGTAATGGAATAGAAATTTGCGCTGATATATTTTATTATCCTCGCTGGAAGGCAGGGGCCTATTGCAATCCAAGCATCAACCAATTTCGACAACATCCACAAGATTATATTGATGGGCTAGAACAAACCATTATTAATTGTGTAAAAAAAGCAGGCCCTACTATTGCCGATGCTATTAAGGGTATTGGTATAGACACCACAGGATCAAGTCCTGTAGCCGTTGATCAATCAGGTACTCCACTAGCATTAACGCCCGCTTTTGCAGAAAATCCAAATGCCATGTTTGTGTTGTGGAAAGACCATACTGCTGTTAATGAAGCTGCTGCCATTAACCAACACGCTACAAAATTTCCTATTAATTATTTACAATTTGTTGGCGGAATATATTCTTCTGAATGGTTCTGGGCTAAACTATTACATATTTTAAAAGCAGACGCAGCAGTTGCCGAAGCTTGTTATACTTGGGTAGAACATTGCGATTGGATTCCATTTTTATTAACTGGAAAAACAAACGCATCAGAAATGAAACGCAGCGTTTGTGCAGCAGGTCACAAAGGACTTTGGTCGGCTGATTTTGGTGGTTATCCCCCCAATGAATTCTTCAAACAACTCGATCCATTATTAGATGGTCATTCAACTCGATTAGGTATCGAAACCTATACTTCTGATACAAGCGCTGGTAATCTATCTGCACAATGGGCTACGAAACTTGGTTTATCTGAAAATGTAGTGGTGGCAGTAGGTGCATTTGATGCACATATGGGTGCAGTGGGTGGTCAAATTGAACCCTATCATTTAAGTAAAGTAATGGGCACTTCTACCTGCGACATGTTAGTAGCGCCAAGAGTTGATATGGATAATAAACTAGTGCGCGGCATTTGCGGACAAGTAGACGGTTCTGTAATACCTGGTATGATTGGATTAGAAGCCGGTCAGTCTGCATTTGGCGATAGTTATGCATGGTTTAAAAATTTAATTTCATGGCCAATATATCAACTATTACATGCATCAGATATTGTAGATGCAAGTATTGCCGAAAAATTAAAGGAAGAAATATCGAATAAAATAATTCCCACTTTAAGTACCCAAGCAGCTGCATTACCACTTAACCATAACGACCCCATTGCACTTGATTGGTTGAATGGTCGACGCACACCTGATGCCAATCAATTACTTAAAAGCAGTATAAGTGGATTGAATTTAGCCACCGATGCCCCTGCACTATTTAAAGCCATTGTTGAAGGCACTTGTTTTGGTGCAAAAGCAATTGTTGATAGATTCATTAGCGAAGGCGTTCCAATAAAAGGTTTGATAGGATTAGGCGGCGTTGCCAAAAGATCTCCGTATATTATGCAAGTAATGAGTGATGTAATGAATATGCCAATAAGAATTCATAAGAGCGAACAAACCTGTGCACTAGGCGCAGCAATGTTTGCAGCTACTGCCGCACAAATTCATACAACTGTTGAAATAGCCATGGAAGCCATGGGACAAGGTTTTGAAACAACTTATTATCCCAATCCATCAAATACCGAATACTATGCTAAGCGAATGGCAAAATACCAAAACTTGGGTGGTTTTATTGAATCGAATTAATACAAATTAAAAGCATGTATCAACAAATTAAACAAGCCGCTTACGATGCAAATATGCAATTACCAAAACTTGGTTTAGTATTATTTACATTTGGCAATGTGAGTGTGGCAGACCATTCAAAAAAAGTGTTTGCCATTAAACCAAGTGGTGTTCCTTACGAAGACCTAACACCAGAAAAAATGGTGGTCGTTGATTTTAATAATAATATCATTGAAGGAACACTTCGCCCATCATCCGATACAAAAACACATGCTGTATTATATTCTAATTGGGATCATATAGGAAGCATTGTACACACCCATTCTACCTATGCAACAGCATGGGCACAATCTCAAAGAGCCATTCCAATTTATGGCACCACACATGCCGATCATAACACGGTTGATATACCCTGTGCCCCTCCAATGGATGATAGTATGATTGAAGGAGATTATGAATACCAAACAGGTTTACAAATCATCAATCATTTTAATGCTTTAAACTTTAATTACAAAGAAGTTGAAATGGTATTAGTTGGTAACCACGCACCTTTTACTTGGGGAAAAAATGCAGAAAAAGCAGTCTACAATGCAGCGGTATTAGAAGAGTTGGCAAGAATGGCTTATTTAACAGAACAAATTAATCCGTCTGCTCCAAAACTAAAAGATGCATTGATAAAAAAACACTACGAACGCAAACATGGAGTGGATTCTTATTATGGTCAATAATAATATGCAATAATTTAATTATAATTCTTGGGTATGAAAAAACACTTATTCATTATTTCATTCGTTTGTTTTTTTACAGCAAATGCACAACAAAAAGACTACCCTATTCAGTCGGTTGATTTTACGCATGTACAATTGAACGATCGATTCTGGATGCCTAGAATTGAAACCAATAGAAAAGTAACCATCCCTGCATCTTTTGAAAGATGCGAAAGCACAGGTCGTGTAAAAAACTTTCAAATGGCTGCATTAAAATCAGGGAAATTTTGCACACGTTATCCTTTTGATGATACCGACATTTATAAAACAGTTGAAGGTGCTTCTTATTCTTTGGCTATACATGCCGATGCTACACTAGACAAATATTTAGATAGCTTAATAGTACTTATTGGAAATGCACAAGAGCCCGACGGCTACTTATATACCGCTAGAACCATTGACCCTGTTAATGTACACGGATGGATTGGTAAAGTAAGATGGGAAAAAGAAAGAGAACTTAGTCATGAATTATACAATGCTGGACATTTGTACGAAGCCGCTGCTGCACATTATTTAGCCACAAAAAAAAGAAGCTTACTTGATATTGCTATAAAAAATGCAAACTTGGTTTGTGCTGTTTTTGGACCCGATAAAAAACAGGTGGCACCAGGTCATGAAATTGTTGAAATGGGCTTGGTTAAACTATATCGCATTACTGGTAATTTAAATTATTTAACCACTGCTGCATTTTTTATTGAACAAAGAGGCAAGTATAAAGGATACGATTCCAAAAGCAAAGACCCATTTAAAAATGGTGCCTATTGGCAAGATGACGTGCCTGTAATTGCACAACAAGAAGCAGAAGGACATGCCGTTAGAGCAGGCTATTTATATGCTGCAATGGCAGATGTAGCAGCACTTACAGGCAATAAAGATTTACTCAATGCAGTAGATAGAATTTGGAGAAACGAAGTGGGTAAAAAAATGTATGTGCAAGGTGGTGTAGGATCTATTGGTGATGGCGAACGTTTTGGCGAAAATTATGCATTGCCAAATGCCACAGCATACAACGAAACCTGCGCTGCAATTGCAAATATTTATTTTAATCAACGCATGTTTTTATTGCACGGCGATGCACAATATGTTGATGTATTAGAAAAAATTCTTTACAATGGATTTCTATCGGGTATTGGCTTAGATGGCAAATCTTTTTTTTATACTAACGCCTTGCAAATTCATAACTATTTCAAACATCCAGATATGGAAGGAGCTCGCTCTGGTTGGTTTGAATGTTCTTGTTGCCCAACAAATATTGCACGGCTAATGCCCGCTATTCCTGGCTATATCTATGCACAAAAAAATGATAGTATTTACGCAAACTTATTTATTGCAGGAACCGCCACTATTCAATTAAAAAACACCGCTGTAGAAATTACACAAACCAATAATTACCCCTGGAATGGAAATTTGCAATTCACTATATCTCCAAAAGCAACTACTGATTTTAATTTATTGATTCGTATTCCAGGTTGGGCGCAAAACAAAGCCATTCCATTTGATGTATACCAGTTTGCAAAACAGTCAACAACGAAAACCACTATTAGCATTAATGGCAAAGCAGTTGACTATCCAATACAAAATGGCTACGCAATATTACACCGAAATTGGAATAAAAATGACCAAGTATCAGTTGCGCTTCCACTAGAAATTAAAAGAATAAAATCCGATACTTTAATAACTGACAATATTGGTAAGATTGCCCTACAAAGAGGACCAATTGTATATTGTGCAGAATGGAAAGACAATAATGGAAAAACTTCCAATATTATTGTACCGGCAAATGCAGCATTTACAGCAGTTTATAATGCTAGTTTATTAAATGGCGTAACGGTATTAAAAACACAAACACCTGTTGTGCAACTAAATAATAATGGAATTGACATTAACACCAAACAGCAAACCTTCACAGCAATCCCTTACTATGCTTGGGCAAACAGAGGCAAAGGAGAAATGACTGTTTGGTTTCCCGAAAAAATTACCGCAATAGATTTATTAAGTAAATAAAAAAGATCCTAAAAAAATAACAATGATTGATTTAAAAAAATTAGAAGTATGGTTTGTGACTGGTAGCCAAGATTTATATGGCGAAGAAACCTTGCAAAAAGTTGCAGAAAATTCTGCTACAATTACAGCATACCTAGATCGTGCACCAGAGATACCAGTAAGTATTGTATATAAACCAACTGTAAAATCTGCCGATGAAATATTTGCAGTAATGCAAGCAGCGAATAACGAAAGCAACTGTATTGGTGTTATTGCATGGATGCACACGTTCTCACCTGCAAAAATGTGGATTGGTGGATTGAAAATTTTAAAAAAACCATTGCTCCATTTTCACACCCAATTTAACAGAGATATTCCTTGGGCTACCATGGACATGGATTTCATGAATCTTAACCAAAGTGCGCATGGCGATAGAGAGTTTGGTTTTATCATGAGTCGTATGCGCATCAATAGAAAAGTAGTTGTAGGTCATTGGCAAGACCACGAATCTTTAAATAAGATTAATGGATGGATTCGTGCAGCTGCTGGTTGGAACGACTGGCAGGGTGCTAAATTTGCGCGCTTTGGAGATAATATGCGCAACGTAGCTGTTACCGAAGGCGATAAAGTTGAAGCAGAAATAAAATTCGGTTACTCTGTAAATACTTTTGGTGTTGGAGACTTAGCAGCAGTAATTAATGCTGTTTCTGAATCTGCTATAGACCAAGTAATTACTGAATACGAAAATAGTTATACATTGGTTCCTGCTCTACAAAAAGATGGTGCACAACACAGCTCATTACGTGATGCTGCAAAAATAGAAATTGGCATTCAAACATTTTTAGAGAATGGAAATTTCAAAGGTTTCACCACTACTTTCGAAGACCTGCATGGGATTGTTCAATTACCTGGCATTGCTGCTCAGAGATTAATGACTAAAGGCTATGGATTTGCAGGTGAAGGCGATTGGAAAACAGCCGCACTGGTTCGAGCAATGAAAGTAATGGGAAGCGGTTTAAAAGGCGGTAATTCATTTATGGAAGATTATACTTATCATTTTCATCCAGATAATAGAATGGTATTGGGCGCACATATGTTAGAAATTTGCGAGTCTATTGCTGATGCAAAACCAAGTTGCGAAATACATGCTTTAGGCATTGGCGGAAAGGCCGATCCTGTGAGATTGGTTTTTAACTCCGGACCAGGACCTGCTTTGAACGCATCAATTGTTGATATGGGTAACCGATTTAGGTTATTGGTTAACGAAGTGTTGGCCGTAAAACCATTCGATCAATTACCTAATTTACCTGTAGCGCGCGTTTTATGGAAACCTTATCCTAATATGCATACAGGTTGTGCCGCATGGATATTAGCAGGAGGCGCTCACCATACTTGTTATAGCCAAAATTTGTCTTCAGAACATTTAGAAGACTTTGCAGAAATGGCTGGCATCGAATACTTATTAATTGGAAAAGAAACCCAACTATACCAATTTAAAAATGAATTACGTTGGAATGAAGCTTTTTATAAATAAATTGTAACGCAGAAAATTTTAAACTAACATTTAAACTACCAAAATTGCTTGCCCATGAACAGTAAACTAGCCAACATCGACTATGTTATTTTTCTCATCTATTTCTTGATTGTATCAGGATATGGTTATTGGATCTATAAGAGAAAAAAGAAAGGTACCATGGATACCAAAGACTTTTTTCTTGCAGAAGGATCCCTTACTTGGTGGGCAATTGGCGCCTCACTAATCGCTTCGAATATTTCTGCAGAGCAATTCATTGGAATGAGCGGCAACGGCTTCTTTGTGGGCATTGCAGTAGCTTCTTATGAATGGTTGGCTGCTATTGCACTAATTATAATTGCAGTATGGTTTATGCCAGTGTATTTAAAGAACCATATTTTCACTATGCCACAGTTCTTAAAAACAAGGTATAATGAATCAGTGAGTTTGGTAATGACCATCTTTTGGTTATTCCTATATGTATTTGTAAACATTACTTCCATTATGTTTTTGGGGGCAACCGCTATTAATAATTTAACCGGTGGAACCAATCTGCACTTAGTAATGTTATTATTAGCTGTTTTTGCCATATTCATTACACTAGGTGGAATGAAAGTAATTGGATATACCGATATCATTCAAGTAGCCGTGTTAATTATTGGTGGTTTAGCAACTACTTATATTGCACTAACATTAGTGAGTGAGAAATTTGGTTTTGGAAAAGATGCAATAGCTGGCTTCAACCAACTATTAGTACAAGCACCAGACCATTTTCATATGATGCTTAAAAAACCAACTGCTACCACACCTCAAGGAGAAATTAATAAATACTTGATATTACCAGGCTTAACCATGTATTTTGCTGGTCAATGGATTGTGAATTTGAACTATTGGGGATGTAACCAATACATCACTCAACGTGCATTGGGTGCAGATTTAAAAACTGCTAGAACAGGTATTTTATTTGCAGGATTTTTAAAATTATTAATGCCTGTTATTGTAATGCTCCCTGGTATAGCTGCTTATGTTTTGTATAAGAATGGTTCTTTACAACAAGAAATGAATGCGGGTGGAAAATTCTTAACAGATAATGCTTATTCATCTATTCTTGGATTTTTACCAACTGGCTTGAAAGGCTTGTCATTAGCGGCTTTGACTGCTGCTATTGTAGCATCTTTGGCTGGTAAGGCAAATAGTATTTCTACTATTTTCACGCTCGATTTATATAAAAAATACATCAATACCAATGCAAGTGAAAAGAAGATGGTATGGGTTGGCAGGATTGCTATTTTAGCAGCTATGGCACTATCAATTGTATTTACTTGGGATGATTTATTAGGCATTGGCGGAGAAGGTGGATTTACCTTCATTCAAAAATATACAGGACTCATTAGCCCGGGTGTATTTGCCATGTTTATCTTAGGATTCTTTTGGAAGCGAACTACAGCTACTGCAGCAATTGTAGGTTTGATTACTGGCTTTTTATTGGCCTTATTCTTTAACAATTATGCTCCACAAGTATTTGGTAACGAAACTTTGTTATACACAGCGTTCCCGAATGGTAAAGGTGGATTTGAAATTCCTTTCTTAGTAGGAATGGGATGGTCATTCTTCTTTACTATGGTGGCAATGATTGGTGTAAGCTTAACCGGACCTGCGGTAAATGCAAAAGCTTTTATCTTAGACAAAACCATGTTCAAACTATCACCAACGCATATGGCAATGGTGGTTACTACTTTAATTATTATTACATTATTGTATGTTAGATTCTGGTAGAAAGAACCAAGTTTAAATAAAAGTTTACATAAAAAAACAGGCTGTACCTTAAATGATACAGCCTGTTTTAATGTACGCACTTGACAAATACATTTGTTGAAATTTCTACTATTATTTTCTGTTCAAATTGTTTTAAATTAATACTTTGAATGAATTCAAGTACAATATAAAATAAAGAATTTAAGTAAGTAATTACACTAATTTTTCAATACCTAATTCTCTATAATCTGTAATAAATTGTATGATATTATTGTAAGCAGCAAACTCGTGCGCTTCATGCATGGTGGTTAACACTACTGCGCGCATACCCGCTCTCTGTGCGGCTTCTACCCCTTTTGGCGCATCTTCAAAAACAATGCATTCTTCTGGCAATACACCCAATTCAGCTGCACCTTTTAAATAGGTTTCTGGATCTGGTTTACTTTCTAATACATCATCTGCACTTACAATAGAATCAAAATAATGTCTGAGGTCTAAACCGTCTAAAACAAAATTAATATTGAATGGAATAGCGGCCGATCCAATACCCATGCTGATATTTTTATTTTTTGATGCAGCTAAAAATTCTGCCAATCCATCTATTAATTTTAAGATGGGTCGGTATGCTGCTTGGTATCTTTTTTCTTTTTCTACAGACAATACATTCATTTCTTCCAGTGTAAAACGATCCTTACCAAAAACGCGAATAAGCAATTCGGTATTCTTGCCATACATATGAGATTTCACTTCATCCCAAGTCATATTAGCACCCAAGTCGTCGTTTAAAATATGAAACCAAGCTTTATTATGGTAGTGCATATCGTCAATCATCGTTCCATTCAAGTCGAATAAAAAAGCTTTTACTGGTATGGCCATTGGTATTATTTATTTAAAAAAATTATTTGCTTTTAACCTAGTAAACATTAATCCAAAAACAATCTATTAAAACCACCATCAAATCAACTTATTTAATTTGATTTTAATAGTACTGTTTGACTCTTAACAGTATTGAATTGTGTTAAATAATAACCATCAGTTGTTTTAGTACTCGTAGTTTTTATACCAATAATAGTTATTGGGTTTTGGGTTCTCAATTTACACAAGCCACCTTTCAAAGAAATAATTCGGGCAGTTGATAATTTATTTTCCTTCCATTGTATATCTACCTCAAAAGCACCCCTTGCACGCAAACCCTTGATATCACCCGATTTCCAAGCAGATGGCAGTGCAGGCAATAAATGAATTTCATTTAAATGACTCTGTAATAACATTTCTGTCATACCTGAAACAGCACCAAAATTTCCATCAATTTGAAATGGTGGATGTGCATCAAATAAATTTGCATAAGAGCCACCGCCTTTAGAATAATTAGTGCCAGAAGTACTTACATACCTTAAAATATTTCTTAGTAATGAATAGGCATGGTCTCCGTCTAATAACCTCGACCAAAAATTAATTTTCCAGGCCAAACTCCAACCCGTTCCTTCATCACCTCTTAGTTCTAAGGTTTTTTTTGCAGCAGCAGCTAATGCAGGCGTTGTAATGGGCGAAATTTGTTTACCAGGATGCAGGGCAAATAATTGCGATACGTGTCGGTGGTGAGGATCAACATCTTCCCAGTCTTTATACCATTCTTGCAAATTACCTTTTGCACCAATCTGTAGCGGAAATAATTTAGCATAGCGTTCTGATACTAGGGTTTGAAATTTATTATCTATCCCTAACACCTTTGCCGCTGCGATAGTATTGCTAAATAAATCACGAATAATCGACATATCCATTGTTGTAGCCACAGATACACTTCCTGTTTTTTTCTCGCCAAAAATAAAATCATTTTCAGGCGACATAGCAGGCATGGTTACCCATAATCCACTACTGTCTTTTACCAACCAGTCTAGTGTAAATTCAGTTGCACCTTTCATAACAGGATACCATTTTCTTAAAAAAGCTGTATCCATACTGAATAAATAATGCTCCCATAAATCTTGGCTCAACCAATTGGCACCCATACTCCAATTGGCCCATCTAGGATCTCCTTTTCCTAAATCACCTACCGGATTAGACAAACCCCAGATATCACTATTGTGGTGCGCCACCCAGCCTTTCATATTATAAAACTCTTTGGCAGTAACAGCTCCCGTAACTGAAATATCTTTTATTAAATCAAATAGTGGCGCATGCATTTCAGATAAATTGGTCATCTCTGAAGGCCAATAATTCATTTCTGTATTGATATTGATGGTATAATTAGAACTCCAAGGAGCTTTAAATTCTTTGTTCCAAATACCTTGCAAATTTGCTGCAGTACCACCGGGCCTTGAACTAGAAATTAATAAGTACCTGCCAAATTGAAAATACAATGACTCTAACAAAGGATCATCCGCGCCTTTTGTATAACCAATTAATCTTTCATCTGTTGGCTTTAAAGAATTCTCTGTTTGTTGGTTATTATTTAATGAAAAAGATACCCGTTTAAAATAATGGTTAAAATCATTTAAATGAGCTGTTGTTAATTGTGCAAATGATTTTTTTGCTGCATTATTCAAATAAGTTGACACCAATTTCGATTCATCCTTCCCTTGACTATCTGGACATTTATCGAACCCATTAAAACTAGTGGCTGCACTCACCAATAAAATAAGTTCTGTTGCATGATTAATTTGAATGCCCGTAGTATCCGTTATAATTTGTCCGTCTTTACTAATTGCCCTAATTCGATAATCGAATCGCATTCCATTACAACCACTAGCATCTGTATAACTGACAGGATTTTTTTTGTCTCGAACATAACTTGGAAAATTTACGCTTGGCGCCCTACCCTTTATGCCATATTCATTATTCGATATAACAAATGGCTGATTTTGCAAAAGAGACTTGGCTAAAATATGGAGGTTCAATTGACCAGGTTTATCTGATTTAATTTTCACCACCATTACTTGGTCGGGAGCAGATACAAATATTTCTCTTGAATAATTAACACCCCCACTTGAAAACCGAGTGCTAGCGGTAGCTGTTGCAATATTTAAATCGCGGTAATAATTCGTTGCATTGGTATCCACTAATTGTTGACGAATTACCAAATCTCCTAAGGGCATATAACTCTCCGAATAAACACCTTGTAATTTTTTTGTTAACTGCTCAGCTAATTTATAGTTTTCTTTAAACAATGCTTCTCTAACCAGTGGCAATATGGATGGAGCAGATGGATTCACATTGGTTTTAACAGGGCCACCACTCCATAAACTTGATTCGTTTAATTGAATCAACTCTTGGTTTATGCCACCAAAAACCATTGCGCCTAATCTACCATTGCCAAGTGGTAAGGATTCTGTCCAAACTTTGGCGGGTTGTTTATACCACAACACAGCAGACTGTGCAGAAATATTGGAACAAAATAATAGCAGCAAAAAACTAGCAAGTAAAGCTTTACGCATAAAATGAGTTGTTGTTAAAATAAAAATGCAACTATTGCTAGTAGCATTTGAAAGATATTAATTTTTTTGAAACTGTAGTTGAAATAAATGTAACCAGTTCTAAAGCAAATAGCGGATGAAAGATTGAATACCACTTACTAATTGCTATTACAAAATAAACGCAGCATGTTTTTCTGGAATTTCAACCAATTGAAATCCTTTTCTACGTAAGCGACTAGCAAAATCTTGTTGAACATCAAATTCGCCATGTACCAGAAACAAGGTTTTTATTAAGGCAGGATCTTGACAACTTATAAATTGACACAAATCTTCGTAATCGCCATGGGCACTCATACTGCGCATAGAACCAATTTCTGCTGTAACATCAAATTCTTCTCCAAAAATTCGCACTTCTTTATCGCCATTTAATAACCTACCACCCAATGAACGAGGCTCGCAATAGCCAACCATTAAAATAGTATTTTCTGCACCAGTAATATTATTCATGATATGGTGCTTTACCCTACCAGCATCAGCCATACCACTTGCAGAAATAATAATACAAGGTTCTTTGAAAAAATTAAGTTGTTTACTTTCTTCAACTGTTTTAACATAATTCAATCCTTCAAAATCAAATGGATCAGTATCTGTTTCCATTAATTTTTGAATCCTGTTATTAAAATACTTTGCATTTTTTTTGATGACTTGAGTGGCTTCACTACTCAATGGGCTATCTACAAAAACAGGGATTTTTGGAAGTCGATTTTCGTTGCTTAATTGATTTAAATCATAGAGAATTTCCTGGGTTCTTCCAACACTAAATGCAGGTATAATTAATTTTCCTTTTTTTACAACACAAGTATGCTGAATCCATTTCAATAAAGAATCTGGCGTACTGAAAACTTCATCGTGCAATGAATTACCATAAGTGCTTTCTAATAACAAATAATCTGCTTGTGGAAATACAGCTGGAGAACGTAATATCACATCCCTATATCGGCCAACATCTCCACTAAAACTAATACGGGTAACTTTATCACCTTCTGTAATTTTTAAATGAACGGCAGCACTACCAATAATATGTCCTGCATCTGTAAATAATAATTCTACTCCACTATAAATGGTTTGCCAAGTATCATATTCTACTGCAGTTAATTTATTTATGGTATTTTTTGCATCATCAATTGAGTACAATGGTTCGTAAATAGGTAAGCCTTGTTTTGCCCTGCGTTTGTTGATGAATTTGGTGTCGGCTCTTTGAATTTCTGCAGAGTCTTCTAATAAAATAGACGCTAAGTCTTTCGTGGCAGGCGTACAAAAAACGTTTCCTTCAAATCCATCCTTTATTAATTTAGGAATCAAACCAGAATGGTCGATATGTGCGTGTGATAATACCATTACTGATATCTCACTAGCTTCAAATCCAAATGCGCGATTCATTCCATCGGTTTCTTTTCCCATCCCCTGAAACATGCCACAGTCCAACAAGATTTTCTTTCCACTGTTTAGTGTAATTAGATGTTTTGATCCGGTAACTGTTCTTGCGGCACCATGAAAGGCTATATTCATTGAATAGATTTTACTTCTTTTTTGACTTGAAACTCCAAGTAAACCAAAACTCCGAAACCATTTCGCCAGCTTGACTTTTTCCAACAGAATAGCAAACTACTGTTTGACCTTCGCCAGTGATTACTGCTTGTTCAACTGCATTGGCAATTGCAGCACCATCATTACAAGTAAAATCAGTTCTATCAGTTGCTTTTTTATGAAACTTTGCTTCCATGCCAACTACTAGCATACTCACAACAGGATTGCGTTTGTAAATCTGACCTATTGCGAGTATACCGGAACTCATTTCGGCAGCCATTGATTGTGTGCCAAAATACATTGACTTAAATGGATTTTTATTAAACCATTTATAAGGCACTGTAATCATAGATTTTCCTTCTTCCAATTCTTTAATACTTAATCCCGTAAAGAGTGCTGCAGGCAACTTAAGCAACATGAAAAATTTAAACTTCCATGAATTGGCAAACGTTTTTTTAAAATCTATGAAATTAGGATTCACAAAAAGTCAATTTATTTTGTTGCGTAATTTTTAGGATCTAAAGCACCTGGTCTCCAATCGTTAAAAAAGTCAATTACTTTTCTTTTATTATAGCCTTTTCCTTCTTCTAAATAAGATGAGTTTTGGGTATGCAATAATTTTCCGCTGCCATCTAAAATTAAAAATACCGGAAAGCCAAAACGTTGTGCATAGCCATAACTAGCAAACACCGCATCGTTTTTATTTTCTTGGCTATAATTTAAATGATACACAATATAATTTGCATGAATTGCTGAATCCATTTGTTTGTCATTGGTAGTTGTTTTGTTAAAAAGCAAACACCAACTGCACCAGTTTCCACCTGCTTGAATTAATACATGCTTATTGGCTTTTTTAGCTTCTTTCACTGCCATGGCAATTTCTTTTACAGCATCTGCATTGGGTGTATATAATTTAACGGTATCAACAGGTTTAGACACCAATGCAACTGCTTGTGCATTTGTTATAGACGAAAATCCAATTAGCAATAAAAAAACAAATAATCCTTTTTTCATGTGTTATAATTTGAAGATAAAAAATGATTTATAAAAGTATAGCAGCTAGTGCATAGTCGGCCACTAATATCAATATACAACTTACTACAACAGCACTTGTACTTGCTCTACCAATTTCTAAAGATCCTCCTTTAACATGGTACCCAAAATAGGCCGGTACCGTACTTAAAATAAAAGCGAATGTATAGGCTTTGTACAATGCAAAATTGATATTGTATAAATTTAAATTTTGGCGCAATCCAATATCAAAAATATCATTTGCAATAATACCAGACATAGCTCCTGCAGTTCTTCCGCCCCAAATACCCAATACCGCCGATATAACAATCAAGCAAGGAATTGTTACTAATGCTGCCAATATTTTTGGGAAGATTAAATAGCTCTTTGAATTAATACCCATAATTTCTAGCGCATCAATTTGTTCGCTAATGCGCATATTACCAAGTTCACTAGCTATTTTACTTCCAACCACTCCTGCTAGTACAACACTTAATACAGTAGGCGATAATTCTAAAATAATACTATCCCGTACAATTTGTGCAACTGTAGACATTGGTACCAACGGACTTACCAACTGATAAGCAGTTTGCACTGTTGTTACCGCTCCTAAAAAAATAGAAATGATTACCACAATTGGCAGTGCACCAATACCAATTTCCACGCACTGATGTATCAATTCTTTCCAATACATACGCCAATTTTCGGGCTTGGTAAACATGCCTTTTAGCATCAATAAATAAGATCCAAAATGGGTGAAAAATGTCATGCTATTTTTTTATTTCTTACGTTTTTTTAATCTTTTCCACCAACTACTAGTTTGCACCTGTACATTAATATCGCCTTTGCATTTCAATTGGGCATCCACCACTGCCACAATAGCCATGTTTATAATATTACGAACACTACTACCCAATTGTAATACATGAACTGGCTTTTTTAATCCCAATAAAATTGGTCCAATAGCATCTGCACCACCAATTTCTTTTAATAAATTATAAGTAACATTTCCAGAAGTTAGGTTTGGAAACATTAACACATTTACTTCTTCATTTACTAATTCACTAAATGGATAATTGTCTCGTAATATTTCTTTGTTAAATGCCAAACTACCTTGCATTTCACCATCTACAATTAAAGAAGGATTTCTTTGTTTTAAAATGCGTGTTGCCTCAGCCACAAGTTTTGCTTCGGGCGAATCGCTACTTCCAAAATTGCTGTAGCTTAACATGGCAATTCGAGGTGTTAAATTAAAGTTCCTTACTTCTTTTGCCACCATCATGGTAATATCTGCTAACTCAATAGCAGTAGGATTAAAATTCACCGTAGTATCTGCCAAAAACAAAGGACCTTTTTTGGTTAATAGCAAATACATACCTGCTATTTTTTTAACGCCTTCTTCTGTTCCTATAATTTGAAGTGCTGGTCGAATAGCTTCGGCATAATTTTTAGTAAGACCCGATAACATAGCATCTGCATCGCCAGTTTCCACCATCATACATCCAAAATGATTGCGGTCTTTCATCATTTTATTACTCTCATAATGATTTACTCCACGCCTTTGTCTTTTCTTAAAAAACATTTCGGCATAAAGTTCTCGCTTCGCTTCATTTTCGTCACTCCTAGGATCAATAATTGGCAAATCTGTTAAGTCGATATTATTTTGTTCTGCAATGGCACGAATTTTAATAGGATCGCCTAATAAAATAGGATAAGCAATACCCTCATCATATACAATACTTGCTGCTTTTAATATTTTAATATTGTCGGCTTCTGCAAATACCAAACGCTTTGGTTCCTTTCTTGCTTTGTTACCAATCACACGCATCAATTGGTTGTCTAATCCTAAGCGTTTATTTAATTCCAATGCATAAGCATCCCAATTGGTAATTGTTTTTTGAGCGACACCCGATTCAATTGCTGCTTTTGCAACAGCTGGTGCAACCGTTGCTAATAACCTTGGATCTAAAGGCTTTGGAATAATATACTCCGGACCAAAAGACATATTCTGTTGGTTATAAGCCATGTTTACAATATCTGGTACTGCAGATTTTGCCAAATCAGCCAAAGCCCTAACTGCTGCGAGTTTCATGGCTTCGTTAATTTGTTTAGCGCGAACGTCTAAAGCGCCTCTAAAAATATACGGAAAGCCCAATACATTGTTTACTTGATTGGGATAATCAGTTCTGCCGGTTGCCATAATCAGGTCTTTTCTAACAGCGGCTGCATCGGCATAGTTTATTTCTGGATCAGGATTGGCCATGGCAAAAACAATGGGGTTTTTTGCCATCGATTTAACCATCTCTTGTGTAATTACATTACCTACACTTAATCCTAAAAACACATCTGCATCCTTCATGGCTTTGTCTAAATTCCAATCAGGTTTTTTCACTGCAAATTTTTCTCTGATAGGCCCAAGATCGGTTCTGCCTTGGTGTAATACTCCGTCTTTATCAAATACAATAAAATTCTCGTAACGCGCTCCTAGTGCCACATACAGCTGTATACAAGCCATTGCTGCAGCGCCTGCACCATTAATTACAAAACGTACTTTTTCAATTTTCTTTTTTTGTAATTCGAGTGCATTCAACATGGCCGCACTACTAATAATAGCTGTACCATGTTGGTCGTCGTGCATGACAGGAATATTCATTTGTTCTTTGAGCTGTTGCTCTATGTAAAAACATTCCGGCGCCTTAATATCTTCTAAATTAATGCCCCCAAAAGTGGGCTCTAAAGCTTTAACTATTTGAACAAATTTCTCGGGATCTTTTTCGTTGATTTCAATATCAAACACATCTATATCCGCAAATATTTTAAACAATACTGCCTTTCCCTCCATTACTGGCTTACTTGCATCAGGACCAATATCTCCAAGACCTAAAACAGCAGTCCCATTGGTAATTACCCCTACCAAATTGCCTTTTGCAGTATATTTATAAACATCTTCTATATTATTGAAAATCTCTTTGCATGGCTCGGCAACTCCAGGGCTATAAGCCAAACTCAAATCGCGTTGTGTTTTAGCCTCTTTGGTAGGAACTACTTCAATCTTACCTGGCCGACCATTTGCATGGTATTCAAGTGCCTGTTCTTTTCTTAAATCTGCTTGTTTAGACATCGTTTGTTTTTAAGCTTTCTAATCGTTGCAATTCACAAAATTACAACATAAACAATCGCATTATACAGTTGCTTTTGCACCCAACCAGGCCATCATTCCCATTCCTGTTTCAATAGCTCTTTCGTCGATATTGAATGTTGGCGTATGCACATTAGAAACAATTCCTTCCAATTCATTGCGAACACCAAGTCTAAAAAAGCAACCAGGAACTAATTGGGTATAATAACCAAAATCTTCGGCGCCCATTCGCATTTCTGTTTCTGGCACATTGCCATTACCCATATAGGTTTCTGCTAATTGCCAATTGGTATCTGTAAAAGCCGGATCATTATCTACGGTTGGATAACCCACATCAACCAAAACATCTATTTCAGCGCCCATCGACTCGGCAATACCTGTTGCTAGTTTGCGAATTAAATCATGAGCTTTATAACGCCAGGTTTCATCCATTGCGCGGAATGTTCCTTTGAGTTTTACTTCGCTTGGAATAACATTCGTAGTGTGTCCGCCTTGAATAGAACAGATTGATAAAACCGATGGTGATGCAGGATTATTATTACGAGAAATAATTTGTTGTAAACTCACAATTAAATGCGAGGCAATTAAAATAGTATCTGCTGTTAAATGCGGTGCTGCTGCATGACCACCTTTGCCACGAATGGTAAAATACAATTCATCGGCACTAGCCATTACCCTTCCTTTTCTAAAACTTAATTTGCCAAAATCTAAACCTGGATGAACGTGTAAGGCAATGATACCAGCAGGTGCAGGGTTTTGCAATACACCGTCTCTAATCATATAACTAGCCCCACCCGGATTTTTCTCTTCGCCTGGTTGAAAAATTAATTTTACAGTTCCTTCCCACTCATTTTTTAAAGCAACTAAAATTTTTGCTGCTCCCAATAAAATAGTAGTATGTACATCATGCCCACAAGCATGCATAATTCCTTCATTTAATGACTTATAACTCAAGTCATTTTCTTCTTGAATTTGCAAGGCATCCATATCTGCTCTAAGTGCTATTACGCGACTTTTTGGATTTTTTCCTTCAATGATTCCTACCACACCTGTTGTTGCAATCACTTCAAACGAAATACCCATTTCGCTTAGTTTCGATTGCACAAATTTACTGGTTTCAAACTCTACATAACTTAATTCTGGATGTGCATGTAAATGACGTCGGACCGCTATAAATTCTTCTGAATAGGCTTTTGATAATGACTGTATATTTTCAAGTAATTCCATACTTTAATTGCTTATTATTATTGATTTTCTTCCGTTTCTTTGCTTGGGGTGTAATCAATTGTATCTTCTACTATAAATACACCATCTGGAAATAATTTATTAATACTCAAACGAAATTTTTCTGCCTCTGCTTTTGTTATAAAATTGCCCATTCGTACTTTAAAATTAGGCGACTGAAACAAGGTAACTGTTTTTTGATCAGGAAAACGGGCCAATAAATCTGCTTTTGTTTTAAAAGCAAGGTCTCTGCTTGCTGTACTTAGTACTTGAATACGAAATCCCTTGTATTGACCAGTACTCGTTAACTGAGCAGCGCGACTATTAATTTGTGCTTGTTTGGCTGTTAACACATCTAGTCGGGCATCTTTGTGAACTATTATTGTATCATTCGCATACAAGCTTAATGTTGAAGCGAAAATAAATACAAATAAAAAAATAGCAGTTTTCATACACAACTAAATAATAGGTAGTAGTTCCATTAAACTACTACAAGTTAAAATTAATAGTTTGAACTAGCAATAGGCGCCCCTGTTACAATAGCAACTCCAGCACTACATCCTAGTCTAGTAGCACCAGCTTCCACCAATTCTTTTGCAAATGCATAATCCCTTATACCACCTGAAGCCTTTATTTGAACATACTCAGGCAAATGCAGTTTGAATAGTTTAACCGCTTCAACAGTGGCTCCTTTTTCGGCATAGCCGGTTGATGTTTTTAAATAATCAATACCTGCTGCTCCATAGATATCGCAACAGGCAATAATTTCTTCATTGGTTAGCAACCCGCTTTCTATAATTACTTTAATGATTTTATTTTTACGCTTTACTATTGGCATGATATGATTGATTTCATTTGCCAAATAAGTATAGTCTTTATTTTTTATAGCCGAAATATTACAAACAACGTCTAATTCATCTGCGCCATCCACCATTGCCAATACAATCTCTGCAATCTTTGATTCGACTGCTGAATACCCAAAAGGAAATCCAATAACCGTTGCCACTTTTACCTTACTTGACTGCGTTAGTGATTTTGCCAACTTAACAAAATTTGGTGGCACACAAACAGCCGCAAATTGATAGTCCATTGCTTCTTTGCATAATTTTTCAATGTCTGCTACCAATGTTGTTGGCTTAAGAATCGTATGGTCTATATAACTATTAAGTTGCATGATTAAAATTTAAAAACGAATTTGGTTAAAACATACAATGGGCTTGTAATTCACTTACAAACCCATTGCTTTTTTATCTTGCTATTTAATTGTAAGTATTACACTGCATCTCTTCCATGACATGCTTTAAATTTCTTTCCGCTTCCACAAGGACAAGGATCGTTTCTACCAATCTTTGGACCTACTTGCACTGGTTGTTGCTTTACAGGAGTTGGATCGTAATAATCATTCTCTGTTGGAGCAGCACCCATATCTTCTTTTTGTGTACGCATTTTACTCAGGTCTGTTTTTTGTTGACGACCTTCTTTAACAACGTCTCCATCATTTAATGGAATAGCAGAATGAGAAAGGAATTGAACAATATCTTTATTTACTTCACCGTCCATTTTTTTGAACAAATCAAATGCTTCCATCTTATAAATAACCAATGGATCTTTTTGTTCGTAAGTAGCGGTTTGTACACTTTGTTTTAAATCATCCATTGAACGCAGATGCTCTTTCCAAGCATCGTCAATAAATCCTAGCGTTACAGTTCTTTCTTGTGCATTCATTAATTCTACACCAGCCGACTGAATGGTTTTTTCCATAGGTGCTAACACCTGAATAATGCGTTTGCCGTCAGTAAATGGAACAATCACATTTTCAATATGTGCACCTTGTTGTAAACGAATATTTTTAAATACAGGAATAGATTGTGTAGAAAGATCCTTTCTTTTCCTTTCATAATTATCTATTGCTTCGCCGTAAAGTTTTTCGGTCAATTGTAGTTCCGATGATTTACTTAATTCGGCAGCAGTGATACTTGAATCAATTCCAAAATTTACAATCACCGCTAAGCGGAAACCTTCGTGGTCATTGATTTCTTTGAACGAACTAATTAATCCTTCTGCAACAGTATAAAACGCATTGTCTAAATCAAGTGCTAGTCTTTCGCCAAACAACGCATGATTTCTTTTGCTATAAATTACGGTACGTTGCTTATTCATTACATCGTCGTATTCCAACAAACGTTTGCGTATACCAAAGTTATTTTCTTCTACTTTTTTCTGTGCACGTTCAATAGATTTAGTAATCATGCTGTGCTGAATTACTTCGCCTTCTTTATAACCAGCAAAGTCCATCACTTTGGCAATACGCTCACTACCAAACATACGCATCAAATCATCTTCTAAGGATACAAAGAACAAAGATGACCCCGGATCTCCTTGACGTCCTGCTCGACCTCTTAACTGCCTATCAACACGGCGAGATTCGTGGCGCTCTGTACCCAAAATAGCCAAACCACCTGCTTCTTTAACACCAGGCCCTAGTTTAATATCCGTTCCACGACCAGCCATATTTGTAGCAATTGTTACGGCACCTGCAAATCCTGCTTCTGCAACAACTTGTGCTTCACGCGCATGTTGTTTGGCGTTTAATACATTGTGTGCAATTTGTTTTTGGCGAAGCATTCTGCTCAACAATTCACTTACTTCAACTGAAGTTGTACCCACTAATACTGGTCGTCCTGCTTGTGTTAATTTTACAATCTCATCTATAACAGCACCAAACTTTTCGCGCTTGGTTTTAAACACTAAATCTTGGTCGTCAATTCTAATGGCATTCACATTTGTAGGAATGGTTACAACATCTAATTTGTAAATATCCCATAACTCCGAAGCCTCTGTTTCTGCAGTTCCCGTCATACCAGCTAACTTATGGTACATCCTAAAATAGTTCTGTAAAGTAACCGTTGCATAAGTTTGTGTAGCGGCTTCGATTTTTACATTTTCTTTTGCTTCAATCGCTTGGTGTAAACCGTCCGAATACCTACGCCCGTCTAAAATACGACCAGTTTGTTCGTCTACAATTTTTACTGATTCATCCATCACCACATACTCAATATCCTTGTCAAATAAAGTGTATGCTTTTAATAATTGTTGTACAGTATGAATGCGGTCTGCTTTCACAGAATAGTCATTAATAATGGCTTCTTTATTGTGCAATTTTTCTTCTGCACTAAATGAGGCATTCTGTTCAATATTGGCTAAGGAAATACTAATATCAGGTAGTATGAAGAAATTTGGATCTTCTCCTGAACGGGTAATCAATTGAATTCCTTTATCGGTTAATTCAACTGAATTATTTTTTTCGTCAATATAGAAATATAGTTCTTCATCGGCAGTAGGCATTTCACGGCTCTGGTCTGCTAGATAAAAATTTTCTGCTTTTTGTAATTTTACACGAATACCAGGCTCACTCAAAAACTTAATCAACGCATTGTTTTTTGGCAAACCTCTGTGTGCACGAAATAACGCCAATCCACCGTCTTTAGGGTCGTCGTTACCTTCTGTAATTTTTTTCTTCGCTTCGTTTAAGAATTGATTAGTGGCTCTTTTTTGCGCATCCACCAATTTTTCAATTCTTGGTTTTAATTCAAAAAATTGTTGCTCATTGGTGCTATGTCCTATTGGACCAGAAATAATTAATGGCGTACGCGCATCATCAATCAATACTGAGTCTACCTCATCCACCATCGCAAAATGGTGTTTGCGCTGTACCATTTCTTCTGGCGTATGAACCATATTATCACGTAAATAATCAAAGCCAAATTCGTTATTGGTTCCGTAAGTAATGTCAGACAAATAAGCATTACGCCTTGCTTCGCTATTGGGTTCGTGTTTATCAATACAATCAACGGTTATGCCCAACCACTCGAAAATGGTTCCGTTCCACTCACTATCACGTCGAGCCAAATAGTCGTTCACTGTTACAATATGTACGCCCTCGCCTGCTAGTGCATTTAAATATGCTGGCAATGTAGATACCAAGGTTTTACCCTCTCCAGTGGCCATTTCAGAAATTTTACCTGCATGCAAAACGCTACCTCCAATCAGCTGCACATCATAATGCACCATGTTCCATGTAACGGTTCCACCACCAGCAGTCCAAGTATTTTTAAAAATAACTTGATCGCCTTTAATGGTGATATAGTCTTTTTTTACACTTAAATTTCTATCTAGTTCTGTTGCAGTGCTTGCGATTTCAGTATTTTCTTTAAAGCGCCTGGCCGTTTCTTTTACCACTGCAAAAGCCTCTGGCTGAATGATAGCCAACACTTCTTCTATTTTTTTATTACGCTCTTTTTTAAGGGTATCAATTTCTTGATAAATAGCGTCGCGTTCGTGGATATTGGTAACGGGTAAGGCTTCTGCTTCCGCTTTTTTACTTTCAACTATTGCATCAATTTCAGTGAGATGTTCTTTGATACGCTGCCTAAATTCTTGCGTTTTGGCCCGAAGGGCATCATTAGAAAGTGCTTGATATTCCTGAAAAAATACCGCTACTTTTTGAATGATGGGCATTATTTGTTGCACATCTTTTTCGCTTTTGCTGCCTCCGAATAACTTAGAAATAAATTTCAACATATAATACTATTGGATAATTCGATTTAATATGGATTCTAACTGAAACTCCTAATAATCAAAAACGGTGCTGACAGTTGGCTTTGGTCAAATTGGCAGCAGGCTTTTTTAAAAAGGAGCATAAAGGTAAAGATTTTAGTTGCAGTATATGGAATTACCACGCATAGATAACTGATATTTCGAGTGAATTGGGCTTTTAGTGGGTTGAAATTTGTGTTAATACCAGCTATTTTTTATTCCTAGCACCATTTTTTGGTTAAAAGGATGGAATTTCATACCGATTCTGCTACTTTTGCATCCCAAAACCAGTGGGTTCAATAGGTTCGCTAATTAGATAGAATTCATTGAACAACCCCAAGTAATAGCATCAACCGAAACTCGAAACTTACAATATGGCAGGTCAATTAAAAGAAGTACGTAATAGAATTAAGAGTGTTCAAAGCACCCAGCAAATTACAAAAGCCATGAAAATGGTAAGTGCTGCTAAATTACGTCGTGCTCAGGATTCCATTACACAAATGCGTCCTTATGCAAAAAAATTACAAGAAATGTTAAGTAATATTATCAGTAGTGCAGATGGAGGAATAACCTTAAAACTTGCTGAGGTTCGTGCCATTGAAAAAGTATTGTTGATAGTTGTAACAAGTGATCGTGGATTGTGCGGCGGATACAATGCTAATATCATTAAATTAGCCAAAGCAACTATTGCAGAAAAATACCAAACCCAGTTTACAAAAGGAAATGTAAGTATCTGGAATATTGGCAAAAAAGGATTCGAAGGATTAAGCAAGGCTGGCTATAATACCAATGACCAGTTCAAAGATATTTTCTTAAACCTAAAATTCGAAACCGTTCAGGCAGCTGCAAAAGCCGCAATGGCTGCTTTTGAAAACAAAGAGTTTGATGCGATTGAAATTATTTATAGTGAGTTTAAAAATGCTGCAACACAAGCCTATATTGCTGAACCATTTTTACCTATTCCTAAAACTGTAAAAGCAGTTGGTAAAAAACAATCCGACTTTATTTTTGAACCAGCAGCAGAAACTTTAATTGCTGAATTGATGCCAAAAATATTAAACACACAATTGTATAAAGCAGTGTTGGATGGCAATGCAAGCGAGCACGGTGCTAGAATGACGGCTATGGATAAAGCAAGTGAAAATGCCAATGAACTATTAAAATCATTAAAAATCAGTTATAACCGTGCAAGACAAGCGGCCATTACTACAGAGTTAACAGAAATTGTAAGTGGAGCGGCTGCTTTGCAAGGATAAAACATACCTTCAAAAGAAATTAATTAACAAATTCAGTATTTACCTTGGAAATAAGCACCATCATCCCACACATTGAAGTACTCATTTTTGCTAGTGATAAACCACTAACATCTTTGGATATTGTAGAATTGATCAATAATACTTTCGGATTTTTAGAAGAAAGAATTTTATTAGATCAAGTAGCGTCTGCGCTTGATGGTATTAGAGAAAAATATAATTCAGAATTTTATCCATTTGAAGTAAAAGAAAGTGGCGGCGGATGGCAGTTTCTAACCAAAAAAGATTTTCATACAACTATTGCACAACTCAATGGCGATAAATTTTTAAAGCGCCTATCCAATGCAGCTTTAGAAACACTTGCCATCATTGCTTATAAACAACCTATTACCAAAGGAGAAATTGAAGCCATTCGTGGTGTGAATAGCGATTATAGTATTCAAAAATTATTAGAAAAAGAATTGATTCTAATCAGTGGCCGTAACGAACATTCTCCAGGGAAACCCTTGGTATATGCAACTACTAAAAGTTTCATGGATTACTTTGGTATTAATAATGCCGAAGATTTACCAAAAATCCGCGAAGTACTTGCCGATCAATTAATAGAAGGAACCATTATTCGCCCCGAAGATTTCACCGACCAACCAGTAGCCGAAAATATAGGGTTTGAAACATTATCTGAAGATTTTATTGATGAGGATACTGAAAATGAAACACTGGTTGCAGACGAACCAATAAAGGCAACCGAAAATGAAGCAATAACAGATTCAGATGATGACGAATCATTCAATTCAGATAACCACGAATCAACAGATTCAGATGATCATGAAGATAACAGTAATCAAACAGCGCCTTCCAAATAAATAAGTCGAATTAAATTATTCATTGATTGTGTATTTAACATACGCAAGATTTTTATCTTAGCAATATGTACAAAGAATTGTCTGCAGAAACTTTATCAAAAATTGCCAAAACATACGGAACGCCTGTTTATGTGTATGATACCGATAAAATAAGCCAACAGTTTCAGCAACTTAATACGGCGTTTGCAAAAACAAATACCCGTTTTTTTTATGCCAGTAAAGCATTAACCAATATCAATATTTTACAGCATATTTTAAACATTGGATGTAATATTGATTGCAGTTCAATCAATGAAGCCAAATTAGCCATTCATACAGGATTTAGTCCTGAAAACATTCTATACACTAGTAACGGCATAGATTTCAGCGAAATAGAGGAAGCTGCTACACTTGGTGTTCATATAAATATTGATAGTTTATCTAATCTTGAAAAATTTGGAAAAAAGTTTGGACATAGCTACCCAGTTGGTATAAGATTAAGACCCAATATTATGGCAGGTGGAAATTTAAAAATTTCTACCGGTCACGAAAATAGCAAGTTTGGTATTCCTATTCAACAACTCAATGAAATCTTAGCATTAGTAAAAAAACACAACTTATATATTCGAGGCTTACATATTCACACAGGAAGCGAAATTAAAGATGTTGCCGTGTTTATGAAAGTGGCCGACATTTTCGTTGACTTAATTCCGCACTTTCCAGAAGTAAGTTTCTTAGACTTAGGAGGTGGATTTAAAGTGGCATATAAAGAAAAAGATCCTACAACAGATATTGCAGAGCTAGCACATGAAATAAGTATATTTTTAACCGATTTAGAAAAAACACATCTTAAACAATTTGAATGTTGGTTTGAACCAGGTAAATATTTGGTGAGTGAGGCTGGTTTTTTGGTAACCAAAGTAAACGTACTTAAAGACTTCAAAAATATTGCTATTGTAGGTGTTGACTCTGGTCTTAACCATTTAATTCGCCCCATGATGTATGATGCCTATCACCGCATTGAAAACATCAGCAACACAACGGGCACCAAAAAAAACTACACCATAACTGGTAATATTTGTGAAACAGACACTTTTGGCTCAAACCGCCTGTTGCACGAAGTTAGAGAAGGCGATTTTTTAGCTATCTATAATGCAGGCGCCTATGGTTTTGAAATGTCTAGCAATTACAATGCCCGATTCAAGCCCGCAGAAGTCATGATCAAAGAAGGTATCCCTCAATTAATTCGCAAAAGAGATGTTTTTGCAGATTTATTAAGAAACCAAACGCCGCTCATTTAGAACAAAATTGTAGTTTGCACCGGAATGATTGAAATACGTAATATATCTAAACAATTCGGCGGCCGCGTGATACTTGATGATATCAGTGCTACAATGGAATCGGGTAAATGCAACCTTATCATAGGCACAAGTGGCAGTGGAAAAACGGTATTAACCAAATGTATGGTCGGTTTATTTAAACCAGATATAGGCGGTATTTTATACAGTGGTGAAGATATGTTTTCAATGGAAAACGATACCCGCAAACAACTCCGTCAACAAATTGGTATGCTGTTTCAAGGAACAGCTCTTTTTGACTCGATGACTGTGGAGCAAAATGTTTTATTTCCTTTAGATATGTTTACGCGTTGGACGGTAGCAGAAAAAAAACGCAGGGTGGATGAAGTATTAGATCGTGTTAATTTAAGTGATTCCCACAAAAGATTTCCATCAGAAATAAGTGGGGGAATGAAAAAAAGAGTAGGCATTGCTCGTGCCATTGTTTTAAATCCAAAATACCTTTTTTGCGATGAACCTAATTCAGGACTCGACCCTCAAACATCGATGGTAATTGACAAACTTATTAAAGAAATTACTGTAGAGTATAATATTACTACCATTGTTGTTACCCATGATATGAATAGTGTAATGGAAATTGGCGACCATATTTTATACTTATACAATGGTAAAAAACAATGGGAAGGAACCAATAAAGACATCATTTTTAGTAAAGATGTTTTATTGAATAATTTTATTTTTGCATCAGAGTTTTTACAAGATGCAAAAGAAATGCGTATGATGGAAGCCAAAAAAAATCAGTCTTAATTGTCGCCCTTAAAAGTCTTTACTATGAAAAAATTACTCTTTTTTTTCTTGCTAGTTTTATCAATCACAGTAGTAACTGCTCAAGATAGCATTGACACAATCCCGCCCTATAAAAAAGACCTTAATATTCCAGCTTTTAAAATTGCCTTAACCGATGGCACTTGGTTTTCTAACGATCAACTACCCAAAAACAAATATACCCTTATTGTATATTTTAGCCCAGACTGCGAGCACTGTAAACATGAAATAAGAGAAGTTATTAAAAATATGGATCAGTTAAAAGACGTAAGCATGGTATGGGCTAGTTACAAGTCTTTGTCTGAAATAAAAGAGTTTTATACCAAATTTGAGTTAAGCAAGTACCCCAATATTTTCATAGGCAGAGACCCAGAATATAAATTACCGAGCTTTTATCGGGTAAAATTCACCCCTTTTGTAGCCTTGTACAATAAACAAGGCCTTTTTGAACAAGCTTTTGAGCAAGGAGCAGAGATGCCAATCTTGTTGCCACTATTAAAATAGAATTAATGGAATTTTATGAAGGCTCTGAATCCTTGAAGCCCTACCTTTGCAGCGTAAAAAATTTCTCATTCTAAATAGCAATTGTTTATGAAAGTTACTGTAGTAGGTGCCGGTGCCGTAGGAGCAACCTGTGCCGATAATATTGCCCGTGCTGCACTAGCACAAGAACTAGTATTATTAGACATTAAAGAAGGCCTTGCAGAAGGCAAAGCGCAAGACATGATGCAAACTGCTGCATTGCTTGGCTTCGACACGCGTATTACTGGTAGCACCAACGACTATTCAAAAACTGCTGGATCAAGTGTTGTGGTAATAACTTCAGGCATTCCTCGTAAACCAGGAATGACACGCGAAGACTTAATTGGCACCAATGCAGGTATTGTAAAAGGAGTTGCTGAAAACATTTTAAAATATTCACCAGACGCTATTATCATAGTTATTAGTAATCCAATGGATACTATGACCTACTTGGCTTTACAGTCAACTGGTTTACCAAAACACCGTATTATTGGAATGGGCGGCACGCTTGATAGTGCCCGTTTCAAATACCAATTAAGCCAACATTTAGGTTGCAGTCCAGCAGATTTAAATGCGGTTGTAGTTGGTGGACATGGTGATACTACCATGATTCCTTTAATTCGCCATGCAACTTGGAATAGCGCACCTGTAACTAATTTCTTAACTATCGAACAACAAAATCAAATTGTTGCCGATACAATGGTTGGTGGTGCTACTTTAACCAAATTGATTGGTACTTCTGCTTGGTATGCACCGGGTGCAGCCGGAGCCGCTTTGGTTGAAAGCATTTTACGTGACGAGAAAAAATTGTTTACTTGCTGCGTTAGTTTAAACGGCGAATACGGTCAAAGCGATATATGCTTAGGCGTTCCAGTTGTTATAGGAAAAGATGGTTGGGAGAAAATTTTAGACTTCCAATTGAATGACGAAGAACAAGCAGCATTTAACAAAAGTGCCGATGCAGTTAGAAATATGAATGAAGTTTTGAAAACTTTATAAAATAAAAACAATCAGTTATTTTAAATAGCAACTGATCATAAATTTAAAAAAGGCGATATCATTCATTTGATATCGCCTTTTTTAAATTGAAGTATTAATGTATACACCACCATTAATTAGTAACTGTAATTGCTATTTTTTTATGAAATACATAGTCGCCTTTTTGAACTACTATTCTTACATAAGTATCTCCTACAGATTTTGAAACTAGTTCTCCATTTGAAGCAACTTCCATGATACCAGAATTTTCAGATTCGAAATGTACTATTGCATCTTCAAGCAATATTTTTTTCCCATAATTACTCAGCCCGTTAAAAACTAATTTTTTCTTATCGCCAAGTTTTAACTGGATATTTTTTTCAGAGAAAATAATATCAGATAATATTTCTTTATACGCATTATTACTGTAGTTTTTTGCTGCAGCTTCATCTTTACTAAATTGCAGAATGTCTATGGTAAAATTTGATCCGCCAACTGGATTTTTTATTCTTATAAACTTTGCCTGAAATGGCTTTACAGCAAAGGTTTGCGGCATGGGCATCTTTATGCCAGCAATCATTTTACTAGCGCCAGTGTAGGCCAATGACCAACTAGATTTATCGGTTGATACCCATACTTCAAAGGGATATGATTTTAATTGTTGGTTGGTAAACCCTATTGAAATATTAGTAACTGATGCCACTTGATTTAATTCATATTCAATAAATTCTCCAGACTTTATTTTTGGTGCAATAATTCTATGATTGGCAAAACTTTCATCCCAACTACTATACTCACGCAATGAATTTCTTATAATTTGAATTGGCTTTTCTCTGAAATAAATTAAATAAGTTGAGGTTGTATACCCTGGAATAGTTACTTTAATTGAAACGCTTTTAGTATTGTTTTTGTCAATTAAAATAGTTGCATTTTTTTGATTAAACACTGCACTGATTTGAGAAATATTAGGCATAACCCCATCAATGGTATAAGTAAACTGTCGTTCATCAAAATTAGTAATTGCTTTGCCTTCAATTTTAATACTCGAAAGCGTAGCTTCTTTTTTAGCATTGATTTTCCAATCATCTAAATTGGTGTAAGGTAATTTTTGCAATTGAATAGCATCACCATCATGGAGTGGCACAAACACGATTGCTAGTTTGAGTTGCTTTTCTGTATTGGTATGAATGGTTAATTTTTTTGCGCCAAAGGTCCAGTCTTGTTTATATTTTACTGGTTTGGTATACACTAAAGGCTCCGTACCCATTACCGTAAACCTTGCGTCCTTGGGGGCTGTAGCCATATAAACCAATAGTCTTTCATTGGCCCTGTATAATATAGCAGCGCGTCCGTCGGGGGCAATTTCAATTCCTGCTTCTGTATGCATAAACCAATAAGAATCTAATGGCTTGCCATCTAATGAATTAATTTCGTCTTGTAATAAAATTTTTCTTCTGTGATCAAAAAGTTTTAAGCCCCTTTTTGCTGATTTTGATAAATTAATATAATCTGGCTGCATATCAACTATTGCAAAAGATTCCTGATTAGAACTTCCTTCTGAAATAATGGGGCAGTTCTCCCACCCTAATTGATCAATACCAGAACCAGGATTAATGATATTACAATTGTGTCCTTCAGCTCTTAATTTATAATATCGCCTAGGCTGTTCATTATAGTCTGGAATCGCATAATCTTCTAAGCCCAAATCAACCGCCCATTGTTGGCCCAATGCCGATAAAAAAAACGTACCTGTATTGGTATGTCGGTGATAAAAATTGGCTTGGTGATAATTATCAGTTCCTTTTAGCGCAGTAAAAATTGCGTTCTCGTCATTCCAAGCGCTTCTCATAACAGATAGTTCAGCACTTTTAAATTGCTTGTCTAGCGGAATAGATGCGTAACGATTTGCCTCAGTTTTAAATTTTTCTGGATTGTACCATAGTAATTGATGGATCTTCCCACTATAGTCTGGATTTTCTCCACTAGCGGTATAGGCATCATTTTCTAGTGCAAACTGGCTGATATCTGCACGATTAAACTTATTTGCTATCCAAAAGAATTGGCCTAAATTATAATAGGTTCCATTGGTATAACAGTCGCTATATTTTACAGCGATTCCTTTTTTTGGAATAGTAATATGCATCATGAAATCTCCATAACCCATAATTCCAGGATCGTCCGATAAACCAAATCCATCATTAAAAGCAATATCTAAAGAAGATAAACCAGATATTATTATTAAACTACTCCAATTCATATAATGCGGCCCTTCTGGCGTTACACCATCTGGCTGATACCAAGTAAGGTTGATGGTATTGATGGCAACGTCTAATACTTTTTTTGCTAATGCAGGTGCTTCATCGGCTATTGCTATGGCGCCAACAATTGCACCTGCATTCAAGCAATGATTCATATTATGGAAATTGGTTTTGTCTGGATCTTGTAAATAGGCTTCTAAACCTTGTTGTAGCATTGCCAATAATTGATTGCGTTGTTGTACTGATAAATAATCATGTAACCAATCGTAAGTGCAGCCTAAAAAACAAATGGATTTACCATAATGGTGTGGTCCTTTTTTAATTTTTGTTGTTAAATCTAACGACAAAGCAGAATCTACAGCAGCTCGAATTAAATTGGTATCTCCAGTTAACTGAAAGCGCAATGCAATTGCATCCATAGTTGTTTCGGAAGATAATTGTTTCAACCAATCTTGCATTTGAAGACTTGAATTCAATCTTTTTCTGATAGGCTCAAAATCTCCCACTAAAACCCTTGGATGTGTTTTTTTTAGTGCCAACATATCTACTTTTCTGTTGGGTGGTACAAATGCTTTCTGCGCATTTATTAGTTCAGTTGGCATTCCAATTACAAAACATACAAGTAAAATTTGTAGGATATTTTTTTTCATTAAAATAATTTTAATCGCGTATAAAACTTTTTGAAAACCTTTTTTTAGCGCTTTTTATTTGGTTGCTCATTTCGCTTATTAATAAAGTAATTGAAGTTTTGTAGGATTTCTGGAATTGGAAGAACAGCCTTGCTTTCTGACTGTTTTAGGCTTAAATTATTTAAAAACGCAGGTATACTTTTATCTTCAATGAAATGATTTTTACTAGCATTCACTAAACTATCTGCATTTAATAAATCGCTCTGTGTTTTAAAATAATTCGTGTGATTTAATGGGTTGGTAAAATTTCCAATTAAATTATCTGTGAATGAATTAGTATTTACATAAACCCTTTCTTCCAATAAAAAGCTTTTTAATGCTGGGTATTGTTTTAAATGTATGTCAGAAAAAGGATGTTCTTTTTGATCATTTTCTTTCCATGATTTTAAAAAATAGTCTTGATACCTTTTTTTTCCCCAGGTAGAAAAATGAAAACTCAATTCAAATGTTTCAGAACAATCAATAAAAATATTATGTGCTATGTTAATATAAGAACTTGTGTTGCCTAATATAGCTGCATTTCTAGCACCTTTATTGCCTATTTTATAAAAAATATTATCTGTAATTGTCCAGCCACCAGTGGCTTCATCGGCATAGATAGCGTAAACACCATCACCTATTTGTCCTATATCATGAAAATAATTTTCTTTAATTACATGGCCCCTCATTTGTTGATTTTTTCCTAAGAATCCATAAATCGCACCAAAATCTCTAAACTCTTCTAGTACATGATGTATTTCATTTTTTTCAATGATATGGTTATTACCAGAAATAGTAATTGCGCCATGTGGTGCATTATAAATATGATTCTGACTTACTATATTTCCAACACCATATAAGGCAATTGCTGGTGCGTATACTCTATTATAAAAAGCCCAATCAGATATAGAACAATTAACAACTCTATTATTTGATGGAATCAAGGAATCTAGATTTCCACCATTTAACGTAATTGCTGCGCCGCCTATAGCATGGATGATACAGTTTTGTATGCTATTGTTTTTACCATTTATTGATATAGCACCCGAACCAAAGTTTTTAAAACTACAATTCAAAAAAACATTGCTATTGCTATTTGAAATACTAACTGCCTTTCCTCTGCCTAGTTCAAATTGTATATTTTCGAATTGAATATTATTGGCATTAGAAATGGCAATTAAATCATTGGAATTATAAGAAATTTGAATACAATCTGCAGAAGAATTAAATTTCTCAGGCGGATAGAAATATAATTTTCCTTTTTCACGATCAATATAATACTCCCCGGGCAGATCAATTTCTTCTAATAAATTACAAGCAAAAAAGAAAGTGTTTTTATTTGTCAAATCATACTTTTCATTATAGGCCAATGACATAGTGTGGTTTAAGGTATCTAATTTTAAAAGCTTATTAAACGACCAAGCCCAGTCTCTAGAAAAAATACCATCTAACCAAATTTCATTAGCATTGCCCCATTTAAATATATGAGGATCTGTACATTCAAAAATTCCTTTTTGACTACTATCTGTTGCATTCCCCGTTTTCTCTAAAGGCAAGTCAATAGCTATTCCTGGGTTGATAATTTTTTTTATTGGTATAACTGATTGTCTATTTTTCAATTCAGTTCTGTTAACCTGATTTGGGTAACGGGCAAGTGTCATTCGTTCTCCATTATAAAACAATTGGGCTGGCGCTATACCAGCAGTACGACCAAAACCTATACAATTGAGTGTTCCTAGATTGATTATCCCTGCTAATTTTAAATCATATTCTAGAATTTTTTTTTGCGCCTGTTTATTAATAATTCTTTCAATTATTGTTTGATCTGTTACTAATTTAAAATTGAAATTGTTTAAAGTTATTCCACCAGAAATAACCACCTTCCCATCTCCACGAATTATGGTCGGTGCTAATTGTTTGTTTGTAGTAGGTCCTTTTAGTTGCAATGAATTAGACAATGAATAATTCCCTTCTTCTAAAAAAACAAAAAGTGTATCCAAGGGATTAGTACTATTCAAATGCTTATCAAATGCATCCTGTACTTTTTTTACCCAATTAGCATCATTAGAGGAAATCAACAATTGATTCAATGAGTTCTGCGCATTCGACTCTAATTGCTTTTGACGGCTAACTACATTTTGTTGCGATAGCGCATTTAAGTATGCTATAAAAAATAAAAACAGTAAAATATTTGCTTTTGATTTCATAAACTATAACCCAGTATTCAATAAAATAATGAATAGATTTACTAAAAACTTACATAAGCAATCGCCCCTTCGCTTTCTATTCCATTTTTTGAAACAGCAGTTATTTTAATCGTACATCGCTCCAATTTTTCCTTTTCATCAAGCTTTACAAAAAACTTGTTTTCTACTATTTTTTGAGCAATTTTCTTATAGACAGGAACACTTTCTTTTGCAATGTAAATATTGTAAGCATTAGCATTAGCTATAGTATCCCATAACAAATCAATGCCTACGTTTTTAATAATTTTTGCTTGTAAATGTTGCGGAGTGACCGGTTTTTCTATGGTAGGAATCTTACTAATAAAATAAGCACTACCCTTAATACTCAAAAATTTAATTTCGTTATCAGCAACTATTTTAAATCTAATTTGAATACCATTTTTGTCGGTAACTATCGCCTTACTAATTCCTGGAAACTTTACAACACAATTACCTCCTACATTCGATAAAATAGTTAATTGAATCGCTTGATTATTTTTCCAAGTAGCAGACACCACAAAATTCCCTCTTGCAACTAGACCTTTATAATTACCATTATGCCAATTGATAGGCATTGCAGCCAATGGCTCTATGCAATCTTCATGACTTTGTAATAACATTTCTGCTACACCTGCAGTTCCTCCAAAATTTCCATCAATTTGAAAAGGCGGATGCGAATCCCACAAATTATCAAATGTACCCTGTTGCAAAAGTGTTTGATAAAGCTTGTATGCACGATTACCATCTTTTGCACGAGCCCAAGCATTTAGGCGATGCGCCATTGACCAACCTTTAGAAACGTCACCCCTTTCATTTAAAGTAACTTTTGCAGCATCTAACCAAGCAGGTGTTTTTGAATTAATCAGCGTGCCAGGATATAGTGCAACTAATTGAGAAATATGTCTGTGATTATATTCACCAATATCTCCGTATTTTTTTTCTTCTCTATATTCTTTAATCTGACCAGACAATCCTACTTGTATAGGGTCTAAGAGATTTATTTGATTTTTAATGGTAGCAATTATTGGATCTGTATCATTTAATAATGTAGCCGCTTTTAAAACATCCATTTCACTTTCATAAATCATTTCCTGATCAAATGCACAACCTATTGTTTCGTAGTTCTGATTATTTACTTTTTGCTCTGGCGAAGATGAAGGATTAGCCAGTAGCAATCCATTATAAGGTTTTACTACTTTCGTTAAAAACTTTGCCATCCCCAACATAGTAGGATAGTTTATTTTTTTTAAATAGGCCTCGTCTTTGGTAAACGCATAATTATCCCAAAAAAGTTTGGTGGTAAAGCCGCCAGTTCCAGGACCAGAATGACCTCCAGGCCCATGTATAGAATAAGGGCTTGCACCTGTGCCAACTGCCCATCCATTATTTCCCTTTATAGTATCAAATGCAGCACTATTTGCTTTTGTTATATACACATCTGCATTTTTAAAACCCAGGTCTCTAAACGCCAAATTATAATCGGCATATGCCGTAAACATTTCAGCCAAATTAGTATTAAAAGCAGGCCAGTAATTCATTTGAACATTAACATTGTGCCAATAGCCAGATGTCCAAGGAGACACATTGTATTGGCTCCAAATACCTTGTAGGTTTGCTGGCAAAGTACCTTTTCTTGAACTGGCAATTAATAAGTAGCGACCGTATTGAAAATAAAGTTCTTCTAAATACTGATCAATTTTTCCTTTTTTATAATTAGCCAATAGTTGGTCGGTTGGTAATACTGATTCAACACCTCCTAAATCTAGTGATACCCTTGAAAAATATTGTTGGTAATCAGTTAAATGATTTTTCAATAACTGCTTACTAGTTTTTTGAGTAGCTGCTGCAATAACTTGCATTAGTCTTTCGTGGGGATGAGCAAAACCATTTAATTTTTTTGTTGGAATTGGCTCAGTAAAAACACGGCTCTTTAATTGATAATTCGTTCCTAATGTTACAATGATTAAGGCACTATCAGCATTTTTTACACTTATTTTTCCGTGGTCGGCATTTATATCATTTTCGGCTTCTAATTGTCCACCGAAATTAATCACTTTAAAAAGCCCTTCGTAATTGATATTGTAATACTGCATATTACCAGTCATACAAATCATATTCCCTTTGGCATTTACAGTACCCGTTCTACCATCGTCTTTTAATAAAGTAGTGTCTGAATTTCTTAAATAAGGAATTTGGGGGCGAACAATAAAAGATAATTTTTTTGCAACACTAGCTTTTAATTTAATTACCAAAACTTTGTCTGGATAGCTAGCAAAATATTCTCTAGTGTATTGCACCCCTTCGTTTGTATAATTAACTACAGAAACAGCGCTATCCAAAGACAAGCTCCTTCTGTAGTTGATAGGATTTTTATGATTAAAATCAATAAAGAGTTCTGCAAAACTTGTTAAGCTACCAATATTATACAAACCTTTATTACTCAAACTATTTTCGGTTAGTTGAATACGTTCTGTATCGGTTCTGCCAAAAATACTTGCGCCTAAATAGCCATTACCAATTGGCAATGACCAATTCTCCCAATCTGCATCAAATGGTGTACCTCCTGCTTTTACAATACTATAATCAGGACCATGATTAGGAGCCGGCGCATCATACCAAAGCGCATACTTTTTTGTATTACCTAATTGTGTCGATTGCGCATTTGCAAAAATGACAATAACAACTAAAATTAGACTTAAAATATATTTCATTGATCTAATTAAAAAACAGTACTATTAATTGGCGCCTGAATAGCTATTGCAGGTGTTCCTCCTAGAATGCCTCTTACTAAAATGGTATAATTCAAGTTTGGCAAAATGGTTATTTTAGACGAAGACACTTTAACCGTTGATGTGCCAGTTGCAAAAACTTGAATGCCATAATTAGTACAGCTATCCACTACCACAAAAGACGAAGAAGATCCATAAGCGGTATTCGTTAAAATAACATTACTAGTTGGCGTAGTTTGATAATCATTTCTTACGGCAAAATCAACATTTGACCCTACTGATTGGGCTAAATTTACAATTCTAATTCTTGACTTTCCTGGAGGTGGCGCTGTTAAATCATCTTGCGTAAACAGGGTTAAAGGAGCAGCTGCAGTTCCATATAAAAACATAGAATATGAATTCTTGGCTGTTAGTTGAACAGGAGCAGTTGTAATAGTAGCCATTGTTGAAGAATTCTTAAAAGTAGCTGCACTATAATTAGGAGACACAACCACATAGTTTGGCGTATTGGCATAAGCTAAACCTGTCATGGTAATTCTTTGTGTATCTAAATAAAAATGAACTGGTGTAGAAGTAGCAGTGGCCAAAGCATTCACCACCATTATATTTGAAGTTGCTGCTGCAATTGGTGTATCTGTTTTTTCACAACTAGAAAAACTAATGGCCAATAATAGTTGAATAGCCATTATAGGAAATATATTTTTTATAAATTTTGATACAATTTTCATCTGATTATTTTTTATTTATTTAATACATCAACAACAATCATTATTAAAAGACAATTGCTACGATTTTATAATGATTAGTATCCTTCGTTTTGAGTCCAATTATTTGCTAACACGTCTGCAGGTGGTACTGGAAATAAATAATGTCTTTCCGCAACATTTGTTGCAGCCACTTGCGAACTAGCGGCTTGTACTTTTTGCACTAAATTACCCCAGCGCATTAAATCAAATCGTCTAGAATTTTCCGTTAATAATTCAATGGCTCTTTCTGTGGAGATAGCACTTAAAAAAGCATCTTTTGTTAAACTTCCTTGTGCATAATCTGGCAAGCATTTTGGCAAACCAATTACTGTGTTTAGTTTATTATTTGCAGGTCTTGCTCTGTAACGAATTGCATTAATAATATCGTATCCATTTTGGTTAGGAAACAAAGAAATTGGCAATGCTGTATTTTTAAATCCTGGGCCATTATTTATTTCATTATCTGCTTCTGCATATATCAACAAAATATCGTCGAATCTTATAAGCGGAAAATTGGTAGAAAAATTATTAAAAAACTGTCCAAGCGCAGGAGATAATTTTTGATACTTCGATAGCCCATAGGTATTACTACTAGTAGTTGGAATAGTTGTTTTAGTCCAGTTACTACTTCCATAAGAATAGTTCGCAACATTCCAAGCAACCCTTGTATCATTTAAATCTAGGGTATTTGCAAATTCACTATTTGTTCTAGCTTGACAGTTGCCACCACCAGATGACGCTGCTCCACCGCTACTAAAAGCACCGAAGAAATAAGGAAACTGTGATCCTTTGTCGGGGTATTCAAATTGAACATCCCAAATCACTTCCGGATCAGGAACATTGGTAGATAAGTTCTTAAAAATTTGGCTGTAATCTGGATTTAATGAATAGGTTCCTAAATTAATTACTTCCAAAGCTTTTGCACGTGCAAGCCCAAAATATTTTGGATCACCTTGTACTAACTTTCCTTGCGAAGTTCTATGCCATCCAGCCATTGTAATATACACTTGCGCCATCAAGCCTTTTACAGCACCTGCAGTAAATCTTCCGCCACCATTGGCTACATTCGATAATTTATTATCAGCAAAATTTAAATCGTTTAAAATAGTAGCATAAATCGAATCCGAAGATACCCTTGGCGCAACCAATACGGTTTCTGTTGTTGGCTCTAACCTAAGAGGCAAATCACCATACATTCTAACCAAATAAAAATAATAGAATGCACGAAGCGATCGCATCTCTGCTAAATTTGAATT
>Ga0304728_1000277_pt1 | contig 43084 bp, 26 predicted proteins | sample C_130625_MF_Meta_FD_190476 | JGI IMG/M metagenome (GOLD analysis project Ga0304728, IMG submission 190476) | Freshwater microbial communities from Lake Croche, Canada to study carbon cycling - C_130625_MF_MetaG (v2) (version 2) | ecosystem: Environmental > Aquatic > Freshwater > Lake | place... | reverse complement strand
TTTTAAAATTTCCATCAATATCTGTTACTGTTGCTTTTCTGGTTTCTTTTACAACAATTGTTACCCCTTCTAAAGGATTGCCTGTTGTGTCTGTAACTTTACCTTGCACCATCAGGGCCTGTTGTATTTCAACCAAAGAACTGTTTTCTGTAATGGTTGTTTTCTCTTTCAATACAATCGTATTTTCTACTATTGAAAAAGTAATTGGAAGATTTTTAAAACAAATTGCTAAAGCATCTTTCAAAGGCATGTCTTTAACATTAATATTCACTCTGCCAGCTTTATTGAGTAGTTCATCTTTAAAGAAAAACTGGCGGCCTGTTTGGCGATTAATGTCATTAAACACTTTTTGAAGGCTTACATTTTCCATTGAAATAGTTACATTCTGAGAAAACGATTTTGCACTAACTTGTAAAAAAGCTAGAAACAAACAAATAGCCGTAAACTTAAACACCAAAAAGTTTTGGTTGTTTTTTTGCCTTTTATTTTTAAAGGATCGAACAAAGCATACATTCATGATTTAGGATTTTGGATGAACTATAAAAACTTTTTTAATTATTTAATACACGCTAATTTTTTTTCCGTCAATTTTAAACCGAACCCCACCTTCTTCCATTATTTTCAACACTTCCATTAAATGACTATCTCTACTCACAATACCAGAAAAAGTTTCTTGACTAACGGGCCCATTGTATATCACTTCTATTTCGTACCATCTACCAATTTGTTTCATAATATTTTCAACATTCATTTGCTTAAAAATGAATTGACCATTTTTCCAAGCAACCACTTCGTCTAGATCGACTTGATTTAAAACTAATAATTGGCCTGATGGAAACAGTTGTGCTTGTTGACCAGGATTTAAAAAATCTGTTTTGCTACCAAATGCAACTTTTACTTTTCCTTGAACCAAAGTAGTTTTTGTAATATGTTCGTCTGAATAAGCATTGATATTAAACGATGTTCCTATTGCATCTACCCGACCAATTCCTGGCAGTAACACTTTAAATGGTTTTGATGCATCATGCGCTACTTCAAAATAGCCCTCGCCAGTTAATTCAACTATTCTTTCATCGCCATAAAAAGTTGTAGGATATTTGATGGACGATGCTGCGTTCAACCAAACTTTTGTACCATCGTCTAATAATAATTTATACTGACCACCCCTAGGTGTTGTTATAGTGTTGTAAATAATTTCATTATCCTGACCAAGTGATTGGTATGTGATCTCTCCATTTTGAATGACCAATTTTACATTTTGCTGCGTTGCTTGAAATCCGTTTACGGAATCATTTAAAATTATAATTGTGCCATCTGCTAATTTGAGTGTTGCTTTATTACCTCCTGGAGCAATATCATTTATTGGATGTTTACTGATTTTTGAAATTGGGTGGCTATTATTTCTATTCAACAAAAATAGAAAAACACCCAAGCATGCAATAAGCAAAATAGCAGCAGCACTTAACCATTTACCATAGTTTATGCCAACTATTGGAGCTGTTATAGTTTGCTTATCATTTATTCGATCGGCTATTTTTTGCCAATCCGCTTTTGCATCAAACCTAGCAAGAATAGCCAATTCTGTTACCAATGTTGCTTCACTAGTCAATTCATTATATAATGCTTGATTTGCCTCTGACTCAGCTAACCATTCGTTAAGCGATAGCCTCTCTTGATCGGTTAAATCGTTTTGTAAACTCTTAACAATCAGCTCAGCCTTAGTATATAGCGGTTCAAATTGATTCATAAAAATAACTAAGTTGGATATTAATACACTTTAACTTGAAAAATGGGTGAAAGCGCTGGGGAAATTTATTTCAGCCCAATTAGATTACCACTGAAGCAAGAATAATAACAACAAATAGGTCTTGTCTGTTAATTTCACACGCAATAATTGCAGTGCTCTTTGTTTTTGCGTTTTAACTGTATTAATAGAAATTCCCAATTCAAGGGCAATTTGTTCATTTTTTAATCCTTCAAAAAATGCCAATTTTAGCACATTTCTACAACCCTCAGGTAAGGTTTCAATAGCTTCTTTAATTAATACAATTGCTTCTGCATTAATGATATGTGTTAGTGCTTCTTCTTGTACTAATGTAGTTTCTGCTTGAGTCTGGGCAAACTTTTTTTCCACTAAATCATGCCGTAGAAAATTTAAACAAGCATTTTTTACAGATAAGTATAAAAAGTTTTTTACAGCTAGTTCCGAACTAAATTCAGCAGGTTTGTTATGAAATTTCAAGAAAACATCTTGCACTAAATCTTTGGAACTTTCTTGGTTGTTGATGATTTTATAGGCATAATAACACAACCTTGAATAATAAGTATTAAACAAATATTCAATATCAAGACTGGGAGATATATGGTTATTTTCAGATACCAGGTTCGCTGTATTTATCTGATGAAGATAGAAAAAATAAGGTGTTAATTAAAGGAGGAGTATTGTAAACATACATTTTTTTGGTTTCTTCGAATCTTTATAGCAAAAAATACCATTTTGTCATTTCATGACACTAATTTTAATTAATCCTCTTTTTAGTACAAATTTTAGTTGAAATTGACTTAAATACCTGTAATTTCAGTGGACTTATTTTGTAATAAACCCCCTACACATAAAACTGTAATTACATATGGAACAGTATGGAAAAATCTTGCTAATTGTAATGCCAATTTTTTTTAGTTTAATCTTATTAGAAAAATGGTTTGGCTGGTACAAAGCAAAAGAGCAAATACTTCAAATGGATATGATAAGTAGCCTAAGTTCAGCTTTGAGCATGATCACTAAAAATGTGTTGGGATTGAGTATTACCATAATTAGTTATGGTTGGATAGAAAGTAAAATTGCCCTTACGCATATTCATATAAGTTGGATAACTTATGTGATTGCTTTTGTTGTATTGGATTTTTCGCATTATTGGATTCATAGAATTGAACACAAAATTAATTTTTTCTGGAATAGTCATATCGTTCATCATAGCAGCGAAGAATTTAATTTAGCTTGTGCTGTTCGACAACCCATTTCTTCTTTTGTAAAAATATTTTCATTCTTTATGATTCCTGCGGCATTATTAGGCATCTCTCCAATAGTAATTGCCACCATTACACCCATTCATTTTTTTGCACAATTCTGGTACCATACAAGGTTTATTAACCGCATGGGATTTTTAGAATATATTATTGTTACCCCATCGCATCACCGCGTGCATCATGCTTTTAACGAAGAATACCTCGATAAAAATATGGGGCAGATATTTATTATATGGGATAGATTTTTTGGAACATTCCAAGAAGAACTACCAAACGTAACACCTATCTACGGTATTACTAGACCCATGCGAACATGGAATCCTTTTAAAATTAACTTCGTTCATATGTGGTTATTAATTACAGATGCTTGGCGTGCAAATAGCTTTAAAGACAAACTACGAATTTGGTTTATGCCAACAGGTTGGAGGCCAGCAGATGTGGCAGAAAAATATCCTGTTTATAAAATTGACGACATTCATAATTTTGATAAATACGTTACAAAAAACTCAACCCTAATTTCAATTGTAACTTGGATGCAACTACTCATGCTTTTTGCATTTGTCAGTTATTTTTTAGGACACCTGGCAACTATTGGCAGCCCCAATATATTTATTTATGGTGGATTTATTTTTGTATACATCTATGCACTAACTGATTTTATGGATGGCAATAAATCTTCTTTAATTTGGGAATTTTTAAAATCCATATCTGGTATTGCCATTCTTGTTTATCTAGGAGATTGGTTTGGAACATCTAATGCTTATCCGCAATTACGCAATATATTATTGGCCTATTTTACCCTATCAGTTATTGTAACGGGGTGGTTAGTTTATAAAAAAGAGCCAGCATTAATCATCAACTAATTATCCATATAAATGCTTGCAATTAATAATTATTTAACTAATCAAGCATGCGCCTTTATTTATTATGATTGAATTCATTGCCCACTTACATCCTGTTATTGTGCATTTGCCTATTGGCATTTTGTTGTTTGGTGCAATTTTAATGGCATACCAGCATTTTAGTTCAACTGATTTGAATGCCGCTATTTCGTTGGCTTTTTTACTAGGCAGCATCAGTGCAATAGCAGCCTGTGTTGCTGGTTGGTTATTATCGTTATCTGGCGAATATGATGCTGCATTAATATTTAAACACCAATGGACAGGAATTGCAACTGCTATTTTTGGAAGCCTTGTTTATATATTTAAAGAATACCGAAAACTGCTAGTAATTCTACTCATTGTTTTAATAACCATTACCGGACATTTTGGAGCCACTATCACACACGGCGGAAACTATTTATTTAACACTAGTAAAAAAACTAGTTTAAATAAACAGGATACTATCAAAAATCAACCAAAAGAAATTACCAGTATTGTTACCAATGGAAAAGATTCTATTAAAATAGTAAAGTATAATATTTATGAAAATGAAATTGCGCCAATTTTAAAAACAAAGTGTTACGATTGCCATTCTTCCGTAAAACAGAAAAACTTATTGCGATTAGATTCAGAGGCATTCATAAAAAAAGGTGGTAAATCAGGGCTTATTTTATTTGCAGGTGATTTTTTAAAAAGCCCGCTCTATACTAATTTAATATTACCGCTTGATGATGACAAACATATGCCACCAAAGGGCAAACACCAACTAAACAACAATGAAATAAATAGTATTCAACAATGGATACTATCGGGCGCTTCATTTAATGACCGCATTGACACACTATCTAATAATAAAAAACAATCTGCTCCATATATAGATTCTGTGTTTGATAAAAAAGAAATCGTACTCAATAATACAACAGTTAATAAAGTTTCAGTTGAAGCGACTAGTACAAACCTTCCTGTTGCAATAAGTAGTTCTATAATAGAAGCTTTTAAAAATCAAAACATTATCTTATCAAATTTACAAGAAGGATTGCCATTTGTGATGGCTAATTTTGTGAATGTAATTCCATTCGAAAATAGCAGCTTATTGGCTTTACAAAAAATTGAAAAACAATTGGTGGCATTAAAGTTGAGCAACTTGCCTATAAAAGATGCCGATATTAAAATAATAGCAAGTTTATCAAATATCAAACGATTGAATTTAGAAAATACAGCAATTACCAATGCCTGCCTACCCTATTTAAAAGAATTACCTGCACTTGAACAATTGAATCTTTATGGAACAAATATTACTGATGAAGGATTAAAACAATTGGCTTACTTTAAAAATTTATCAGTAATTTATTTATGGAAAACCAAGGTAACCGAAAATGGAATTGAGCAGTTTAAAAAAGAAAGGCCCAATGTAATAGTTGAAATGGGTGATTTTAAATTTCAAAAGAAATGAAAAAATATTATTTATTTATAGGATTCGTTTTGCTAATCTTAGCCTTTACCACTATTCCAAAATTGCCAGAAGATGTCAACAAGGAGTACCTTAAACTACCTGCTATTATTGATTACAATGAACTTGTAAAACCTATTTTATCTGATAAATGTTTTTCTTGTCATGGACCCGATAAGGCAAAACAAAAAGCAGGGTTAAGATTAGACCTTGTGGCATCTGCTTATGGCCCTTTACCAGAAAGCCCGGGAAAAGTGGCTATTTATCCCGGCAATTTAAATAAGAGTGAATTATTTCGCCGCATCATATCTACAGATCCTACTTATTTAATGCCTGTTCCTAAATCGCATTTAAGTTTGAGTGCCAAAGAAAAAGCAATACTCATTAAATGGATTGAAAATGGTGCTGTGTATAAACCTCATTGGGCATTTGTTGCGCCAGAAAAAAAAGCAATACCTTCTATTAATAATTTTCTAGTAAATAATCCGATAGATAATTTTATTATCAATCGTTTACAATTAGCCGATTTAAAACCAAGCGCAACTGCATCAAAAGAGATTTTATTAAGGCGCTTATCATTAGACTTAACAGGATTACCTCCCACCATACAGGAAATAAATGCATTCATTAATGACACAAGTAGAAATGCATACGAGAAACAAGTAGATCGATTGTTAAGTTCACAACATTATGGCGAAAAAATGGCCACACAGTGGTTAGACTTAGCTCGATTTGCAGACTCGCATGGATATACTGTTGACAGAACAAGAGATATGTCGGTGTATAGAGACTGGGTTATTCGTTCGTTTAATGAAAATATGTCTTACAAAAATTTTGTGCACTATCAACTAGCCGGAGATTTAATGCCCAATCCTACTAAAGATATGATTATTGCCACCGCCTTTAATAGAAACCATCCACAAAATATGGAAGGCGGAATTATTGAAGAAGAATTTCAAACAGAATATGTAATGGATAGGGCCAATACATTTGGCGAAGCTTTTTTATCTATTTCGGTAGGATGTGCAAGATGTCATGACCATAAATTCGATCCTGTATCTCAAGAAAATTATTACCAATTAAATAGTTTTTTTAATAATGTTAGAGAAGCAGGTCAAATATCATGGAATGACGATATGCCTACACCCACTTTAATGCTACCTAACCAAAATCAAGAAAAAACAATTGCGTATATAAAAAACTTAATCAAGGAAAAAGAAAAAGATTTACAAGAAGCTTATAAAAATTCATTATCAGGTTTTAACGATTGGTTACAAAACGAAAAATATACGTCCATTTCAAGCAAAAGCATACCAAGCAATAATTTACAAGGCTATTATACATTTGAAGATTCCTTAATAAACTTAGTTAACAATAGTAAAACAGCCCTTTTAAAACGCGATGGCAATTCTAAAAGCGAAGCTATTGTTTTTGAAAAAAATGCGTCTGGCCAGTGTTTGGTTTTAAATGGAGATAGCTATTTAGATTTAAAAGAAGTGGGTGTGTTTAGAAAATCTGATCCTTTTAGTATTGGCGTTTGGGTGAATATTCCTAAGGAATTAAAAGAGGGCGTTATATTTCATAAAAGTAACGCAGAGAGATTGTACAATTTTAAGGGATACAATGTTTACTTAAAAAATAATAAGTTAGAAATAACAATGGCTCATACTGCGCCATCAAATGCTATAACAAAAATTGCAACAACAGAAGTGCCACGCAATAAATGGATACAACTCACGCTTACCTACGATGGATCTGCTACCGCTAATGGTTTTAATTTATATATCGACGGAAGCCCATTGGCAATGGAAACTGTTATTGATCAACTCTATAAAGACATCCTATTTTTTTCGAAAGACGAACCTGCATTACAGTTTGGTGGTTGGAACAGAGGCCTAGGATTTAAAGGCGGAAAAATTGATGATATAGTAGTGTACAATAGATTATTAACCAATTTTGAAATAAAAGTATTGGCTAAAAAAACGAATTGGGATATAATCACTCAAAAATCAAAAAATCAATTAAGCACAGCAGATCTTGAAATTTTAAAAGACTATTATGCTGCTGTTATTGATACAAAAATAATTGCTGCCAAACAGGCGCTTCAATTAGAACGAAAAATATTTTCAGATTCTACTGAGCATATTAAAGAATTAATGGTTATGCAGGAAATGCCAAAACCAAAGAAAACTTTTATATTAAATCGAGGACAATATGATGCACCAGCTAAAGAAGTGTTTCCGAATACGCCTGAAAAAATATTACCCTTCCCTAGTAACCTTCCAAAAAACAGGTATGGCCTAGCACAATGGCTCACCGATAATCGCAATCCATTAACAGCAAGAGTAGTGGTAAATCATTTGTGGCAAAATTTCTTTGGAATGGGACTGGTTAAAACTGCCGAAGATTTTGGCAACCAAGGAGAAATGCCTAGTCATTTAGATTTATTGGATTGGTTAGCCATTGAAATGAGGGAATCTGATTGGAACGTAAAAAAAATCAATAAATTAATTGTCATGTCGGCCACTTACCAACAAGATTCAAGGGCAAGTGCTGCATTAAAAGAAAAAGATCCTGAAAACAGACTACTCGCTAGAGGACCTGCTACAAGACTAAGTGCTGAAATGATTCGAGATAACGCACTAATGGCAAGCGGATTGCTAAATAAAGCCATTGGAGGAAAGAGCATCTATCCTTATCAACCAGAAGGCCTTTGGGATATTAATGGCACTAAATATTTACAAGACACTACCAATGAAATTTACCGACGTAGTTTATATATTGTCTTAAAAAGAACAGTACCCAATCCTACCCTCGCCAATTTCGATGGGCCTTCTAGGGCTTCATGTGTCGTAAGAAGACAATCTACGAACACTCCATTACAAGCATTGGTTACTTTAAATGACCCTACTTTTATTGAAGCCGCAAAAGTAATTGGTGAATCTATGAGCCAACAGAAAGATACCGCCACAGCTATTAAAAATGCTTACAGACAGCTTACGGGTCTAACACCAAACGCAAAAGAAATAGCACTATTAACCAACTTGCAAATAAATGAATACAATAAGTTCAAAGCCAATCCTACTAAAACAAAAGGTTGGTTAAAAACAGGTTTATATAAAATTAATACCTCATTAGATGCCTGTTGGGTAGCTGCAAATACAGTAGTAGCAAGTACTATTTTAAATTCAGATGCAAGCATTACTAAAAGATAAGTTTATGTTAGAGGATAAAAAAATTAAAATGCATCTCCAAGAATTAGATGCTTTAAATAAAAAAATAGAGCGACGGAAATTTTTAAAAAGTACGGCTGGTGGTTTAGGTGCTATGGCTTTAGGATCTTTATTAAGTAGTAGTATATCAACCAAATCATTTGAAGAACAAATTTTAGCTGCATTACCTACCATTGCCCCCAAAGCAAAACGTGTGGTGTATTTATTTATGAGTGGTGGGCCATCTCAATTTGAAACATTTGATTATAAACCAGGGTTAATTAACATGCAAGGTCAAGGCCTTCCAGACTCTGTTCGAAACGGTCAACGCTTAACAGGCATGAGTGCCAATCAAGCGCAATTACCTATTGCAGCATCTTTTGCCAATTTTAAACAACACGGAAAATCAAATACATGGGTAAGTGATTTACTACCCTATACAGCACAAGTGGTAGATGAGTTATGTATTATTAAATCGATGTTTACTGAACAAATTAACCACGATCCTGCACTAACTTTTTTTCAAACTGGTCATCAATTACCAGGCAGACCTTCCATTGGTTCATGGCTCAGTTATGGATTAGGTTCAGAAAATAAAAACCTACCAACGTTTATTCTATTGGTATCAAAAAATGCAGCCAGAGACCAACCATTGTATGCTAGATTATGGGGCAATGGATTTTTACCATCGCAACACCAAGGTGTACAATTTAGATCGGGTAATGACCCTGTTTTATTTTTAAATAATCCAGAAGGTTATGATGGAAAAGACAGAAAAGAAATGTTAGATTATTTATCTCAATTAAATAATTTACAAAATGATGTATGGGGCGATCCGGAAGTGAATGCGCGCATGTCTCAATACGAACTAGCTTTTAAAATGCAAACCTCGGTACCAGATGTAATGGATACTTCAAAAGAATCGGATGAAGTTTTTGAATTGTACGGACCTGATAGTAGAGAGAAAGGAACTTTTGCAGCGAATTGTATTTTGGCGCGAAAATTATTAGAAAAAGATGTTCGTTTTGTACAACTATATCACCAAGGTTGGGACCATCATGGATCATTGCCTTCAGGAATGAAGCAACAATGTAAACAAACCGACCAAGCATCCGCTGCATTAATCATGGATTTAAAAAGAAGGGGCATGCTAGAAGATACATTGGTAATATGGGGTGGAGAATTTGGGCGGACTGTTTATTCGCAAGGAAAATTAGAAAAAGAAAATTATGGAAGAGACCATCATCCCCGTTGTTTTACCATGTGGATGGCTGGAGCAGGTGTTAAGCCTGGTAGGACTTATGGACAAACAGACGACTTCAGTTATAATATAGTAAAGAACCCAGTGCACGTGCATGATTTTCAAGCAACATTATTGCATATCATGGGTATTAATCACGAGCAACTCATCTATAAATATCAAGGCCGAAGATTTAGACTAACTGATGTAACTGGTAATGTGATTAATGATATATTAGCTTAAATAAATAATTAAAACTTCTTAAACAATTTCACCAACTTATTACTGATCAATTCGTATCCTTTATCTGAAGGATGTAATCCATCGAAAGTAATATTTGAAGCTTCAACAGGATAAGGATATTCGTCAGTTGTAGGATTAAAAGGCTTATCAATAAATTGCGGATAGGGATAATTGATATAGGTTCCTGTTGCTGAATCTTTTAATCTTTTAAAGTTTACCAAGTGTTGGTGATCCATTCCCTTGGCATGGTATAAATCCACTACAGCAGATTTTTCATAATTGGCAATAGAAACAATTGCATCTGCAAATTTTTCAAGTTCCTGACCATTCTTTGCTTTGTAAGATCCGGTTGCGTTGTTTTTAAAATTATTGATATACACAAAATCAACACGCTGCATTGGGGTGATAAAAATAATTTTTGCATTTGCATTTAAACTATGCAATTTATTTACAATGGTTCTAAACGCACCATTTACCGTTGCATTACCCGTATTGTTTTCGTAATCGCTGAAACTACCTAGTGGCTTACCTCCCCACCAATCATTTGTCCCTAAAAAAATGGTATACACATCTGCTTTAGTAATTCCTAACTTGTCAATATCTTCTGCAATTTTTATTGCCGTCCAACCATTGTGACCTTGGTTTATATAATGAATATTAGGTAATTGATTCACTACCCTTGTCATATAACCTTTGGTAATGCGATTCCCTGTTTCGTTTTGGTGCTCATTTAAATAGGTAATAGAATCTCCAATGGCAACCCATGAAATTTCTTTGGGAGTAAAAGAAAACTGAATGGCAATAAGCAGAACTAGTAAAAGTATTTTTTTCATTTTATAATTTGATACGTGAAATTAGCATTTAAGTCTCCGAAAAAAAATAATTATCTTAAATATTTAAACATGCTATTTTAAACATCTTTACAACCTAAAGAATATTTTCTTGCGATATAAAAAATAACAAATCCCCCATTCAATGGCAAAAACAAACAAACAGGAAATAATTGATATAGCAGGTAAGATAAGGGTTGTATAACTCAGCAAGCCACCAATTAGCAAACTGATATAATGATTCAACCAACCACCTCCAATGAGTTCAAAAAATAAATAAATAAAAATCGAATTCAATCCAATTACATCAAAAAACAAAACAGACTTATTTTTTTTGATGTCTACAAAATAATAGCAAACTGCAAAAGCTAATAAGCACCAGCCCAATGATACCAATGTAAAGGAACTTGTAGCAATACGTTTAATGATAGGATTTATTTCAAGAAAATCTAGTGCATAGCCTAAAAGCAACACTGAAATCGCCCAAATTAAAATTGTTTTTATTTTATTATTTGCATTAGACAATAATAGTTTTCCTAACAAAGCACCCGCTATTGTGTGAACAGAAGTTGGGATACAATTAATAGCCACCCATCCGCCCCTACTCGTTTTATGCATTAATAAAGTGTCAATATAATTTCCAAAATTATGGTGATTAGTAAACCCTTGGTCGAAGCCGGGAATGGCACTAAACCGAAATAACAAATCAGTAATTATTAGCAACACAACAGAAAATACTATTTGGTATTTAGCTGGCCATTGTAGAATAAAATAAGCCATTAAAAGCGTAATAGATAATTGCGTTAAAACATCCCATAATTCAAAGCTCAAACCAGTTTCGTGCACTGCATATAAAAGCACTCCCCAAAAAAATAGCCAACCAGATCTTTTGAATATTTTTTTTGTAATCGTTAATTGACTAACTCCTTTTTCTTTAAGCTTGTTTACAGAAAACACCATGGCGGTTCCAGCAATAAACATAAATCCTGGTTGTATTAAATCCCAAAAGCGCAAGCCATTCCAAGGATGGTGTTTAAATTGTATGAAAAAAGATTCTAAAAAACCGCCTTTAGAATTTAGATATAATACATTAAACAAACCAGTACTTTCAATAGTTAAAAGCACCATAATAAAACCGCGCATAAAATCAAGCGATAATAGACGTTTGTTTAAATCTTCGGAACTTAATTGAGTAGGCATATTTTTTATTTTGGCAAGAACATATTTACTTTTCGATGCATGGTATAAAATTGAATATTTTTTCCATCAATAACTACAATACCACTCGATTGATTATTTTCTATAATAGGATTGTTGGCGTATTTTTTCCAATGAATTAAATCGGTAGATACTGTAATATTCGTTGACCATTCATGCCAGTCTTTAAAAGCAGTGGCATGATAATAACCATAGTAAAGTCCTTTGTATTTAATTACTTGATTCATTGCAATACCATACTGGTCATATGCTTCAGGCCCCATGGTAATGATTGGTTCATCTTGCAAATTGGTCCATGTAGTATGATCTGTTGATGTAGCGAGCCAAATACCCTTATCGTCTCTTTCGTAAAACAAATACCAAATTCCTTTTTCAATAAAAACAGTGGGGGTACCAAAAGCGCCTTTTACAATAGGGCTACCATTTTTTTGTCGGATATCTAGCGGCCCTTTTTCATCCCAATGAATTTTATCGATAGATGTAAGCAAATGCGCCGTATCGCCCTGGCCTTCTGCAAACATATAATAGGTGTTAGCAGATTTTACTACATACATATCTTCTACCCAATCATTTTCATGAATGGTGTTTTTAGCATACCGGTTCCAATTAATACCGTCGGTAGAAGTTGCATAGCCTAAAAACCTTCTTGGATCTTTACTAGAATTAGAATAACCTGTATACCATAAATGATAGGTATTTCCTTCTTTAAGAATATACCCCCTTTCACGAATTTGTTTATCCCAATCATTTGGGCCTGCTCCAGTAAATACAGGATTATTTTTATAGGGAACAAAGTTGACTAACTCCGATGGAAATTTTGTTGCACCAATATTTTTTTGACTAGGCTTGCATTGTATCGTTCCAATTACACAAATTAAAATATAAATGATTGATTTATTTTTCATGTGTTTAATAAGCATCTCCAAATGAAAAAACTGGTTTCCGATACATCCATTGTCCTCCTGTAAAATCTGGGAATTCGATTGTTTGATTTCCTAATGCAATTGACTGTTCGCTTAAGGGAGAAATGGCACTCCAAGTAGCGGCATCATATACATCTAGTGGCGTTGGTATTTGTTGTTTGATGGATTCAACAAAAGCTTGTAATACAAAAAAATCCATCCCGCCATGCCCTGCATCGGCAGACTCTTTCGACCATCTTTTCCATAAAGGGTGATCGTATCTATCTAACCATTGCGATGCATCGTCCCAAGTGTGTGGCTTTGCAGATTTGTCTTCTATATAAATACTATTGTTTACATCCATCCATAAACCTTCTGTTCCTTGTACTCGAAAGCCTAATGAATATGGTCGAGGTAAATTGGTATCGTGTTGTAGTAATATCGTTTCTCCGTTCACACAGTTAATGGACGTGGTAACAATATCTCCTAATTTAAAATTCAGTTTGGCGTTTGGATGATCTGCTCCTCCTTTTTTTACAATATAATCGTGTAAGCCTCTAGATTTTGTAGAAAATGAACAGAGTGATTGAAATCGATTGCCTCGATTAATATTTATATAATTAGCCAAAGGTCCAATTCCATGTGTTGGATATAAATCTCCATTTCTATGTATTGCATGTTCGGTTCTCCAACGTGCTTCTGATCTGGCTTTGGGTCCATACTCCACACCAAATCCATGCACATGATTTCCATCGTTAAACTTCACATCTCGTAAATCGTGTTGATAGCCACCTTGTAAATGAATAATCTCTCCAAATAAACCTTGGCGAACCATATTTAAAACGGCCATTACATCTCTTCTGTAACATACATTCTCAAGCATCATTACATGCGCATGGTGCTTTTCTGCAGCTCTTACAACTTCCCAATGGTCTTCTAAACTAATCCCTATAATCACTTCAGATCCTATATATTTTATTCCAGCATCTAAAGCGCCAATAATCATTGGTTTGTGCCATTCCCAAGGGGTTGCAATGATTACAGCATCTAAGGATTGTTGCTGAAGCATTTGTTGCCAAATATTATCATCGCCTAAATATTCTTTGGGTAAAGGCTTTTTTGCAGTTGTAAATAATTCTTTGGCCACGTTCATGCAACGCGCATCCACATCGCAAATAGCCACAATTTCAACATCGGCACGCTTTAATAGGTTTGCAAGATGCCCCCTGCCTCTTTGACCCACCCCTATGATGCCTAATTTTACTTTCTGTGCATTTGTCTTGGCAAATAAATCAGATCCTTTATTTACAGCCAATGCAGCTGCTACAAGGCCTGATGTTTTTACAAATTCTTTACGATTCATACTATGTGGTTGTTACAAGCAATTTTTAAATGCGTTAAGTTAATTAAAACAAGTTGATTATGATACTATTTCAGCCCTAAATGACAATAGCCCCACCAAATTGGTGAGGCTATTGAAAAAATATTTGCCATTTTATTAAAAATACAAACTAGTTGGTATTTTCTACTAGTTGATTAATCTTCAATTTTATATCTCATTAGAAACCGAGAAATTGAACCCTTCAACAACTGCCATTTTAAAAACAACAACTCAAAAAGGGATGAGCTTGTTGTTTGAACTGCCAGAAACCAACTTACTTATTAAAGGGAGTAAGCCTAGTTGGAAAAAACAGTTTGCACAAAATTGCACGAGATTAAAGATCAAATTTGGTTTCAGCCAATTCAATCACACAAACCCTTTTGGCGGGTTAAGCCAACTGACAGAAGAACAGAAAACAGTCACAATACTAAATGGTAGCTACATATAAGTTACCTGCAGGAACAATTTGAGTACTTTGTAAAACTGAATACGGCATATAGAAATAGCCTCTAAAGCCCCAGTTTGTACTCCAAGAATTCTGGCAAATAAAAACACCACCACCTGGTTGTGTTGCATCGTCAATGTATCCTACAATAGGAACTGCATGGCCACCTAACATTTTCAAACCGGTTACAATTGTACCAGTTGATGTAAGTGGATTATAAGTATAGTTTGTAGGAGCATATCCTAAAACCCCTAATCCTTCGAAATATTTATAACTAGTATTGTCATAGACATTAAAGCCCATCATTACTGGTTTTTTTAAGGATACAGCAACTTTCACATCATTCACACGGTTAGTAGAATTAATTACATAATAGCCGCTATTAGTTGTTCCGGTACTACCTGTTGTTCCATTCTGAACACTCAATTTAAAATTCGCGGCATTTGTAATAGCAGCAGCTGAAGGAGCAGTTTTGTATTGTGCTGATGTATTTAATCCATTTGTAGGATAAGGATACAAGTTCTCGTAAGAATCACCAGAAAAAGTATAAGACTTACCTGAAACAGTTGCAGTTAAAGCGGTTCCGGTACCGGTATTATTAGACAAGCCTTGTAATGCTTGCGGAATATTAACCATATAGGCACCACCATCGGCAGTAATTGCCTGTTTGTTAATGACTACTCTTTCTACATAATAAATAAACAAGGGACTCAAAGCATTCGAGGTTCCGAATAAACTACTGTTAACTAATTGAGTAGTAGATGCGGCTTGCAATCCAGTACCAATAGTTAATCCAGAAGCAACGCTAGCTGCTAGGGGATTGGCTTTGTAATAACTTAAAATTTCATTGGTTTCAGCACCACAAAATCCAGTACAAGAACCAATTTGGCCTTGATCTCTTACAGTGGGAGTTGCCAATAAGTAATTTGTTGGTAATGAGGCGTTTGTTTGACCATACGTAGTAGTTCTACTGGCCATAAAACTCTCTGAAAACACCGGAACACTCGCCCACTGAGATTGGTCCATGGCTAACAAACCAAATGAATACTGGTCTGATGGATTACTACTCTCGGAAACTGGTGTTGGATCAGGTGTTGGTGTGGTTTGATCTACTAGATCTACTGATTTTGTACAGCTGTACAAGACGATTGAGGACATCATTACAATGCCTATCTTTCTAATGATTAAGGGTTTCATTATCAAGTTTTTTTAATTAGGGATATTATAAAGTTATATGAATTATTCTAATATAAAATTAGATTTATCAGAATAGCATCTATTTACACCCTTTTAATGACGAAATAGTTACACAATTATAGTTTATTCACATTTCTTGGACTGAAATAGAAAAAAAATGTGGATAAATATATTCAATACCTCCCTGAACCAAAAGTGGAATGATATTTTACTACTTTCAATCAAAGAACGCTAACCATGTACAAACAAATTGCAAAAATAATCCTTGCTGTTGTATTTATTTTTAATATTGCAACTAATTCCTTTGCGCAGCCTTTTTTAAAAGAGGTGAACTATTTTAAAAAATTAGATTCAATAACACCACCTCCTACTAACCCTATTTTATTTATTGGGAGTTCTTCATTTACCAAATGGGTTGATGTAAATAATTATTTTCCTGGTTATACAATTCTTAATCGTGCTTTTGGTGGGTCATCACTACCGGATGTAATTTATTTTGCAGAAGAGGTGATTTTTAAATACAACCCCAAACAAATAGTTATTTATTGTGGAGAGAATGATGTTGCAGCTAGTGCTAGTGCAGAAACAGTTTTTGAACGATTTAAAACATTACATACTTTAATAAGAACAAAATTACCCAAAGTATCTATTGTATTTGTTTCATTGAAACCAAGCCCTAGCAGAGAAAAATTCTGGCCTGTAGTTGTAGCAGCAAATGGAATGATTAAACATTTTGCAAAGAAACATCGTAAAACATATTTTGTAGATATCTATCAAAGCATGTTTAATAGTGATGGAAAAATAATGTTGGATATATTTTTATCAGACAACTTGCACATGAATAAAAAAGGATATGAAATTTGGCAACCGATTTTAGCGCCTTATTTGAAGAAGTAGAACTGATAGAAGTATAAAAAGAGGATGCAATAAATACAAGATGCATACTCTTTTTATATTTCTATTCTTTAATATTTAATTTTTCTAAAATCGGTTGAACAAGTCCTTCAATAGTATGGGTTGCTTGGTCATTTAATTGTTCAAAAACAATAATTTCATTGAGTCCTTTTTTTAACCAAACAGCTGGTAAATACAAAGTTTGTTGTGGACCAACGCTCCAATATCTTCCTAAATGATGCCCGTTTACAAATACAATTCCTTTGCCCCAAGCAGACATATCTAAAAAAGTGTCGCCTGTTTTTTGTAACTGAAAACTTCCTTGAAACAATGTGGGTCTGCCTTTTGTATTTTTCGTTGAAAGGTTTGCCAAATTAGGTTTTTCATTAAAAGGCAAACGATACATATTCCAACCACCTGTTATTTCTGTAGAATCAATCAAAACAGGACTAATAATGCCTTTAAGGTTATTAATAATTTCTGAGCCATAATTAATACGTCCCATGTTTTCAACGAGAATTTCTAATACTGCATTAAATGGAATATCAATTGGCATTGAATATTTTTTTGTGTTTCTGTTTAACACACCTACCCTTTCGCCATTTACATAAACAGTTGCATAATCTCTAAGGCCTTTAATAGTTAATGTGCCGCTAATTGGTTGTACAAATTTTTTACTATACAACACATAGCCATTTCCTTGATTTAAATCTTCGAAACTTAATGGTGTAGCACTTGTAACAGGAATTATTTTTTCTTTCATTGCAGCTAAATCAACTGTTTTATTTAACTGAATAGCAGGTATTGCAATTATAGGTAAAGGACTAGGAACACTTGGCAATAACTTATTTGTCATTAACAAATTTCGAATTGCTGTATATTTTTCTGTAACCCAACCAGCTTCACTAATTGGTGCATCATAATCATAACTAGTAATATCCGGTTGTATATCACGATTCTTATCGTAATTGGCGCCAGCAGTAAATCCAAAATTTGTACCGCCATGTACCATGTAAAAATTAAATGACACCGCACTATCCAAATATTTTTTTAATTGATTCACTACATCTGCAGTGCTTACTTTCTGGAATGGTTCTGCCCAATGATCTAACCAACCTGGATAAAATTCTGCTACCATATATGGTCCTTTACCACCATTAAATTGGTTAACTAGTTTTTTCAATTTCACCACATCATCTTCTCCATTTGCAGTTGGTGTTACTCCTTCAATGGTTCCACCTTGAAACAACCAACTTCCATCGGAAGTAAATAGTGGCACTGTTACACCTGCTGCCAATAATTGATTTTTGATGGCTAAGCTATATTTTTTGTGTTCTGCTAGTGGAATATCTTTTCGTTGTGCTACATAAGATCCAAATTCATTTTCTGCTTGAATCATTATAATAGGTCCACCATTGGTGATTTGAAGATCTTTTATTTCCGTAACAAGTTTACTGATATAGGTATTACAAGAATCAAGAAAAGGCTTGTTATTATTTCTTATTACCAGGTCTTTATTCTTTTGCAACCACCATGGATATCCGCCAAATTCCCATTCAGCACAGGCATACGGTCCTGGGCGTAAAATAACCATCAAACCAACTTCTGCCGCTATTTTAATGAATGCACGAATATTATGATTGTCCGTTGAAAAATCCCAAACACCTGGTGCTAATTCATGGTGATTCCAAAATACATAAGTAGCCACTGTATTGAGCCCCATGGCTTTCATCATTTGTAAACGATGTTTCCAATACGCTGCTGGCACCCTTGCATAGTGCATTTCGCCACTATGAATTTGCATAGGTTTTCCATCATATAAAAAATTACCATTTGCAATTTCAAAACTGTGTTTTTGTTGCGCGATTGTATTTGTTGACAATGCCAACAGTAGTAGTAAAACGGAAATGGTATTTCGCATATGCATAATTTTAAAATTTAAATTATTTCACAACCAACAGCAATCCTTTTTCTTTTGGTACATCTATTAATTCATTTATTGAATAAAATTTTGCATTTTGAAAATTGGATACTGCAGGCGCTACTATGGTTGCTTTTGATGGATCAATTCCTAATTTTTTCCAATCAATTAATAATTGAACTTTTGTATCAGCATCTGCCCAACTAGCAATGGATACTAAAGCAGATCCTTGTTTTTTATACACTGTAGCCAATACTTTTGTATTAGATGTTTTTACCGGACAATTGCTACTCCAATAACCAATCATTTCTGATCCCTTCATTCCAAAATCATCCCATAGCTTCCATATAGGTCTTGGATCGGCATTATCACTCCAAGGCATTCTGTTGGTCATGCCGTAAATCATACCACGCCAAGGGTTTCCGCCGTTTTGTAACATCTCTCCCATTAAACCAAAAGGAATACCACTTACTTCTGTTAAGAAAAAATCTGGATTATTTTTTTCGTAATCAAAGTATTCTCCAAACCATAATTTATTGAGGTATGGAAAATGCTCCATATATAAATTGGCACTATTATTAAAGCCATCATTTTTATTGTATTGATTGGCACTATGTAAATCTAAAATACCTGGATGTCCATTTTGTGTTAGTACTCTTTTAATGCGCTTCATAGTTACCCTATCAAAAGCCACATCATCTAAGTAAATGCCATCAATGCCCACATTTTGCACCAACCAATTCATTCCTTCTACATAGTAGTTATGCCAACGATTCATGCCGCTATTTACAATGGCAGCATCCTTTAATTCTGGCACAAACCACGCAGCAATATAATCAGTTCCTAAATGCTCTTGTAGCCAACTAAATCCGCCACCTTTTCCTGCCGAAAATATTTCGTGACCCAAACTGCGCATGGCATGAATTTCATATGCCTTATTACTTAACTCTCTAATTGTATTGTAAATTTTAACTTTCAATCCTTTTACGTGCGCATCATCTATATATGATTGCATTTTTTTATGCTCAATAAATGGATAGTTAATATATGGATTGATGGGTGTAGCATGGTGAATGTTTACAATATTTGCCGAAGTTGTGCGCTTGATAGAATCAATCGCTTTGTAACTATGAAAGAATTTACTATTCCACTGAAAATCGGTATTAATGGCATGAAACGGTGTAATTAATAAATTGAAATTATAGTACAGTACATCGCCTTTTTTCATCACCCTACTTCCACTATACGCATTCACTAAAACTGATTTCCCTTTTAAGAATATATCAATCCCTCCTTTGTTTTCATTGCCCCAAGAACTTGGTAGTATCAATGGTTTTTGCAAATAAAAATTAGTATTTAATGGTCTGCTATATTTTTCGTCTCTAAACGAAAATTGCAATCCTGCATTTACAGATCCTATCCAACCACCGTCTTGATTTTTGTGTGCAACATCCCATTTCCAAAGCAAGGTATCTGGTCTATCTCCTCCTTTTAAACCCAATCCCATCAAGTATTTCGCTGCAGAAGGCTCAATTGGTAAATGAAAATTAATTTCATTAAAAGCCATGTCTTCTAGTGCTGTAAACTTAACTGTATAAGATAAAAAACCATCAAATTCTAAAGCAGCATTTACATCCATTTGTAATGCAGAAGAGGTACTGGTTACCTGCCATGCAACAGTTCCAGCTTCTTTTTTTACGTAATTGATAGGATTAGATTTCCATAGCAATGGCTGTTTGCCTTTTGAATCGTAAAAATGAAAATGCACTGCTTCGGCAAATAAATTATTGGGTGTGCTGCCAATGCTAGTCATTTCTGGTGTGAAAAAAGTTTGAATCTGTGCAGGGAATCCGTCTTTATTTAAAATTAATTTTCTACCCAATAAAGAAATACTTGAATCTGAAACTACCAATGGTGTGTAAGGTGCAATGACTGTATTTTCTTGCGCCATGGTTGAATTCAACCATTTTAATCGCGTCATTTTTTCTGGATGATCAATACCTCCATTCTTTGTAACGCCGTTTTCTATCGTTACGTGTATAGCAATTTCTTTAGTTTGATTTCCAATATGCACTACTGCTTTACCATTATATACACCGGGCTGTGTTGATTCAGGTACATCTACCCCACACCACATGGCTTGAATCTTTCCTTTTAAAACACTAGGTCTATTTGCAAAAACAGATCCATCGTATTTAGTACCATCTGTATTGATACACTGAATGTTTTTGGCTGCAATCTTTTTTCCTGTAGCAGAACTTAGGTCTGAGAATTCTATAAAAACTTCCGGCAAATCTTCTAATGCATAAATACCTAATTGAAAAGCCAAATATTCACCACGCAATGCTTTATCAGAAAATGAAGTTTGATTTCCTTTTAGAATCCATCTTTGAGGCAGGTCATTTTGCATTTTTATGGAATGCAAACGATCTTCTGTAAAAACAAGAAACGATTTGTTATTACTTTTATCAACCAATGATTTTGTTTCTGCTGCAGTAGCAATTACTTCCATAGGATAAAAACTATTAAAAGCATTTACGCTTTGGATTTCTTTTACACTACAATTGCTAGGCATTGATTTATCAATATTAGATATCCATTTATCACTGGCAGTTTGTTCTGGTTTCCAATAAACACCTTTGGGATAATAAGATTTTAGTCCCTCGTATTTATAAGGCATATAATACACATAGTAAACACCTTTTCCTGAAATGGGCTCAAATAAAATAGTACCCACTTCTCTATCAAAACTAGCTACCTGAAAATTGGTAATTTTTTTGCCTGTTTTAGCATCCTGAATAATAATCCTTTTATCTGATGGATTTAAATCACTCCTTCTCCACGCAATTGTTGCTTTGGCAATTGTTGCATTACCATTAAAGTTCAATATGGCTCTATGATTTCCTAGAGAATCTGGGTTCCAAGCATTTGCTCCATTAGTGTATTTAAGTTCTTGCGAAAAGAGCGGATTTACTATGATTAGTAGTACAAAAACTAGGGTCATTTTAGCGCTAGTTTCAAGGAATCTATGATACATCTTTAGTAGTTTTGAAACAAGATAGAAATAAATCTGCTACATTTAAAAAAGGAACAAACTAATTGAATGAATAAATAGGGTAAAATTGGGCTAAATATGCTTGGATTAATAGAAAAAGAATATGGATTTTCAGAAAAAGATTGTTATTTAACCCCTTTTGGTGGTGGTCTAATCAACCAAACCTGGCTGTTAATGCATAAAGGGGATTCCTATATCTTCCAGAGAATTAATGACAATGTTTTTCACAACCCCTCTGATATTGCCGAAAATATTCACGCGCTAAAAGAATTTTTTAATACTAATTTTCCCAATTACTTATTTGTAAAAACAATTCAAACACTCGATAAAAAAGAAATCGTATTTCATCCTTCGGAAGGATATTGTAGGATGTTTGAATTTGTAATTGATTCAAAAACATTTAATACTTTACAAAATAGCCAACTTGCATTTGAAGGTGCCAAACAATTTGGAAAATTCACGAAACACTTAAGCAAATTTGACGTTTCAAAACTACATATAACACTTGTAGACTTCCACAACCTTAGTTTAAGATACCAGCAATTTGAAACTGCACTAAATAAAGGGAATGCCAACAGAATTAAAGCATGTGCTGAAGCAATTGAATTCATTGAATCACAAAAAAGCATTGTGGATGAATTCGACAAAATTAAAACCAATTCAAATTTTAAAAAAAGGGTTACACACCACGATACAAAAATTAGTAATGTACTCTTTGATGCAAATAACAAAGGACTTTGTGTAATAGATTTAGATACGGTAATGCCTGGCTATTTTATTAGCGATGTAGGCGATATGCTAAGAACTTATTTATCGCCAGTAAGTGAAGAAGAAGCTGATTATTCAAAAATAGACATTCGCGAAGACTATTTTCAAGCCATTTTAGAAGGCTATATCAGTGAAATGAAAGACGAATTAAGTGAAGAAGAAAAAAGTTATTTTGTATATGCAGGCAAGTTTATGATTTACATGCAAGCTTTACGCTTTATTACCGATTATTTTAATAACGACAGTTACTACGGATCAAAATACGAAGGACAAAATTTAGTAAGAGCCAATAACCAATTGGTTTTACTAAAAATATTGCTTTCCAAAGAGCAGGCCTTAGAATTAAGGGTAAACCAATACCTAGAAGATTCTGGCGTATAAAGATTACACGCCAGAATACTTGTTATTTTATAATTCCGATTTCTTTATTTCTACTGCATATACATTTTCTGTTCCTTCAAAATTGGCTCTAAAAATAACCCATTTTCCATCTGGACTAATATGCACATTAGGTTCTAATTTATATTTATGGTATTTCATATTTACCAATTTTTCCGACACCAATTTATTTCCTTTTATGCTAAAATAATTAATCCATTGGCCGTCTTTTGATTTTGCAACTGCTCCAGGATCTCCACCATCGCCTGCAAAATTCTTTTCATCGGCTGAGGATGTATAGTGAACCGACCAATCATCACGCGCTACTTCGTACTTAATTTCTTTTCCTGTTGTAACATTGGTTCCAGACACAAAAAAGTTAATGCCTCTTGGTTGTTGCAAATCGTACCATATAATTTTTCCGTCTGCACCAAACCACTCATGCCCTGCAATTTCCATATCCATGGTTCTTTTGTGCATGAGTTTTACTGCATTAGTTGTAACATCAATCGTCCAAATACGATCTACTTTGTGCCATGGGCCTTCGTGACAAAACATTAATAAATTAGGATCTGTGCTAGAAAACTGCACATGGTTTAACCAGGCACTATCGGTAAATATTTTCTTTAAATCCTTTGTTTTAATATTAATAGTAAATAATGTTTTTGGCAATTTTGCTTCATAAATTATATTGAAATAATCTTTCTTTTCAGGATTTTTTTTATACAATTCCGCTTCTGCTTCACTTGCCTTAGCGCCAGATAACAATGTTCCATTCGCATTTACAGTTGTAATAACGGCTTTAAAGTCTTCGGGAAATACATATACTAAATTTTCTTTTTTAGTTGTCATATTTACAGAAAAGACACTGTCTTTTACTTGATAGAAAACCTCCTTTGTTTTAGCGCATACAATCTCTCCATTCATTGGTAAGGGATGGTGTGTTAGTTGTTCTAATTGTAAAGTAGATAAGTCTACTGTATACAATTGCTTGTCTTTTATATTTAGGTTATAGGTTTCCTGTTTTTTCATATCAGTAGCTTCTCCCCCTTTTTGTTTGCCACTACTGTAGAATACCATTTTGTTTCCTACAAAAGGATTGTTGTGAAAATAAAAACTCACATTACTACCCTCTTTACGAGAAATATTCACCACTTTATGATGGGTACTTTTATCAATCCATTCTTCGGGCATTTTTTGCCCACCTGTTTCAAGCACTTGCTGTGCTTGGCTTACAAGCGTTATTAAAAAACAAATTGATACAATGATTTTCTTTTTGATACGCATAAGTTCTGTTTATTAAATTGAAAGAGCCTGTTGCCAAAAAATGACATACAGGCTCTTATAAAAAGTTAAATTATTCTGTGTTGGTTTTATACGGCATTGTGATTATTTTTAGTAACCAGTATTCTGAGTATATAGTCCAGCCCTTGCATCTAACTCGGCTTGTGGTACAGGATAGATAATAAAGTTTTTATTGAAAGGTTGAATTTGATGAAGTACATCTTCGGTTGCAATCCAAGCTGGAATTATTGTTTCAATATTTCCACTTCTAACCAAATCATGCCAACGCAAACCTTCGTTTCCAAATTCTTTTCTTCTTTCGTCTAACAATTGTGCAAGTGTAATATTACTAGATGCTCCTGTAATACCTGCACGGTTGCGCACTTGTGTTACTATGGCATCTACATCTGCTTGTGTACCACCAGTTGTTGCACCACGTAAAATACATTCTGCTTTAAGCATCAAAATATCTGTATAACGACTTACAATAAAATTAATTGGCCAGTCTGTACGAACAGTAGGAATTTTTGTAAGGTCGATATATTTTTTTAAGAATGACCTAGTTTCAGCAACACCATTATAAGTATACCCGGGTTGAATATAAAAAGTTTTACGAGTGTCAGCCGCAACAAAAGTATTTAAAAAATCAGTGGAAACTGGGCGAATTAACAATCCGCCTTGAATAGCTTTTCCAAGTGATAAAAACCAACTATCCGGTACTGTAATCCAAGGAAAAGTTGCGCCAACTGCAGGGTTTAAGCCATTTACATATTGTACATCAAAAACAACTTCAGGGTTATTTTCATTGGTAAAAGAGAAAATATTGGCATAATTGGCTCCAAAAGTATATTTATTACTGGCAATTATTTCATTCAACAACGCAACCGCTTGTGGCCATTCATTCAATCCTAAACCAGGACCTTCAATACCCCCATAATTACTTCCAGAACGGGTCATATACACCAACGCTAAAATTGATTTAGCAGCATATTTAGTAGCACGGCCTTTATCCGCAGCAGCAGCATATACATCTGGTAAATTTGCTCCTGCAAACTGCAAGTCAGAAATAATTAAATTGTATACATCCGAAACTTTACTTCTTTTAATTGTTGCAGCTTCGGTAGCAGTTAAAGTATGGTCTGCTAAAGGAACTGCTCCAAACCATCTCACTAAATCAAAATAGTAAAATGCCCTTAAAAATTTTGCTTCTGCTTCAATTTGTGTTTTTAAAGTAGTGGGTGTTATTACGCTACCTTTTAAAGCTAATTGTTCTAGTAATCCATTGGCACGATAAATACCATTGAAATTAGAATTCCATGCCTCAATAACGTAAGGATTTCCACTAATTGTTTTTTGAAAATTATTAATTGGCTCCCAATCACGAGGACCATCGGCAGTAGCATATAAATTATCTGAACGCGTTTCTGATAAATTAATTAATCGATCAGGATACCCTTTTAAATCATTATATACTGAATTTACACCAGCAACAAACTCACTAGTTTGCGAGTAATAAGTAGCACTTGTAGCAGCTGAAAGCGGTATCTGGTCTAGCTTTTTTTCACATGAGGTGATAAAAGCAACTGTTGTTATTAAGAATATTATTTTTTTCATTGTAGTCAATTTGATAGATAATTAAAATGTGAAGTTCAAACCAAAGATGAAAGACTTTGGAATTGGAAGCCCACCATAATCTGATGCTTCAGGAAAAGCAGAACTACCACTAACATCGGTGTTCATTGCTTCTGGATTAAATCCACCTTTGTATTTATCATACCCAAAGAAATTTTCTAAGGTTAAATAAGCACGAGCAGATTGAATCAATTTTCCTTTAAACACTTTTCCCAAATTATAACCCATGGTAATATTTCTAATACGGATATAGTCCGAAGAATACATCCAATCTGTATTTTTAATTCTTCCAAAAGTTGAATATGCCTTACTTACAATTCCTGCTCCAGGATTTGCTGCAGAAAACCAACGATCTCTATAGGTTCCAATAGCATTATCTGTAGCACCTTGACCAGTTCTACCCAATGCACGACCTAATAGAGAATAAAGGTCTCCACCATTTTGACCTTGTACTAAAATACTTAAGTCAAAGCCTTTATATCGAAAAGTATTGGTAACACCCCAAATATAATCTGGGTTAGGATGTCCTACAATCATACGATCATTTGCATCAATAGTGCCATCTCCATTTGCATCAAAATACTTCGGATCACCTTCTGTTTCACCTGCAATGATTGCCGCTTTACTTAATAAATCTTCTTTCGAAAGAATGCCCAATTGTTTCACAACAAAGATGCTATACATTGGCTCGCCAATTCTTAAAATAGAATGGTTTATATCTAAAGAAGAAGGTATTAAAATTTGAGACTGACCACCTGGCAAGCTTACTAATTTATTTGAATTATGACTCAAATTAATAGAGGTAGTCCACTGAAGTTTTCCAGTTGTATTTTTACTAGTAAATTCAAATTCCCATCCTTTATTACGCGCTGTTCCAGCATTGCTTAAATAAGTATTAAATCCTGTAGAAGCTAATATAGGAACATTCAATAAAAGGTCTGTGCTTAATCTAGAATATAAATCGAAGCTCATTGAGAACCTGCTTTTTGCAAAACTCATATCAAAACCAGCATCATAGGTTTCTGATTTTTCCCAAGCCAAATCAGGATTGGTAATACTGTTAGGTGCTTGTCCTACAACACTTACACCATTGAATGTATAGTTATATGTTCCAAGTGTAGAAATAGTACTATAGTTACCAATATTATAGTTTCCTGACTTTCCCCAACTTCCTCTGATTTTTAAATCGTTGATAAATTGAATATTCTTCATGAATTTCTCTTCTGTTACTCTCCATCCAAGAGAGGCAGATGGGAACAATCCCCATCTTGTATTAGCACCAAATCTAGATGAACCATCTCTACGCATACTTGCAGATAACAAATACTTATTTTTGAAATTATATTGCAACCTTCCAAAATAACTGATTAATACATTTCTAGCTTCGTTGGTATTTCCAGTTACTGCATTTGCATCAGATAAAGTAGTAATAGCATTTCCTCTAAATCCACCAGTAGATGACATGGTTACCGCATCAATTTTATCTTGGTTAAATGACTGTCCTACTAAAACAGAAACATCATGAAAACCATTGAATACTTTGTTGTAAGAAAGTGTGTTCTCGTTTACAAAAGTTTGTTTTCTATAGCTATTGTATGTTCCAGAAGTCAGGGTAGATCCGCCACCACTTGCAGGAGCTGCTTGTCTGGTTAAAACCGAACTTGCTACAACATATGGCACATAAGTTTTTGCATTATTATCGGTATTATCAAGATTAACAGTTGATTTAAAATTCAACCCAGGAATTATTTGATAGTCTGCATAAACAGAAACAAGTGTACGAATACGTTTTGTTTCGCCAATTTGATTTTGCAATTTTCCAATTGACCCATTGGCTGAATTACTCCATTTGTATTGTCCATTATTGCCAACATTTGGATAGAGCCCCATAGTATCTTCTTGCACAGGAGAATAACTTACCATTTGGTGAAGAATATTGTCTTTTCCTTCTACACCAGGATCGTTATTCACTGAATAGCTTGAATTCATATTCAAACCAATCTTCAATTTTCTACTCATACTCGCTTCAATATTTGCACGAGTTGAATATGAAGTAAAATCTGTATTAATAACCATTCCATCTTGGTGAACATAGTTACCAGAGATATAATATTTTACAAACTCATTACCGCCTGTTGCTGATAGTTGTTGATTTTGACCACCACCTTTTCTAAAAGCAGCATCTTGCCAATCAATATAATTTAAACCTGGATGACCCGGCATATTCCATCTGTCATCACCCATAAAACTTGTATTTACAGAACCTACTGGCAGTGCTAACACAATTCTACGTTGGTCATTTGTTTGAGCCGCAGTTCTTGCAGGACCCGCTGCTGGTGACGATGCTACCCATTGTGCATCAATCATTTCTTGCGCACGTGCAACCCACTCAGTTGGCGAAAGCATGTCTAATTTTCTACTCCTTTCTATATAACCAATATTACTATTGAAATTGATTCTTGCTTTTCCGCTCTGACCTTTTTTAGTAGTAATTAACACAACCCCATTCGCAGCACGTGATCCATAAATTGCAGCAGCTGCAGCATCTTTTAAAACCTGAATATTTTCTATATCATTTGGATTAATATTATCCAATGGATTACCTTGACTATAGCCTCCCGAACCATTAGGTGCTGCAGTTGCTAAAGGAAATCCATCAACTACATACAATGGTTCACTACCTGCAGTGATAGATCCCGTACCTCTTACTTGAACACTAAACGCTTTTCCTAATCCACCACTAGTTTGCTTTACAGTAACACCTGCCAATTGACCTACCAATGCTTGGTCTACTCTTAATATAGGACGCTCTTCTAAACTTTTTGCATCAAATGTTGAAACAGCACCGGTTATATTTCTTTTCTTTTGTGTACCATAACCAACTACCACTACCTCGTCTAAATCTTTGGCTGTTTTTTGTAAAACAACTGTAAACACCGTGCGGTTGCTGGTTCCAACTTCTTGTTGCGCAAATCCAATAGAACTAATAATTAATGTGCTACTAGCAGGAACAATCAAGCTAAAACTACCATCTAGTTTAGTAACTGTTTTATCTGTTCCGCCTTTTACAGCAATGGAAGCTCCTTCTAAGGGTTTACCAGCTTCGTCAATTACTTTACCAATAATGGTTGATTTTTTTGTTTGACCTGTTGAATTTAAAGGGGCATATAATAAGCCCAGCGTGCACAACGATACCAATACATAGGTTCGCCAAATGCGTAATGATTCTCTCATAGAAGCAATCGTTTGGTTAAAGGATTTTAAAATGGCAATAATTGTATATTTACTATACTTGTTGTTAAAGCTATTTCAGATAAAAGGTTTGCCTATCCTGTTCCGTCCTGTTATGCAATATAATGTTGTGTATAAAAACATAAATAGGGATTGTTAATTAATGTAACGTGCTGATTTTTAAAGGTTGGGAACGATTGCGTAAATATTTGAGTGTGTTTTAATTTTCAAATAACTATCCTACTTTTAAACCCGAAAAACGATTTATATGAGCCATTGCCGTTTAACATCAAACCCTATTAAATTTTTTATTTGCTTTTTAGCAATAGTTAGCTTGAGTTTTAATCTTACAAAATCTAAAGCACAATCAAGTACCAATTCAGATAGCATTCAACAAAAAATGCAATGGTTTGCAGACGCCAAATTGGGCATCTTTATACACTGGGGAATTTATGCAGTGAATGGCATTGCAGAGTCTTGGAGTTTTCATAATAAGGATATTTCGTATGCCGATTATATGAAACAGTTAAAAGGTTTCACTGCCAATAAATATGACCCAACAGCTTGGGCCGATATGATTAAAAAATCTGGCGCACGATATGCTGTCATCACCACCAAACACCACGATGGCGTTGCATTATGGGATACAAAAGAAAGTAAATTGAATGTTGTAGCATCAACACCTGCCAAAAGAGATTTATTGGCACCGTTCTACCAAGCACTGAAAAAAAATGGCATTAAAGCAGGAGCATATTTTTCATTATTAGACTGGAGCCATCCCGATTATCCTGGTTTTTTAAAAGATAGTAGCCGATATGTATTAAAGAATCATCCAGAAAAATGGGCACGTTTTCAATCGTTTTTAACCAATCAATTACAAGAAGTGATGCATAACTATCGCCCTGATTTAATTTGGTTTGATGGAGACTGGGAGCATAGTGCACAAGAATGGGATGCTGTTGGCATTAGAAAAAGATTATTGGCGAATAACCACAACCTTATTATCAATGGCAGACTAATGGGCTATGGTGATTATGAAACGCCAGAACAAAATTTCCCAGTGACTAGGCCTCAATTTAAATGGTGGGAACTTTGTATGACCACCAATAATAACTGGGGCTATCAACAAAGAGATACTGCTTGGAAAACACCTTATGAAATCATTAGCATATTTGTTGATGCCGTTGCAAATGGTGGTAATTTATTGTTAGATATTGGTCCAAAACCAGATGGTACTTTTCCTAAAGAACAGGTAACTATTTTATCGGAATTAGGCAAATGGAATGATCGTAACGGAGAAGCCATTTTTAATCAATTAGGCGGCATTCCGCAAGGACATTTTTATGGTCCTACTACTATTTCTAAAGACAGTACAACTTTGTATCTTTTTCTACATGGAAAAACAAGTGGTCCAGTAATGATAAAAGGATTGGATACAAAAATCAAAGAAGTTACTGTGCTAGGAAATAACATAAAACTATCGCACAAAATTGTTGGAAAAATTTCTTGGAGCAGCGTTCCAGGGCTTGTTTATATTGATGTTCCATCAACAGTATTAGATAAATATATTACTGTATTAAAACTAACACTCGACAAGCCTATAAAGCTTTACAGAGGCAAGGGCGGATTGTAATTTATTCTATGGTAAACCAAGTATAAGATTCAGATGCTATTGTAAAATTTAGCAATACCTCGTAGTTTCTATTTAATGTTTTTACAACTGGATGCAATCCTCTTTCTGCAATAGTTACCTTATTGGTTAATCCTGTATAATACAGCGGCAATTTGATTGTACGCGTGATTGATTCTTTTAATGGATTATACAGCATCATCAATCCTTTTGTTTTTAAAGTTGGATTAACATGCAAAATGCCATCATAGTCTCTACCATCGGCACGTCGTAAATGAATAATATCGCTATTTAAAATATGTCGGTATTGTTTGTACCAACTAATTATTTTAGAAACCATTTGTTTGGTTGATGCTGTATCGTATAATCTAGGGCCTCTATAACAGGCTTGCACACCTGATCCATAGTATTGCATCATCAACTGCTCATAGTCTTTTAAGTGCTCGTTTAGTGGCTCTAAAATAGCTTCTTTGCCACCGCCCTGGTACTTTGTTAATGGAACGAATCCCCAACCCATGGAGGGTATCATATTCCAAGTGCCATCATAAATATTTTGACGGTTAAGTATCATTTGATTTTCACGTGGCAATGAAAAATTTACTTCTCTGTAACCAATGCCAATTTTATTAGTCCCGTCTAAGAAATACCAATCGGGCGCATTTATATAAACACCTCGTTCGTTTAACCAATGGTATAATTCTTTTTGGATTTCCATTTGTTTCCACTGGCTATCATTTAACCCAGTATGGCCTGGATGTACTTTAGACGCACAAACATCTCCCGGAAAAGGTCCATCGTTTTCCCAAATATCAAAACCCGTTTGGGCAAAAAAGTATTTTATTTTATCACGATAATTTAATCCCCAGTTGCTCCCAAAGCATGGAGCGTTTCCAAAAAAAGCACCACCTGGCTTTTCTGTTTTTGCACTAACCACATCGTCTTCATCGCTAATACGCCTACTACTAAACAAAGAATAACCGCCAATTGCAATGCCTTTATTATGGGCATAAGCAGTATTCTTTTTCCAACGAGCAATATTAACAGCACTTGTATCTTCCATATCAATATGACTCCCAAAACTTAAAATCAACGCCTCATACCCTGTAGCAACACACTGATCAATTGCATTGCGTACTTGTTCGTCATTACGGCTTACAAGGTGCATGAATATTGGATTTGCAGTTGTCCAAGGTGCAATACAACGATACATTTTTTTAATGGCTAATCCTCTTCGTTCTCTATCGTAACTATCCATCAATAATTCATGTGTACGAACAGAATTCATTTTTTGACCAACAGGCAATTCAATGCCTAAAGCTTTTTCTGGAAATACTTCTAACAAACAAGGAGTTCTAAAATTATAATTTACTTGAGAGGTATAAGTAGTATCAACCAACCAATGGGTTGTTTGATCACTCAATGGATAACGCATGGCATTATTGAATGCATAATTCGTTTCAATATAAATACCTTCCGGCACTTTCATTCCAGATGCAGGCTCCAATACTGGATTAGACTCATAAATACCATTGGTTAATGGCACTTTGTCTGAAGCGCCTACAACTGCACTTTCTTCTTCTACTGCAGCTAAAATTTCACTTGTTATACGATTAATTTGTACAGATTTATTTGAAGCATTTTCAATAGAAACCCATTTTACTATTAAGGGTATACCATCATATAATTCATAATTAACGGTAACGGTAATTCCTTTTAATGCAATTGAATTACCTGTATAAAAAAATGAAATTAATTTTCCTTTAGGTTGTTTGGTATTACTAGCCCATCCTTTTGGTTGCCATTTTAAATAAGGGCTAAGTGCTTGAACTTTGAAAGAAGAAAAGGTAAATGGAGATTCGGTAGGTTGAAAATTATTAACCCAATCTGCTAACAAATAAGCTTTTTCTTTTTGACCCTTAAGTCCTCCAATATCATAAGAAATTCCATTAATATTTACACGCGCTTCAGGTGTAATAGCACGCAACAATTGCTGCCCATTAATTAAATTTTTATAATCAATACAAGCAACTGATGGGGCAATTCTAAAAACTCTTTTTAATAATCCGTTTGATAGAACTAATTCTTTTTTATTAGCACTTTCATACACTTGTGCAGTATAATTAGCTGCATTTAAAATCCAATCTGTACTTGGTAATTTTTCTACACTAGATTCCCAAAGAGGTAAATTATTTGTTTGTGCGTTGACTGTTAAACAGCCTAATAAAAAAATAATACTTATTTTATAAATCATGGTATTTAATATACAATTACTTCACTTAAGAAGAACCAACCTGGCTGGCCTTTTCCGGGATGCCATGAAGGTATTTTTTTAACCGGTTTCCCTTGTAATTTTAAATACCTTACTTGCGTTGTATTAAATTTCAAAGACAATAAATCACCTTCTCTTCTTAGAATTAATTTTTTCGGTTGCTCGGGTATAATGGTTTTTAATTCTTTCCAATTCTTATTATCATTACTACCCCATATTGTTAAAAAAACTGGTGGAAATACAAATGATCGTAGAAAATATAATGAATTTACTTTCACTTCCGAAACGGACTTGGCTTCACCTAAATCAAAAACAATAATGGCATCATTTTTTTGAAAGCCAACCCAATTGGTACTAAAATCTCGAGGATCTGCTAAATCTAAATTATTTAAAAGCTTAGAAGCACCAGCGGCATATTTAGCATCAGGTGCTGTTAGATATGCTACATCAACAATTGGAAAACCAGCTTTTGTGTATATACCACTTACTGTAATACTTGAATCCCACCCTTTTTTATTTGCTCTAACTTTTATTGAACAAGATTTGTTAATTGTAAAAGGACCAGTATAAACAGTACTATTAGTATCTGCCGATTTTTCATCAATCGTATAGCGAATTTCAACTCCTTTAATCACATGCGAAAGTATAATCTGTTTAGACCCTGTAAAAAATGATGATGGCGTTTTAATGATTGGTGCATTTAATGGAACCACCGTGGTGTCTGCACCTTGAAAGCCTTGTTCAATTATTAACTGTGGATTTTTTTGTTGGATTGCTACCATTTCTGTAGCGCTCAATTTACTATCCCAAATAAATACTTCTTTTAAATGTTTGTTTAATAAAACATTTTCAATTCCTTGTTTGGTAATTTTTGTTCCAACAAGTGATATTGTTTCTAAATTTTTCATGCCCGAAATTTGGGCCATACTTATATCGGTAATATCTGAATAATTTAAATTCAATTTGCGCAAATTAGGCAAGCCTGCTATCCAATTAACTTGCTCATCTGTTACTGGCATTTTTGATAAATTCAAATGCAGTATTTGCTCCTTAACACTATTTAATTCTTTTAATGTTTCAGTTGAATAAACCAGCTTTCCAAAAAAAGAAACGCTTAGTGCTGGAGAGTTGGCTCCTAAAGGTTTTACAATTCTATAATTATTGTTTAACTCCTTAATTTTCGAACTGCTAGCTGCACTAAAATCATATACTTCATTTGTTTGTTTGTTAATTAGAGGTTGAATATAATTCACAGCTAATATGCGTAAACTATCTTTTTCGGGCAAACACAATATTTTTTTATTAAATGCAGCACCTTCTTTAATCCAAACTTCCAATAACTGAATTTCTTCATTGGTTAATTGTGGTTTATCCGATAAAGGCATATGCTTTTTATCTGATAACGGAAGGTGTATTCTTTCTAAAACCAAACTCTTTAATAAATCGCCAGGAACCAATGCTTTTCCATTTTTTCCCCCTTTAAAAATTGATAGACTATCGTTTAAAGAAAGTCCCCCTTTTTGATTGTGGTTTAAATGACAATTAGCACATTTTTCTGTAAAAATTGGCTGGATAATATCGGCATACAATTCTGCTTTATTAATATCAATTGTTTTTACTGGCGTATGCGTTATTGGTGCAAACAAATAATTATCTCCGTGTGTTAAATCTGCACCCCAATGTCCGGTTAATATTAAAATAACAAAACCAAAACCTGCAGCAGTTTTACTATAACGAAAATCTTTATTAATGATATCATGAAATTGATACATAGCCCATGCTATAATAGCCATACTAATTCCAGACCATTTATGCCAGGTTAATACATCACCTTTGTCTGCCTGCTCAATACTCAACAACATTCCCATGATGGCAGTAACTAATGCAGTAAGTGCAGCAATTAAGCGAATGAATGGCCAACCAATTGCTGTAGACCTCTCTAATGGCAACCAATAACAAACCATGCTCAATAGCAACAATACAATTGGAAAATGCAAAACCAATGGATGCATTCTACCAAACACTTGCACCCAAGCAGGTATGACTAATTTATTATCAAATAAAAAGATGAATAATAAAAACACAAGACCTGCAAGAGCCAATGCATTACCAATTTTATAAACGCTTTTCATTTATACTTTCGTGAATTTATAAGGATAAACTTTTCCAGAAGCCCATTGCGCTACATAAATACTACCTTCATCGTCTACACATACATCGTGTGGATGAATGAATATTTTATCTGTTTGCGATAACTGTTTCAATTTTCCATTTTCATAAACGGGTTCTGAACCGCCTAAATTAGAAACTACTTTATTCTCTTTATTTAATATAGTTACAAAACCTGTTTTCTCATCATTTAGTGTTGGAGACCTTAATACCGCAGCATACAAATAATCGCCTTTAATAACAGGCCTACAAACACAAGCACCTGGCAAATGAATGACTTCCAATAATTTACCGTCTAAAGAAAACCTTTTAAATGCATTTCTACTTCTATCGGTAACAATTAAAGTGGGTGTTTCATTTCTATAATCTACAGTAATACCATGTGCATTATCTAAATGTGCATCTCCTTCTCCTTTGCCCCCAAAATAATTTAAAAATTTGCCATTGGCATCATAGTGTAAAATATATTGTGAGCCATATCCATCCGCAATATAAAATTCTCCATTTTCTAAAACTGTTGTTTCTGTTGGAATGAATTTTTCTTTTTTAGGATAAATTCCTGCTTCTTGAGGCGGATCAATGGTAAAAATATTTTTTCCGTCAATAGTTGTTTTATACACTTGGTGCAGCTTAGTATCTGTAATAAAAAGCAAATCTTCTTTTCCATTTTTTTGAATCGTTAAACCATGTGCACCAGGAAATTCTGTTCCCCAGGTTTTCATCATTCTACCAGATTTATTATAGACGATTACATTGTTTTTTGTTTCATTCGTTAGCAGTAAAATTCTACCCTTGCTGTCTTGCACCATTTCGTGACAATCATTTACGGGTGTTTTTTCTGGATTCAAACTACCCCATTGGGTATTGATTCTAAAACGCATTTCGTTATGACCATAAATTGCGCCTTTAGGTTTGGCCAACATATCTTTGGCAATAAAAAAACCTGCTGTTCCTAATACTGTGTTTTTTACAAATTGTTTACGATTCATTTTATTGATTTTTTTTAAGCGATAATATCATTTACAACCTTACCATATAAATCTGTTAGTCGATACCTTCTTCCTTGAAATTTATAGACTAATTTTTCGTGGTCTAAGCCCATCAAGTTTAAAACAGTGGCTTGAAAATCGTGCACGTGTACAGGATCTTTAATAACATTATACCCAAAATCATCTGTTTCACCATACACCATTCCAGGCTTAACACCGCCGCCTGCCATCCATATTGAAAAACAACGCGGATGGTGGTCTCGACCATATTTGTCTACCGATAATTTACCTTGACAATAGTTGGTTCTTCCAAATTCACCTCCCCAAATTACCAGTGTTTCATCAAGCAATCCTCTTTGTTTTAAATCAGTAATTAATGCAGCAGATGGTTGGTCTACATCCATCGCTTGTCCTTTCATTTCTGTTGGCAAATTGCCGTGTTGATCCCAACCTTGGTGGTAGAGTTGTACAAATCGAACACCATTTTCGGATAGTTTTCTGGCTAGCAAACAATTCGCTGCATAGGTTCCAGGTACTAAACAATCTGCACCATATAATTTTATAATACTTTCTGATTCTTTAGAAGTATCCATAATTTCTGGAACAGCTGTTTGCATTCTATAAGCCATTTCGTATTGCTGAATTTTAGACGCTATTTCAGGATCTCCATAACTGTCTAATTCTAGCTGGTTTAAAGAAGCAATTTGGTCTAACATTTTTCTTCTAGTACCTCTATCAATTCCATCAGGATCTTGTAAATATAAAATAGGATTTTCACCACTACTAAATTGGACGCCTTGGTGAACAGAATCTAAAAATCCATTGGTCCATAATTTCGAATACACTCCTTGACCATTCCCTTTTCCGCGCGATAAGAGTACGGTAAAAGCAGGCAAATTATTATTTTCTGTACCAAGTCCATAACTCACCCAAGAGCCCATGCTTGGTCTGTTGCCTTGCTGTGCGCCTGATTGAAAAAATGTTAATGCGGGATCGTGGTTGATGGCTTCTGTATTCATTGTTTTAATGATACAGATATCATCCACTATTTTAGACATGTGCGGAAACAAATCACTTACCCAGGCACCTGATTTTCCGTGTTGGTTGAAATTATAATAAGAGCCAATTAATGGGAATGATTTTTGAAAAGCACTCATGCCCGTTAAACGCTGTGTACCATGTATGGATTCAGGCAAATTCTCTCCCATCATTTGACAAAGCAATGGCTTGTAATCGAAGGTTTCTAGTTGCGATGGGGCACCATTTTGAAATAAATAAATTACCCTTTTTGCTTTAGGGGCAAAATGTGGTAACCCGCGCATGATGGCTTCTTCTGGGCTAGAGGATCCACCAAATAAATCTGGAATTAATAAAGAACCCAAGGCAGCACTACCCAATCCAATACTCATGCGAGACATGAATTTTCGGCGGTTCATATTTAATCCGTGTTCGAGTAATTCTTTTTCCATGATTATGTTTTTGTAATAGCTTCTTGCATATTATAAATTACTTGTATGGTTTCCATTGTTGCAACAAGGTTTACTAGATTATGTGTTTTTTGTTTGTATAAACCAACAGCAACAATTTTATCAATTTTTTTAGAATCTGATTTGATTGATTTTTGTGTTTCATTCCAATATCCAACTAACTGTTCCAATTCTTTTTGCGATGGCTTTCTACATAAAATAATTGTAAAGGCTTTTTCAACTAATTTTTCTGGTTCTTCTCCTTGCTGTAGTAATTTATCGGCCAATGCTTTTGACGCTTCTAATACGGTAGGATCATTGAGCATAATCAAAGCTTGCAAAGGGGTATTTGTACGATACCTACTTACTTGACATTCGTCTCTATTACTGCCATCAAATAACATCATCGATGGTGGAGGCACAGTTCTTTTTATAAAAGTATAAAGTCCTCGTCGATACAATAACTGACCTGTATCTTGAATATAATTTTTTAAAATTCCTCTACCTGAAGTAGCCATTTCCCATAAGCCTGCAGGTTGATAAGGCTTTACACTAGGACCACCAATACTTTTATTTAACAAGCCACTACTAGACAATAGCATATCTCTCACAATCTCTGCCGAGTAACGAACACGCGGTGCATAAGACCAATAGATATTTAATGGATCTGCATTTAGTTTTTCTTTACTAATTACACTTGACTGTTTATAAGTAGCAGACAATACCAATTGCCTTACTAATCTTTTTATATCCCATCCATTATCTCTAAAATCTACAGCCAGCCAATCTAATAAAGCAGGATGTGTTGGTAGATCTCCTTGCATGCCAAAATCTGCCGCTGTTTTTATAAATCCTCTTCCAAAAAATTCTTGCCAAATTCTATTAACAAAAACCCTTGCTGTTAATGGATTCTTTTTATCGAAAGTCCATTGAGCCAAGCCTAACCTATTTTTGGGCAAAGTTTTGTCTATTGGCAAGATAGCCGCAGGGGTTGAAGGTTCTACTTCAGTAGTTGGCATATCATAATTACCACGAGATAAAATATATGTTTTACGCGCTGTATCACGATCTCCCATTATAGACACTTCCAGTTTGTTGGTGTCTAATCGATTAATAAATTTTAAAGTTGTTTGAACATCTTCATTGGTAATTTGCATACGCGGATTCTTAGCGTATGTTTCGGGGCCACCAACGGTTGATTCTAAACCAACTTCTTTTACATTGTTAAAATATGCATACAACTGATAGTAATCTTTTTGTAAAATCGGATCGTATTTATGGTCGTGACATTTGGCACACTCCATGGTAACTGCTAAAATAGATCGGCTAAATGTATTGGTTCTATCCGCTACATATTGCACACGATATTCTTCGTCAATTACACCACCCTCTTCTGTAATTTTATGATTACGATTAAATCCTGTTGCCAACAATTGTTCTTTGGTTGGATTGGGCAATAAATCACCAGCTAATTGCCAAGTAATAAACGTATCATAACGCATATTTTTATTCAAGGCATAAATAACCCAATCACGCCATGGCCACTGAGAACGATAACTATCATCCTGAAATCCGTGCGAATCTGAAAAACGCGCAATATCCATCCAACTAATAGCCATACGCTCGCCGTATTGTGGTTGAGCCATTAATTGATCTACTAATTTTTCGTATGCTTTAGGGTCTGTATCATTTACAAACAATTGCATTTCTTGCGGTGTAGGTAAAATGCCTACAAGGTCCATATATAAGCGCTTTGCTAGTCTTTCTTTACTAGCTTGTTCATTAGGTTCTAAACCTTTTTCTTCCATTTTTTTCAAAATGAAAAAATCAATTTCATTTACAGGCCATTGCTTATTTTTTACCTCAGGAACTGCTTGTTTTTTAGGCACAACAAAAGCCCAATGCGGTTCATAAACAGCACCTTGGTCAATCCATTTTTTTATGATGGCAACTTCTCTTTCAGTTAACTTAGGCAAATTTTTAGAGGCCAATGGCATCTGCAAACTAGTATCCTTAGTAGTGATGCGTCGAAACAATTCAGACTGATCTGGTTTACCAGGCACTAATGCATGTTTTGTAGGATGCTCTTGTAAAGCTTTATAAGCCTCATCAGCAATATCTAATCGTAAACCTGCTTCTCTTTTCCTTGCATCCGGACCATGACAATTAAAACACCTATCCGATAAAATAGGTCTAACATCATAATTGTAACTGATAATGTCAGGAATGGCTTCGTTTATGCTTGATTTATGACTACAAGACACGAGAAATAAAAGCAGGATTGAAAGGCATAGCTGCGCCGTCAAATGCAATCGTGTAGAACTTTTCATCAACTGTAATTAAAAAATAAATGATACAATAAGTAAATCAATAGTGTTCTTGGGCAAACAAGAAACCTAAGTTATTACATTTATTTAAGAACTAAATGCTTTTACCCAATTAGTTATTCAGTTGTTGGCACGAAAATTTAACCTTTTTAAAGCGATTAGCTAGTTTATATAGAAAAAAATAAATATAAGAAAATCGGTTTACCTCACTTTTATCATTGCACGAACCTGTTGTGTTGCCATATTTTGTAAGCGTGCATAATAAACACCAGCAGGTAAAGATCCACTATCAAATACTACCGTAAAGGATCCTGCGGCATAATCTTTATCTGTTAAATTAGAAATTACCCTTCCCATGGTATCAATAATTTGAACAAGGGTATGACCACCATTGGTTTTAAACGTAATGACCGTATTGGAAGTAAATGGATTGGGATAATTACTAATTAATTGTTCGCCCGACAAATTCACTGCTTTTTTACATCCCACAGAATTTACCAATGGCAACATTTGAAAATTCTTAAGCATGATTTGTTGTAAATCGAGTTCATTTACACACAACCAATTTGACATGATTGTGGAATAAATACTTCTAAAATCGTATTGAAAAGGCAGGTTATCATTTACCGTTGCATTTGCAGGAATGATTGGCGTATCTCCCAGCACACCTCCAATAACATTTTTTCCAAAAACAAATAAAGGCGCTGCAGATCCATGATCGGTACCACCACTGCCATTGCTTTTTATACGTCGTCCAAATTCAGAAAATGTCATACCTACTACTCTATCTGCTGCTCCTTGAAAATTCAAATCATCTTGAAACGCTTTAATAGCATCACTTACATTTTTCAACAAATTAGCATGTCCTCCAGTAGTTGTATCATTACTATTCACTTGGTTAGAATGCGTATCAAATCCACCATAATTAACCATGTATACCCTGGTTTGTAATCCGCCGCTAATAAGCCTTGATACAATTTTTAATTGATCTGCTAATGAATTATTGGTTGGATAAGTTACTTGAGTAGTTACTTTAGATGCTGCATCTTTTATGATGGTAGCATACTGTTGTGTTTGTTGCGAAATGGTTCGAATAAATGACAACTCCTTACCAGCAGGCGTATCAGGCGCTGCATCTTGTACACCATTAATTAAATTATAGAAATTACTGGTATTGCTAATACTCATACCCATACTTACTGCAGGGCCTTGCAAGGTTAAAGAAGTCACTGATCCTATTTGAATAGCTAACGGATCTTTTTTTGTTGCATTAGGATATCCATTTGGGTAATTGGGGTACTCATAATTTAAATACCTACCAGCCCAACCACTATTTACAACAGCTGCACTATCACTAGCACTCATCCAAATATCTGTTGCCCTAAAATGAGAATAACTTGGTTGAGGATAGCCAACAGAATTTACTACTTTTAAATTCCCTTTATCATACATATCATGCAAGCCAGTCATTGCAGGATGCAACCCTACTTTACCATTTAGTGCTAAGGTTTTTGCTTCTGGAATATAAATATTAGATCGTGCATTCACATAACTACTAAAATTTTCAATAGGTATGACCATGTTTAATCCATCATTGCCACCACTAAGTTGTATAATCACAAAAACGTGGTCCGTTTCTGTAACAGGCAAATTCAGTGACTGCATGATTGGAGAATCTGCACTAAATGCTTTAAATGAAAACCCGCCTACTAAGGAAGGTAGTAAAACGCTTGCTGGCATTGCATTACGTAAAAATGTTCTTCTTTGCATAAGTGGGTATTTAAGCTAATTGATACTCAGATAAATCCATGAAATATTTTATCAAATCACGCAGTCGATTTTTTACAATTGTAGCATTGGATGTGTTGGTAGGGGTAGTAATAAATAGATTCCAAGCATCCGTCCAATAAGAATCTGTACTTTGGCCTCCCAGTAAAATATCTGTTTTAATTTGCTTTTTTGAGGCAGCAGAAATATCAACGCGCAATAAAAATTTCACCACATCATCAATTAATTTATTAGGATCTCCAGGACTTGCAAAAGATTGCGCAAAAGCAACACCGTCAATCTGTATTTTTTTTGCATTCAAAGTATAGCCACTAACTATCATGGTGTCTGTAAACTGATTACGCTTAGGAAGTGTATCGCTATTGATCCAAATTTCATAAAACTGTGGCGATTGATAATATGCTTTCCATCCACTAACATCTGGCGGATCGCCCATATTTTGTTGCATATTAGATACCCAACTCACTAAATAATTGTACATTCCATAATTGGTTGCATAATCTGCAGTAGGCTGAAAAGCTATTTCAAATTCTCTGCATAAGCCAACTACCAAATCAACAGGACTTTTTATTTGTGCCCCTTTTATTAAGGAATCATAAAAATGTTCACTTTTTAATAGCGCACTTAACACTGGTTTTATTTCGTAATTATTTAAACGAAAGATGTCTGCTAATGGCTTGATAATGTTGGCTTCTATAGTATTGTCAATATCATAATACACAAACCAACGATAGATTCTTCTGCAGATATATTTTGCAACTTCTTGTGTTGCAAAAATCATATTTAACATCGCATCAATTTCAATATCGCCAGCTGTAACAGTTGATTGCCCTTTAATAATTGTATTATTATAAAAGGCAGAAAATTGTTTGTCTATTTTATTATGACGGGTAATATCGAAAGAAGATGTATTTGTTGTGGTACTATATTTCCAACCTGTTAATACCTGAGCGGCAGCTTTTACATCTGCTTCGGTATACAAGGAATCCTTTCCTTTTCCACAGCAAAATAATTCTTGTAATTCTCTTCCGTAATTCTCGTCTGGTGCAGTAGCAGTATTACTCGCCCCATTTAAATACACCAACATACCAGGATCAATTGTAATGGCTTTGGTAAGTGTTTTAAAATTCCCCAAAGCATTAGTTCGCAACAAATTGTGGTGATTGTATACAAATTGCGAATTATTAATATCAGCCGTTTCAGTTGCAAAATGGTTGTGCCAAAACAGTGTCATTTTTTCACGAATACTTCAGTACT
>Ga0304728_1000275_pt1 | contig 43090 bp, 46 predicted proteins | sample C_130625_MF_Meta_FD_190476 | JGI IMG/M metagenome (GOLD analysis project Ga0304728, IMG submission 190476) | Freshwater microbial communities from Lake Croche, Canada to study carbon cycling - C_130625_MF_MetaG (v2) (version 2) | ecosystem: Environmental > Aquatic > Freshwater > Lake | place... | reverse complement strand
GCAGCATGCGAGGAATCTGCACGCGAGGTGCTTCGGAACCAAAAACCGTTCCCTTGATCTCCTGGTTGTACAGGGTCAGCATGGCGAGGTTGAGGTCAACCTGCGTTTGGTCGAACGGGGCAATAGCCGTCGCCACGATGGTGCCACCCTTGGCCAAAATCGAGCGAGCCTGCTCAATGAGGTCACCGGTCAAACGGCCTGGGGTCAGAATAACCACGTTGCAGTTTTGTCCCGAGGTCAGCTCGCCCAAGAAAGTGAAGGCTGCGTCCAGCGTTGAGGGTGCTCCGTGAGTGGCACCAATCAACTTGGCCCGCTCGACCTTTGACTCGTTGGGGTCAATAGCGATGACCGCACGGGCACCGGCGTGGACGGCGCCCTGAATGGCACCTGCGCCCACTCCACCGCAACCGATAACGGCAACGACGTCGCCGGGCTTCACTCCACCACGAGTCACGGCCGAACCGAAGCCCGTCGCGAGGCCGCAGGAAATCAAGGCCGCGGCACGGAGGTCATACCACGGGTCGATCTTTACCAAGGACGCTTCGTGAGTGACGATGTATTCGGAGAAAGTTCCCAATTGTGCGAAGCGGTTGAGGGGCTCACCTTCGTAGTGGTGACGCCAGGTGCCGTCGGAGATCATGGGACCAGCCAGCGTCTGCGCGCCGAGGTCGCAGATGTAGGGCTGACCGGAAGCGCACGACAGGCAACGTCCACACGATGGAATGAAAGAGACGGCAACGTGGTCACCAGGAGCAAGTCCCACCACGTTCTCGCCAACAGACTCCACGATGCCGGAGCCTTCGTGTCCGCCAACGAAGGGGAACATCGACTTCACACCGAAGAAGCCGAGGACTTCCGGTGGGGCCGTCATGTCGCCCGTGCGACCGTGCTCGTCAGAATGGCACATTCCGGCGAAGGCCATCTTTACTTTGACCTCGTGAGCCTTGGGCTCATCGATGTCGATCATGGTGGTGATCCACGGTCCATTTTCTTCCGTGGCAATAGCGGCTTTAACCTTCATGTTTCCCCTCAGTCCGTGGCAGAAGTACCACGACTAGGACTTTAGTGATTCCGCAGGCCCGAGGGACATTTCACCAGTGTGGACTGCGCCCACGGTCACTTACATGCGTTCGGGCGCGTCAATTCCTAGAAGATGCAGTCCCACCGCCAAGGTGCGCGCTGTCAACTCGCAGAGGGCGAGCCGCTCGCTGCGCAGCGGTTCTTCCGCACTGAGGACGGGACACGACTCATAAAAGGACGTGAATCGCTGGGCGAGGTCAAAGAGATAGGTGCACAGGCGGTGCGGAGCGAGCAGGGCGAGGGACTCGCTCACGGCCTCGGGGAAGTTCACGATGCCCAGCAGTAGGTGCCGCGCGGCCGCGTCGGTCACCGCCAAGGTTTCTGGCGCCGTCCATGGAGCATCCAGACGTCGGAAAATTGAGCGGATGCGTGCGTGGGCGTAGCAGAGGTAGGGACCAGTGTCGCCTTCAAAGGCCAACATGCGATCGAGATCAAAGACGTAGTCACGTTGACGCTCGGTGGAGAGGTCGGCGTATTTAATGGCGGCGCGGGCGATGGTGACGGCCAAGGCCCGACGCTCCGCCTCGTCGAGGGGCGTCGCGCGCTCCACGAGTTGGGCGTCGGCACGGTCGACCGCCTCACTGACCAGGTCGCTGAGTTTGACCGTGTCACCGCTACGCGTCTTAAACATTTTTCTATCGGTACCTAAAACGTTGCCGAAGGCGACGTGTTCACAACGCACCGTCGCGGGTAGCCAGCCAGATAGGCGGGCGGTGGCGTAGACCATCTCGAGGTGCTGGGACTGCGGTGCTCCCACCACGTAGAGGATTTCGTCCGCGTGTACGTGTGCGACGCGATCACGCACGGCAGCTAAGTCCGTGGCCGCGTAACCAAAACCTTCGTCACTCTTCTTGACGATGAGCGGGAAGGGTTCGCCCTCACGGTTGACAAAACCCGGGGGAAACACACACTGCGCACCGTTAGATTCCACCAATAGCCCGGCAGTATCGAGGTCCTCCACCACCGCGTGCAACATGTCGTTGTAATACGACTCCCCCACTGCTTCATCGGCAGTCAGCAGAACGTCCAAGGTGCCGTAGACCTGACTGAAATACTCCACCGATTGATTCACCAGTAATTGCCAGAGCCGTCGCGTTTCCTCGTCACCGCCCTGCAGGGCCACCACCCGCGTGCGGCTGCGATCTTTGAAGGTATCGTCGCCATCGAACTTGATACGGGCTTCGCGGTAAAAGGAATTCAAATCGCCCATAGACAAACTGGCCAGGGCTGACTCTTCGCCAAGATCACACAGATGCTCAATCAGCATCCCAAAGGGAGTTCCCCAGTCACCGATATGGTTCCGAGCGATGACGACGTCGCCGTGGAATTCGTACATGCGACGCAGTGCGTCGCCAATGACGGTAGAGCGCAGGTGGCCGACATGCATTTCTTTGGCCACGTTCGGGGCGGAATAGTCAATAACCACTCGACGAGCCGTCGTTGATCGCCGCGCGCCCATCCGAGGGTCGGCCAGGAGTTGATGCACCTGCGCCGAGAGAAATTCGGTCGTCAGAGTGACGTTGAGAAAGCCTGGTCCGGCGACGTCGACGGTGGCGACGTCGGCAATGTTGACCGAACGCAGGATTTCCTCGGCCACCTCACGAGGTGGACGACCGAGCCGTTTGGCCACGGACATCACGCCGTTGACTTGATAGTCGCTCCGGTCCGAGGTGCGTACGACGGGATCGGCACCCTTTTCCAAGAGATCAAAGGCGTCCTGAAAACGTGCGCACAAGATGTCGTAGGGGGTGGCCATAGCGTCCAGTCTCCCACTTTTTCGCGTGCGCTTCGGGCTCCATGTCTGTTTCGCTGTGTCGCTTTTGGTGGCAGAATAGAGCAGTGACCATTTCCTCCCTTAATAGTTTCGGATCAGAAAAAGAACTACGGATCGGGGAGAAGACGCTTCGCTACTTCGACCTCACCGCCACCGCCCTCGGTGACTTCGGTGTCAGTCGACTCCCCTTTTCCATCAAAATCCTTCTCGAGAACTTGCTGCGTCACGAAGACGGCGTCAAAGTAACCGCCGCGGACATTGAAGCCGTCGCGCGCTGGGCCGCCACGCCCGATCGCCACGGTGAGGCCGCCGGTGACGACGCCCGGGAGATTTCCTTCACCCCCGCCCGCGTCTTGATGCAAGACCTCACCGGCGTACCCGCCGTGGTGGACTTAGCCGCCATGCGCGACGCCATCATCGCCCTCGGTGGTGACGCCGACAAGATCAACCCCTTAGTACCGGTAGAGATGGTCATTGACCACTCGGTGATTCTGGAGCGTTCCGGCACGCCCGAAAGTTACGAAGAGAACGTGGCCATTGAGTATGAGCGTAACCGTGAGCGTTACGAATTCCTCAAATGGGCCCAGAGCTCACTTCGCAACTTCCGCGTGGTACCTCCCGGGATGGGTATTTGCCACCAAGTGAATTTGGAACACCTCGCCCGCGTGGTGTTTGACGATAAGGGATTCGCCTATCTCGATACCGTGGTCGGTACCGACTCGCACACCACCATGATCAACGGGCTGGGCGTCCTGGGCTGGGGCGTCGGTGGTATTGAAGCCGAAGCCGCCATGCTTGGTCAACCGACGTCCATGTTGATTCCTCCGGTTATCGGACTCAAGCTCACGGGATCGACCCGCGAAGGCGTCACCGCCACCGACGTCGTGCTCACCATTACCGAGTTGCTGCGCCGCAAAGGTGTGGTCGGCAAGTTCGTTGAAGCATTCGGACCGGGAGTGACCTCGCTCTCACTCGAAACGCGCGCCACCATTGGCAATATGGCTCCCGAGTACGGCGCAACCTGTGCCATTTTCCCGATCGACCAAATCACGGTGGACTATTTGACCTTCACGGGCCGATCCCCCGAGCAGGTCGCCCTCGTAGAGGCCTACGCCAAGGCCCAGGGCCTCTGGCACGACGCCACCAGCGAATCTCCCGTATTCACGGACATTGTCGAGTTGGACTTGTCCAGCGTGGAGCCCAGCCTGGCCGGACCGAAGCGCCCGCAAGACCGCGTCAACCTCTCGAGTGCGCGCGGAGCCTTCCGCGACGCTCTCGGTCGCGAGCCCAAGACAGTTCCCGGTGTGGACGCCGCGGAAACTCTGCGCGACGGTGCCGTCGTCGTCGCCGCAATTACCAGTTGCACGAACACGTCGAACCCTTCGGTACTGGTCGCAGCCGGACTTCTGGCACGCAACGCCGCAGCCAAGGGTCTCTCGGCAAAGCCCTGGGTGAAAACCTCCTTGGCCCCCGGGAGTCGCGTGGTCATGGACTACCTCGACCGTGCTCAACTCACCGCACCTCTCGAAGAGATGGGCTTTTATCTCGCCGGTTTTGGCTGCACCACCTGCATTGGTAACACCGGCCCCTTGTTGGACGGTGTCAGCGAGTCGGTGAACGAACACGATCTCTCCGTGGTCTCGGTGCTGTCGGGTAACCGGAATTTCGAAGGTCGCATCAGCCCCGACGTCAAGCAGAACTTCCTGGCCAGCCCTCCCTTGGTCGTGGCCTACGCCCTGGCGGGAACCATCGACATCGATCTCACGACCGAACCCTTGGGTACTGACCGCGACGGCCGCGACATCTTCCTGCGCGACCTCTGGCCCAGCGACGCCGACGTGGCTGCTGCGGTGCGCTCGTCGCTGACTCCCGAGATGTTCGCTACTCGCTACGCTGCTGCCTTCGATGGCGACGAGCGCTGGCAGTCCGTGGCTGCGACGTCGACGCAGACCTACCCGTGGGACGCATCATCCACCTACGTGAAACTTCCGCCCTACTTCGATGGGCTGAGCATGGACATCGGTACCGTGTCCGACATTTCCGGTGCGCGGGTGCTGGCCAAACTCGGTGACTCGGTAACCACCGACCACATCTCCCCCGCTGGGAACATCCGCCCGAACGTGCCGGCCGGACTCTTTTTGACCGACCGTGGCGTCAGCCGCAATGACTTCAACTCCTACGGCACCCGTCGGGGCAACGACAACGTGATGGTGCGCGGTACCTTCGCCAATATTCGTCTGCGCAATCAGTTGGCACCGGGCACCGAGGGGGGCGTCACCATAAAGTACCCCGAAGGTCTCGAGATGTCGATCTTTGATGCGTCCATGCGTTACCAAGAAGAGGGAACCCCCTTAGTCATCTTGGCCGGTAAGGAATACGGCAGCGGTTCCTCGCGTGACTGGGCAGCCAAGGGCACCCGTCTCCTCGGCGTCAAGGCCGTGTTGGTGGAATCCTTCGAACGCATTCACCGCGCCAACTTGGTCGGCATGGGCGTCTTGCCTTTGCAGTACCTGCCGGGCGAAAGTGCGGCCACCTACGAATTTGATGGCACCGAGACCTTCGGCTTCCACGGCGTCGACGCACTCAACCGCGGCGAACTTCCCGCGACCTTGTCGGTCACGGCGACTCGCATCGACGGCGAGAACGTCACCTTTGACGTTCGCCTGCGCATCGATACGCCGACCGAGGTCGATTATTACCGCAACGGTGGCGTCTTGAACTTCGTTCTACGCCAACTCGCCTAATCATGGGACTCGAAGCCTCCGCTCAGACCATCGGTCACGCATCCACCTTGCTCGTCGACGCGCAGCGCGGCGACCGTTGGATTGGTGTCGACTACTGGTACCCCGCCATGAACGATGGTTCGCCCATCACCGCCTACGAATTACTTCCCGGCGTCGCTTTTGCTGGCGAAGCTTTGACGCGGCCGGCCCCACAGCCTGGGCTCCACCCCGTCATCTTGCTCTCGCACGGGTGGACGGGTACTCGGCTGATTTATTCGCAGATTTGCGAAGCCCTGGCGGCCCGTGGTTTCGTAGTGATTGCCGGTGACCACCCCGGCAGCACCGCGAGCGATCTTTTCCTCGGCACCTTGGTAGATGAGGAAACAAACGGACGTAACCGAGCGGCCGACGCGCAGTTTCTGCTCGACTCGGTCACTGGTGAGCGCCCCGGTTTCGACCACGGGCTGCAACTGAACTTCGAACAACTCGCCATGCTGGGGCATTCCAACGGCGTCGCTACTTCCTTGGCCTTTGCTGCCGACCAAGCCCACGGTCCAAAGATCCGTGCGGTGGTCGGTATGGAGCCCTACGTCCGACCCGTCACCGTGAATCAGCTCGAACGCATCACGACCCCCGTCTTGTTACTCTCCGGTGACAAGGACCTGACGACGCCTACCGAACTAGACCTGAACTACGCCCTCGCTCATATCGCGACAGAGTTTCTCATGGGGCTCGAGCTCGCCCACTGTGGTCACCAGGGCTCCAGCGACGTCGGTTTGTATATCGAGCAAGGGCCCTCCGTGGAGGGCGTTCCCGCCGGCGTTTTGGAATTTCTCGACACCATGTCGGCCGATATCACTGGCGTTGCCCACGAGGACTGGCGGCCTATATTGCGCACACACGTCGAACTCATCGGCGCCTGGCTCAACGAACAGTTCTCTCGGCCCGCGGCCAACCCCTCGCTGAGCGAACTGCTCAGCCGAGATGGCATCACGCAGCGTTAATTCGAACCCAGCGTGCGGAAAAATCCGTCGGGGGCTACCACGTCGTCGCGATTGAGTTGAGAAATATCGGATTTGCCGATCGCCATCAAGGTGGAATCGATACCACTGCGCAGCACGTCGAGAACGTTCTCCACGCCCGGCTGACCATTGGCGGCGAGACCCCAGAGGTAGGCGCGACCAACCATCACCGCGCGAGCTCCCAACGCGAGAGCCTTCACCACGTCGCTGCCGCGACGGACACCACCGTCGAGGACTACCTCAATCTGCGAACCGACGGCGTCCACAATGGCGGGTAGTGAGCGGATAGGGGCGGGGGTTCCGTCGAGGTTGTTGCCGCCGTGATTCGAAACTGACAAGGTGGTAGCACCCAAGTCCACGACGCGCTTGGCGTCGTCAACCCTGCTGACGCCCTTGACCATGAAGGGACCGCTCCACTGGGAGCGCAGCCAGGCCACGTCGTCCCACGTCGGCAGCGCACTTTGCATCCACTCGTAGTACGCCCCGAAGAAAGTAGGCGGTTTGGTGCCCACGGGCGCCATGTTGGGGGTCGATAGATCCGGAAACTTGCCACTTTTAGCGAACATCCAGAGATAGCCCGGCTTCACGATGACTTCGGGAGCCAACTTCACCATGGCTTTGAGGTTGATCTTCTCGGGAATCCAAGGGCTTCCCCAGTCGCGGCCGTTGGAGAACGACCAGTCCAAGGTCAAAATAATTCCCTTGGCACCGGCAGCCTGGGCACGTTCGAGACGCTGAATCATGGTGTCGCGGTCGCCCGACCAATACATCTGAAAGAAGACTTGATTATTGACCGCGCACACTTCTTCCACCGACTTGCTCGCGAAAGAACTAAGTCCCATGGCCACGCCACGGTTCGCTGCCGCCCGAGCAACGGCAACTTCACCCTGCGGGTGCACCGCCTGGACCCCCGTGGGGGAAATGATCACCGGCATGGAGACGTCTTGGCCCATCACCCGCGTGGCCAAGTTTCGTTCGCGAGCGAGATTGGCGATGTGTGGAGCGAAACCCAATTCGTCGAAGCTGGTGAGATTATCCTGCGACGACAGGCCTTTTTCGGATCCGGCGATAAGGGCTCCGTAGACGGAGCGTGGAAGGCGACGACGGGCGCGACGTTGGGCGACCGCTACGGTTTCAAACCATTCATTGCCCACGTTTTTCTCCCTCGTGCTTCGTTGACTTTACTTGGTATTAATTCGGCGAAAACCTTCGGCCAAACGACCCTCGGCCAGGCCGTTGTCGGCAGCTGTGCCGGCAGTCCAGGTGCGCAGCATCTCTTCGAGACCATCACGTTCACCCACCTGACTGACGTGTTGTCGCAGAGCGGCGACCTTGCGGTCAAAGGCGTCCGTAATGTCGACCACCATGGTGGCCGGCTGGGCCATGACCCAGACTTCGGGCACGGTGTGCGGCTCAACGTCACTCAGCTCATCCGGGAAGAAATGGGGATTACGCGAGTCGGGGTAAATCGCTCGCATGGTGGCTTCACCCGCGGCGAGGTGGTCCGGGTGCGAGGCGTAGATGCGCTCCCAATTACGTTCCGGCGACTGCGTGATGACCACGTCGGGTCGCTCAATGCGAATCACCCGAGAAATGGCGCGACGCAGAGCCAAGGTCGGCTCCACCTCTCCGTCGGCGAAATGCAGGAAGTGAACTGTGGTCACCCCCACTTCACGAGCAGCAGCCGTTTGCTCTGATTCGCGAATGGCGGCGCGCTCGGCCTTGCTGTGCTTCGAGCCGTCTCCGCCCGCGTCCCCGGAGGTCACCATGCAATAGGCCACGTGCACTCCGTGCTGGGTCAAGGTCGCGACCGTTCCCGCGGCGCCGAAGTCAACGTCATCGGGGTGTGCGACAACCACGAGGGCTCGCTGGAGAGATTCATCGAATTCGAAAACGGGCGTGCTCATAGGACGGACTCGGACATCTCCGGTTCCCAGTTGGCCAGGTCATTGAGGTGCGGGCTATTCGAGAAGACTTCGACCACGGGTCGCTTGAGCGCCAGGCGCTTCATGACGATGCCCGCTTCGACAATCTGATTCCAGAGCAAAAGTGAGACCACGATGCCGGTGGATCCCGCGCGGGCCGTGCGACCCGAACGGTGCAGGTAGGCCTTGTGATCCTCGGGAGGGTCAAAGTGAATGACCACGTCGACACCGTCAATGTGCAGACCGCGCGCCGCCACGTCGGTGGCTACGAGGACGTGCAATTTACCGGTACCGAAGTCGGCCAAGGCCTTCTCACGTTGGTTCTGGCGAAGGTCACCATGAATAGCCGCAGCGTTCACGCCTTCTTTTTCAAGTTGCTCGACCAAGCGGTCCGCGCCCCGCTTGGTGCGGGCGAAGATGATGATCTTGTCGTAGGAGTTGCATATCGAGGCCACTACTTTGATGCGGTCCATCTGGTGGACGTTCAAGAAGTGGTGCACCATGTTGGAGACGGTCTGCGTGTCACTAGCGACTTCGTGGAAGACCGGATCGGTGAGGTAGCGCTTGACCAATCGGTCCACGGCCCCATCCAAGGTGGCCGAGAACAACAAGGTCTGGTGCGGGCGTTCGGCGATACGACGCAGAACCCATTCGACCTGAGGCATAAAGCCCATGTCGGCCATGCGGTCAGCTTCGTCCAGCACCAATACGTCGAGGTATTCCACGTTCACTTCGCCACGATCGCCAAGGTCGATGAGGCGGCCCGGCGTGGCGATGACGATGTCACATCCGCGACGTAATTGCTTAGTCTGGCGTTCGATATCGGCGCCACCGTACAGGGCTGTCACCTTTAAACCCAGGGCTTCGCCGAGGGGCTCTAAGACTTCGAATACTTGAACCGCAAGTTCACGCGTCGGGAGGAGAACCAATCCGCGGGGGCGTGCCGGTGGCGTATCGCTGGTGACCGGGTCGGACGTGATGACATCGGCCACGCGCATCAACATGGGAAGGCCGAAGCCTAGAGTCTTGCCGGATCCCGTCTTGGCCTTGCCGCAGACGTCACGACCAGCGAGGGCGTCGTGAATAGTCATGGCCTGAATAGGAAAGGCCGCCACAATTCCTTGGGTGGCGAGAGCGGCCACGAGGGGGGCGCTCACCCCAAGTTGTTCAAAGCTCTGCTCGGTGGCGTATAGGTCGGCCCCCTCGGGGGCGTTGATTGGTTCCGTGGTCACGGTGTTCTGGTCGTTTCTCGGTCGGACCCAGAACCGGCTTCCTTGGTGGGCCCAAGCTTCTGTACGTCGCACAGCGCTTCGTTGTCTAGTCTACGAGTAACTCAGTTATACCCACCATCATCGCTAAAGGAGCGCTTTATGGCTCGACTCGTCGTCGGAAAGAAAGTCCCCGCGTTCTCCTTCGTCGCCGACGATGGATCGACAGTGAGTAAGGCCTCGTTGGCCGGCGAACGTTACGTTTTGTACTTCTATCCCGCCGACGACACTCCCGGCTGCACGAAAGAAGCCTGCCAATTCAACGATCTCTTATCAGCCTTTCGCGCAGCCGAGGTAAAGGTCTTTGGCGTGTCACCCGATTCCGCGGATACGCATCTGGCTTTTAAAAAGAAGTACGGCCTCGCCTTCACTTTGCTCACCGACGCGTCGAAAACGGTCATGGAAAAGTTTGGGGCCTTCGGCGAGAAGATGAATTACGGCAAGACCTACCTTGGCGTGATTCGCTCCACCGTGCTCGTTGGTCCCACGGGGACTATTGAAAACGTCTGGTACGGCGTACGTGCTGACGGCCACGCCGCAAAAGTGCTGTCCGCACTCAGCAACTGATAACGAAGCCCTGAAAGGTCGTGGGTACTTAGCCCTGTGCTTTGTGGAACGAGTGCCAGCGGTGCCAAATTCCCGCCGCGAAGACAATCACGATCACTGCAATAACTGGGTATTCCGCGACCTTGAACGGGTGCTCAATGCTCTTCCACTTTGTGCCAAGCCCGTAGCCAATGCCCGCCAGAATGGCGGCCCAGCCAGCCGAGCCCACGAAGGTGAGAATCACGTAGGGCAAACGCTTCATTCTCGCCAGACCGGCCGGGAAGGAAATGAGCGCGCGCACCACGGGGATCATGCGTCCTAAAAACACGGACACGGTTCCGTACTTGGCAAACCACGCCTCCGAGGTATCGAGGTCTTTGTGCGACAGCAGAAGGTACTTACCCCATTTATCCACAATGGTCCGTCCCGCACTCCGTGAGAGTTCGTAGGCCATGATGCCTCCGATGGTGCCTCCGATCGCGCACCACACAATCACCCACACCAGATTCAAGGTGTGATTCGCAGCGAAGCCCACGGTGCACATCGCTCCCGCGAGGGCGTACGCGCCTTCGGTGGGGATCGGAAGGAAACTTGAGCCAATCCCGATGAGCAAAAGAGCGAGATAACCATGCTGTTGGAGGAATGATGTCATAGCTCTAGTCTGCCCGACAATCATTCTCGAGCGAGGTATTACTTCGGTGAATGTCACTCCCTGCTGGTATTTTCAGTTTCGTTCACGAGAGAAGGCCGATATGACAACCGACAGAGAAACCATTGCCCAGGGCATAATTGTTGAGCTCACGAGCACAACGGGCCAATTCGGCAGCACCTTGGCCGCAGCTTTGGGGCTTCCCAAGAAAGAGGTCAATTCCGTCCTCTACGCTGACACTCGTTTTGTTCGCAGCGCCGACGAGAAACCCCGGTGGTATCTCGCCGGTCAGAATGTTGCTCAATGAGTACCGACCGCGAAGCAATTGCTCAAAGGATTACCAGCGAACTCCACCGTGAGACTGGGCAATTCGGCAGCACCTTGGCCGCAGCTTTGGGGCTTCCCAAGAAGGAGGTCAATTCAGTTCTCTACGATGACAAACGTTTTATTCGTAGCGCCCATACGAAACCAAAGTGGTACCTCGCAGGCCAAGAGGTCGAAGCGGTGCAAGATGACGAGGGCGGCTCCGCCCCCCGTCCCGCGATGTCGTCTCGTACCGAAATTTTGGAGACCTTCGATGCCGACGATGACTTCGGCCAACCAGATCCCGAGCGAATGGCCCATTTCGTCATTAACCAACCCGAGGAAAGAATTCCCTACGTCGCCCCGCAACCCGACCCTTCCAACCCACTCGGCTTGTATCAGTGGCAACAAGAAGCCCTCGCCGCGTGGCACGCCAACAACGACCAGGGGATTATCGACGCCGTGACCGGTGCGGGGAAAACGCGCCTCGCAATTGCCGCTATTTCCGAGCAGTTTGCTGCCGGTGGCGTCAGTGTCATCTTGGTTCCCGGAATAGTTCTCTTACATCAATGGGTGGACATTATTCACCAGCTCGTCCCGGGGGCGCGCGTCGGCCGTGTGGGCGACGGAATGGACGACAACCTTGACCGCTACGACATTCTCGTGGCCGTGCTGGCATCGGCGCGGAACCGAGTGTTCTTTCTTGCGCCCGACACCTCGGGCCTCCTCGTGGCGGACGAATGTCACCGCGCCGCCTCGGACAAGAACCAAGACGCGCTGGATCCCCGCTTCAAGAAGAGACTGGGCCTCTCGGCAACTCACGAACGAATGGACGATGCTCACCAGACGGTTCTTCTCCCCTATTTCCACAAAGTGGTTTTCTCCCTGGGTTATCCACGAGCCATTCGTGATGGCGTCATCACCAACGTCCGTGTCGCCTTCGTCGGTGTTGATTTCACCGAGGAGGAGTTGGCCACGTACCACGACCTCATGAACAAGTTGCGATCAGCCCGTCGCAAACTCATTCGTGAATGGGGATGTCGACCAAAACCTTTCTCCTTGTTTCTGGACGATGTACTTCGCCTCATGCGCAATGGACCCGCACGTGGTGGAATTCTGGCCAACAACTGGATGAGCATGTGGCGTCAAAAGAAAGACCTTTTGGCCGAGACACCCGCCAAACTGAACGCCATCAAAGCCTTCATTCCCGTATTCGAAGACGCCGATCGTTCCTTAGTATTCACTCAGTCAATCGCTAGCGCCACGACCTTGTGCGAAGTCTTAGAGGACCGTGAGGTTGCCGTCAAGATGCACCACTCAGAAATCTCGACGAGTGAGCGGGCGGAGATAATGGATGGATTCTCCGATGGCTCCATCTCCGTTCTCGTGACGGTGCAAACCCTCGAGGAGGGGGTTGACGTTCCGGATGCCGACCTTGCGGTCATCGTGGCCTCATCGAAACAGCGTCGCCAAATGATTCAACGCATGGGTCGCATTATGCGGCGTAAGGCTGACGGGCGTGACGCACGCTTTCTCCTGCTCTACGTCAAGGGAACCGACGAAGATCCCGTCATGGGAGCGCACGAAATGTTTATTGATGAACTACTCGAGGTGGCCCGTGAAGCCAACCTCTTCGAGCTCGAAGATATTGAAGGTCTGCGCAGTTTCCTCGACCCCCACCGGATCTAAGACCACGGCGATAAGCGCTTCAACGCTGATGGTGGGCGCACCAGTAGGTAGTTCGCCCTCCCACGGTGTCGATACGCATGGGTGAACCATCGCGGGGACAGAGCCCACCCGGGAAACGAGCGTCCATGTGGTCGCCGGTATGTGACCCACCGCGTCGCTTCAAGCTCCGCATGGTGGCGCGAAAGGCCGCAAACAGTTCGTCGCGCTGAGCAGCGTTGAGATCTCCCGTCGCGGTAGTGGGGTTGATACCAGCGCGGAACAGCATCTCGTCACCCAATAAGTTGCCCACGCCCGCGACCACACTTTGGTCCAACAAACGCGCCTTGATGGCCTTGCCGCTGCCGCGCGACACCGTCACTATTTGGTTGAACTCCTTGCGCGTCAGCGTGAGTGCGTCAGGTCCAAGTTCGGAGAGATCGGGATCGATCTCCACGCGAGCCATTCGTCGAGGATCATGCAGCAAGAGCTTGCGACCGTCATCAAACTCCAAGCCCGCCCGTATCCACGAAGGTTTGTAGGTATGAGGTCCGTAGAAGAGACCGTCAATACCCGCGTCCGCGTCAATCAGTAAGACCCCGGTCATACCGAAACGCATTCCCAGACGAACCCCGTCGGTGTCAATCAGCATGAGCTTGCCGCGGCGCGAGGTGCCGGTAATGGTCAGGCCCTTCACCGCACGGCCCCACGTACTGGTGGAATGGAGTTTCTTCGCCGCGTAGGCATCCGACCAGCCACGAGTGACGCGTGCGCCGACGACTCGGTCGGCCAAGGCACGGTAACTTTCGACTTCGAGTATTTCGGGCACTCATTGAGCGTATCGGTCGGCTCGATTTCTGGTCGCCTCGTTCTCGGTATCGTGGTTCTGTGGCTATCGAAAAACCGCAGTGGAAAGAACTCTTTACCGAAGTGGTCACGTCCGGACTCTGCACGGGTTGTGCGGCCTGCATCGTGTCCTGCCCCCACGACGTCCTGGACTACAACACCGCTGACGGCGCCTACAAGCCCTTCCACCTCGACATCGATGGGGGCTTCGATGACTGCACCCATGGCGTCAAGGGCTGCACCATGTGTACCCGCGCCTGCCCACGCTTCCGCAATTGGGAGTCAGAGATCGACACCCATAAGTTCGCCCGCGAACGTAGCGACGACGAAGTATTTGGCATCGGGGACGTTTTCTTGGCCCGCGCCACCGACGCCGACGAGCAGTGCGCAGGGCAAGACGGTGGATTCGTCTCTGCACTTTTGATTCACGCTCTCGAAAACGACATCATCGATGCCGCCCTGGTCGGCGGTCTTGAGGGTGATGGCTCTACCTGGGTGGCGCAACCGCAGGTGGCTCGCAACCGTGCCGACGTGCTCGCGACCGCGGGCTCGCGCTATACCTACAGCGCCAATCTTCTCGCCTACCCCGAAGCCATCGAAAGTGGGGCCGAGCGCATTGCCTTGGTCGGCATGGGCTGCATGGCCTCCGCGCCGGGAGCGATGCAAGCTCGCAAGGCTGGCAAGATCGCTCGACGACTCTCGCTCACCATTGGTCTTTTGTGCTCGAAGACTTTCGACGATGCCATCTTCGAAGAACTTTTCGAAGCCAAATACGGCGTCACGCGAGCTGAGATTTCCAAGATGAATATCAAAGGCGTGTTCCAAATTTGGACACACGACGGTCGTTTCATCGAAGTCCCACTCAAAGAAGCCCACCCCTTCACTCGTGAAGGTTGCACCCACTGCCCCGACTTCTCTGCGGAGCACGCCGACATTTCTACGGGTGGTATCGGGGCCTTTGGAGACTGGACCTTGGTCATCGTGCGCACCGACCTTGGTCGCGACCTCATGGCCAAACTCATCGCCAGCGGGGAGATCGAAACTCGTCCCGGTGACGACGACCCTGGCGCCGTGGCGCTCTTGCACAAGCTGGCCACTTTGTCGCGCAAGCGTTGGCCCGAGACGGCTCCCGACGGACCCCGACGCATTCCCGTCAGTATTCGCTAATGGCAGCCGCTCAGCCCACCACCATTCTCTTGGTGCGCCACGGGCTTACCGGCAGCACGGGGAAGATCTTGCCCGGCCGCGCACCCGGCCTGCACCTCAGCCCCGCCGGCGTGGCGCAAGCAGAAAAGGTCGCCCAGCGTCTCGTCGATATGGCGCCGGCACCTCGCGCGCTGTACGCGTCGCCCCTTGAACGCACCCGCGAAACGGCGGCCCCCATTGCCCGCGCGCTGGGATTGAGAGTGCGTACCAACAAAGGACTCCTGGAATGTGATTTCGGGAATTGGACGGGAAAGACCTTGGCCTCACTGTCCAAGAAACCTGAATGGCGTTCCGTGCAAAACGCCCCCAGCAGCTTTCGCTTCCCCCAGGGTGAATCCTTTACCGAAATGCAACTACGTATCTGGGGGACCCTCCACGATCTCGCCGCGCAGCACCGGGGCGAAACCATCGTGGTCGTCTCTCACGCCGACCCCATCAAGGCAGCCGTCACCTACGCCCAAGGCGTTCCGCTCGATCTCTTCCAGCGCACGGTGATTTCCACCTGTTCGGTCAGCGCACTCTTAGTGGGCACCGGCACACCCATCGCCCTGTGCGTCAACTCCACCGGATCACTCAAGGAGCTATTCCCCTCATGAATTACGAATTTGATACCCCCGACAAAATCATGGTGGGGGTGCGGGGCGAGGTCGGTAATCGCCTCTTCTTGCTACAGGTTCGCCAAGAACGCCGCCTGCTGATTATCAAATGCGAAAAGCAGCAGCTCGCCGCCTTGGCCACCTGGATCAGCGACGTCGTCGGCGAACTCGGCCGACCGGGTCACCTACCCGATGACCTCACGCTCGAACCCGAGTACCAGCCGGACTTCGCTGCGGGGGACATCACCGTGGCTATCGATACCGAGGCACAAGAAATTGTGGTCGTCATCGAAAGTGCCGACGAAGCCGATCGTTTATCTCTATCGCTGACCAAGGAATGGGCGGGTGCTCTCGCCATCGCCATCACCCGATTGGTCGAAGCCGGACGCCCCCCGTGCCCCCTGTGTGGACTCCCCCTCGACCCTAAGGGTCACGACTGTCCCCGCACGAACGGACACCGCCCACCCACCCGATGAACGAAGCTGACTACTGCGAAATTTTGACGCACGGCGAGATCGAGGTTCATGGACGGGTGCAAGGTTCCTCGAACCAGGCCCTTCTCGTTACCGTTTCCTACAACGGCGTCGATATTGATGCCTGCTACAAGACCGAACTCGGCGAGCGACCTCTCTGGGATTTTCCTGGCGGCCTGTGGCGACGTGAGGTGGCGGCCTACCAACTTGACCAAGCACTGGGCTTTGACCTCGTACCCACCACCGTGGGTCGCAACGACGGCCCGTACGGACCGGCGTCGGTGCAGCGTTGGATCAACGAAGCCGACGAGGACCACTATTTCACCTTGATGGACCGTCGCGAATTACAAAACTGGTTTCAGCGACTCTGCGCTTTTGACGTGGTGGCGAATAACACCGACCGCAAGAGTGGGCACGTGCTCTTCGACGGCGAACACTGTTGGGCTATCGATAACGGCCTCACCTTTCACGAAGAGGACAAACTCCGCACGGTGATCTGGGAATTTGCCGACGAGGTTCTGCCCTCCGAGCTGCGAGTGTCCCTAGAGATTTTTGCACAGAGCAGCGCCGAATCCCTCCTGGATTGGTTAACGCCCAGCGCCGTGGCCATGACGCAAGTACGTGCGCTCGAGCTGGTGACCCGAGGAAGCTTCCCCTCATATTCCGAAGAGACGGAGTGGCCGCCATACCCGTGGCCTTTGGTCTAAGTAACGACTTAGAGTTCGACGCCCAGCGGGATGGAGATACCGAGTCCGCCGCGGGTGTCGGCACCGAAATACGCCATTTCGCCTTCGAGGTCCAGACGCGACACTGTCGAACGCTCACGCAGTGCACGTTCGTCCACGAGATGCGCGGGGACTATCCACGAGACTTCAAATTCCAAGCCATCGGGGTCCATGGCGTACAGCGCCTTGGTCGTTCCATGATTGGATGCTCCCACTAACGAGCCTCGTGCGACGAGGAGGTCGCGAATGAGGCTGAGCTCGGCCAGAGTATTGACTTCCCAGGCCACGTGGTACATACCTACCGTGCTGCGACCGGCTGCCGAGTCACCCGCGGTCGAACCGACGGCGAAGATTCCCAAATCGTGGTCATTATTAGATCCGGGTGCTTGCAGAAATGACGCACCCACACCATCACCCATTACTTGGCGAAAGCCGAGAACCTCTTCATAGAAGGCACGCGAAACGGAAACGTCACGGACGTAGAGGACGACGTGGTTCAAGCGATGAACGGGCATATCTCTCTCTTCTCTCGACGTCGAAACGCCGAGATTTAACCGCGAGCTTGGAGAGCCGCGATGAGCGCCGGCAGGACCTTGTGCACGTCACCCACAATGCCGAAGTCGGCAATTTGGAAAATCGGTGCGTCGGGATCCTTGTTGATGGCCACGATATTCTTCGAGCCCTTCATACCAACCATGTGCTGGGTCGCACCCGAAATACCGCACGCGATGTAGACGGTCGGTTTGACCGTCTTACCGGTCTGACCGACCTGGTGCGAGTACGGAACCCAGCCGGCATCGACGATGGCGCGCGAAGCGCCGGCGGCGCCGTTGAGCAACTTGGCAATGTCGGAGATCAATTGGTAGTTCGCGGCCTCACCGAGTCCACGTCCACCCGAGACCACCACGGCAGCCTCTTCGAGCTTGGGACCGGTGCGCTCTTCGGCATGACTCGAAGTGATTGTGGCGGTGGCGGTGGCACCTGTGTCGCCCACGGCAATCGTGTTCACGCTGGCGGCAGCGCCACCCGCCGACTCGGCCACGAAGGACTTCGCACGAATCACGTAGATACCGGGACCTTCCGCGGTGAAGGCGGCCTTGACGATCTGGGTACCACCAAAAATGGGGTGCTCGGAAACTAGACCGCCCTCGTCGTTCAGGCCCGTGATGTTCGTGAGAACAGGACGGTCCAAACGCGCCGACAAACGACCCGCAATGTCACGGCCGTCGTAGGACGTAGGAATCAAAATGGCATCGGGGGCTCCGCCAGAAGCGATGAGTCCCGCGATGGCGGCAGCCACGGGGGCGCCCGGCAATGAGTTGTTCAAAGAACCGGTGTCGTGCAAGGTCGTCGCGCCGTAGTCACCGGCCTGGGCAGCCAGCGCCGCGCCGTCGCCACCCCAGGTGATGGCGGCCACGTTGGACGACAAGGAGCGAGCGTGGGTCAAAAGCTCGAGTGACGTCGTGGTCAGCGCACCGTTGCTCGGTTCGACGACGACCCAAATGTTGTTGATAGTCATAATCTCTCTCCTACAAAACCTTGATGGAGTCCAGGAAGGCGACAATCTTGTCGGCCCCGTCTCCTTCATCGACGTGAATGTCGCCCGCTTCGCGAGCTTCGGCCGTGACGACGGCCACGATGTGCTGACGCGCACCGGCGCTACCAGTCTCGGCACTCAAGCCCAGGTCCGCTGCAGTGAGCTGCTCCACGGGCTTGGACTTGGCGGCCATAATTCCCTTGAAGGAGGCGTAGCGAGGCTCCACCACACCGGCGGTGACGGTAACGAGGCAGGGCAGCGGTGACGTAACGTCGTCGTATCCGGCTTCGGTCTGGCGGGCAACCTTGACGGTGGAACCGTCAATAGTGACCGACTTCGCGAAAGTGATCGAGGGCAGCCCGAGCAACTCGGCGACCTGCACGGGCGTGGTGCCGGTGTAGCCGTCGGATGATTCGGTGGCCGCGATCACCAGGTCGGGGTTCACGCGACGAATGGCAGCGGCCAAGACCTTGGCGGTGCCCAGGGCATCGGTGCCGCGCAGGGCGTCGTCAGAGATAATAGTGGCCTTGGCGGCTCCCATGGCGAGTGCGTTGCGCACACCGGAGAGGTCAGCAGCGGATCCCATTGACACCACGGTGACTTCACCGGTGCCGGCGGCGTCGACGAGTTGAAGCGCCATTTCCACGCCGTAGGTGTCGGCTTCATCCAAGATGAGCTTTCCGGTGCGGTTGAGGTTGTGGGACGGTTCCAAAGACTGAGGAGCCGCGGGATCCGGTATTTGCTTTACGCAGACGACGATGTTCATAGAGACAAATCTAGGGGAAATCTCGTCGGCGTAAATCAGGCCAGGGAACATTCGCTCCGTAGTCGCAGCGCGAGTTCCGGGTCGTCCGAAATAATGGCGTCTACTTCGAGATTCAACATCTTCGTGAGGTCCTCGGGGCTGTTCACGGTCCACGTATTGACCGCCAGGCCTAATTCTCGGGCGGCCGCCATGAACTCCGGAGTGACGTGGCGGAAATGGGGATGTACGGCGCTAAAACGCTGACGGGCGGCCTCGATCAGGAGAGGCATGGTGGGTAATTTCCAGTCCAAGAGCCATCCGACGGCGAGATCGGGCTCCAGCGAACGCACTACCGTACAGGTGTCGAGGTCAAAGGAGGAGATAATGACGCTGTCGAGATATTTCGCGTCACGTAGCTCACTCACGACCCTGCTCGCCAAGGCCCCCGAGCCATCAAAATCGGCTTCCTCTGGTGAATTCTTAATCTCTACGTTCACCACCAGACCATCCAAGGCAATCATGGCGTCGCTCAGGGTGGGCACGCTGCGGGGTAGATCACGGCAATCTAAATCGCAGATCAGCCCGCTTCCCTTGATTTCCGCGTCATGGTGCACTACCAGAGCCCCGTCGCGGGTGCGGCGGACATCCAGCTCCACGCCGTCGGCTCCCACGGCCTTGGCTTCAAGGAAGGAGGCGATGGTATTTTCGGGCTCGACGAGGTGTAATCCACGGTGGGCGAAGATTTTGGTCACCCTCATATCCTGCCAGATGGGTGGTGAAATCGGCATTTTTCCGCATCATTAATGAGTTTCATCCCTGATTATGCGTAAAAAATCAAAAACCCCTTGCCAATGTGACAGCCCCCTGCCTAAAATCTCATATCTGCCCTCGTGTCGGAACGGGTTAAGGGCACCCACCCCCAAAAATCAAGGAAAAATCATGTCACTTATCTGGAATCGCACCCACGACTGGGACGCCTCTGACTGGCGTACCGAAGCTGCCTGCCGCGACACCGAGCCGGACCTGTTTTTCCCCGTGGGATCTACCGGCATGGCCCTGGACCAAATCGAAGCCGCCAAGCGCGTCTGCAACGCCTGTGACGCCTCAAAGTCCTGCCTCGAATTCGCCCTGGCCACCAATCAGGAGTCGGGCGTGTGGGGCGGCACCACCGAAGAAGAGCGTCGCAAGCTGCGTAAGCAGTGGCTGGCTGCTCGCCGTCGTTCCAGCACTATCTAGTTTCTAGAGCCGCCCGTCGAGGGTGGGAACACGAACATTCACGTAGGCCCCCATTTCCTCACCGTTACGCATTTCGATAGTGCCGTGGAGTTGATTACGAATAAGGTCGCGGACAATGGAGAGTCCCAAACTGGTGGGCAGCTCCAGGGAAAAATCTGCCGGAAGACCACGTCCATTGTCGCGAATCACTAGTTCGGCCAGATTCTGCTGACGCGTTAACTGCAGGGTCACGATACCCACGTCGCCACGGTCGCCAAATTCAACGAAGGCGTGCTCCACCGCGTTGGTCAAGAGTTCGGCCAGGGCCACCGCGAGCGGGGTGGCAATATCGGTGGAGAGGTTGCCCAACTCCCCTTCCACCATGATTTCCACGGGGTGCTCGACCACAATCGAGTCTTCCACCATGGTCACGATGGAGCCCACGATTTCGGCAAAATCCACCACTTCGCCCGGCTCGCGTGACAAGACCTCGTGTACGACGGCGATGGACCGAATACGTCGTTCGGCTTCCAACAAAGCGGTGCGACTATCACCGTCGTCGCTACGTCGCGCCTGGAGACGCAGTAGCGAAGAAATCGTCTGCAAGTTGTTCTTGACGCGGTGGTGGACTTCTTTAATCGCCGCTTCCTTGCTCAGAACGAGTCGATTCAGCCGTCGAACGTCAGTGACGTCGCGCATCAGCACGACGACGCCAGTAGTTGCTGCACCTTCGATGAGCGGCACGCAGTGGAAGAGGATGGCTACTTCGGCGCCACGATCTACTTCTTCCATGGACGGCAGTCCGAACTCCAAGGCTCGTTCCACTACGCGAACGCGGAGCCCTAGATCGCGGAGGGACCGGCCTTCGGTGGCGGCGTAGAGACCAAGACGGTGGAGTGCGTTGGTGGCGTTCGGAGTTGCGAACTCCACCAAGCCTCGTTGATCAATCAGAATGATGCCGTCACCCACGCGCGGCATGCCCGGTCCGGCGACTTCTGACTCGCGGAAGGGAAAACTCGATTCGGTGACCATGGTGGAGAGGCGTTCGAAAATATTGAGATAGGCCTGTTCGTAGAGAGAGGCCGGTCCGCGCAAAGGTCCCTGCACGCGGACCAAGATGGAAATCACCCGTCCATCGAAGGTGACGGGGATGTACCAGACCGGTACGGCCTCGCCCAACTCCTCCATCATCACCTGGTCGCGAACGACGACACCCGAGGAAAGCGATTGGCGCAGCGACGGCCACAGACTGGCTTCTTGAATGGTGCCGACGAGGTCGTCGCTGATCAAGGTGGCACGGTTATTCGGTCGTACTTGGGCCAACACCACGAAGGGGTCGTCGTGAACGCCGGCGTGTCCGACGCTGGGGGCGAGTAGCAGCATGTCCGAAAAGGAAAGGTCCGAGAGCAACGACCATGAGGCCAAAAGGCGAAGGAGATGTTCGACTTCAGCTTCGTTCAACGACGTGCGAACGCTCGCGATTTCCGGAAGAGTGGCCACTCTTAACTCCGCAGACTTACGAGCTGGCGTTGACGTCCGGTGTAAGAGGCCAGTTGGTGCACGCCACGTTCTTCGAGCAGCAGAGCGAGATCGTGAGCACGCTCCCCCACGCGACCCTCACCGTGGGCATCCGAAGCGGTAGTGAAGGTGAGACCACGCGCCACCAGGCGGTCGAGAAACCCCACGGCCGGGTACTGCTCCGCGACGGGCTTTTTCCAGCCCGCGGAAGAACATTCCATGGAAATATCCACGCCCTGCGCAGCGTCAGCCATGGCGTCCCAATAATCTTCGAGGAATTCGGGACGAAAGCCGGCCACCTTTATTAAATCCGGATGCGCCAACACGTCCACGCTCCGGCTGCTCGCCAACTCGGCCAGGGCTTCGGAATAATCACGCCAGGCGTCGTCGATATCGCGCAGTCGATATTGCTCCATTTGTACGGGGTTGTCGATGTCGTCGAATTGCCAGGTACCCAGCCAGTGCACCGATCCGATGAGAACGTCGAAGGGATACTGCGCCAATAACGCGGAGACGTCGTCCATCTGGCCGCGGTAGTAATCAACTTCTAAACCAATCTTCACCGGCAGCCCGGCGTCTTTGGCCTGTTGCGCCAAGGTGACGTACGCCTCTAGGGAATTGCGCGCGTGAAAATCGAAATAGCTCGCCATGACCGAGGAGGTCGGCTCGTGGCCTGACTTGGTCCAGAAATCACCGACCGTGGCGCGTACGTCTCGAAAGCGGTGCGCGTGCTCGGTCAGGGCTAACTCGGTGACACCGTGAGTAGCTGCTACTTCGCAATAGCGGGCGATCTGATCCAATTGGTAGGACACCGAGCTTTCCGAGTGTGGCCAGAGATGCAGGTGGTAATCAAGCATCAGTTGTCCCCGCCCTTCTGACTTCGCTACGCATCACCACGTCTCCCAAAGTACTCAAGGCAGCCAGGTCGGTCATGTCGTCGGCTTGCTCGGGAACGGCAAAGAGGTCGAGCCCATAGTCAGCAATGCGGGCCAGGGATTCCTGCTCGCGGAGGGCAACACGGATCCAATAGTCACGATTTCTCTCCACCATCGCCACGACCGCCGAACGTCGTGGTTCGGGAATTTCTTCCAAGCGATGTAGGAGGTCGTCATGGTCACTCTGGTCTCCGGGGAGGAGCAGTTTCTCCGGGACCACACGATTAACAATCCACGCCACCGTGTGGAGCGAGCGTTTCTTGAGTTCTACCGCGAACTGTTCCGCTTCGCGTAAGGGCTGATCCTCCAAGGTAGAAACCACCACGAACTGAGTCGAGTTTTGGTGAAGGATGGCGTCGATTTCCCGGGCACGGGCGATGAATCCATCGTGCATGGAATTCAAAAGCAAAAAGAACTCCGTAATGTCGGACAGGAATTGGCCACCCAATATCTTGTCGGCGATGAAGGTCAGGGGCTTGGTGGCCACTGTGGCCAAACCGGTGCGCGACGGAGCAATCAGCCATTTAAGAAAGCGTGAGGAGAAGAAGTCGGCCATGCGGCTCGGCGCATCGAGAAAATCAAGGGCGTTGCGCGAAGGTGGCGTATCGACCACGATGACGTCAAACTCATTCATCTCCACAATTTCGAACAGGCGCTCCACGGCGATGTAGTCATGACTCTGCACGAAGCGGCGAGTGATGTTCTGATACAGGGTGTTGTTCAGAATCTTGGTGGCGGTCCCCGCGTCCGGGGCGTGGCGACGAATTAAAGAGTCCCAACTGGCTTGAGTGTCCAGCATGGCCACCGACAATTCGCCTCGGGCACCGTCGAGTGACACACGACCGATGTCGTTCCCGATTCCTTCGAGACCCAAGGCGGTGGCCAAGCGTTTCGCGGGGTCCACCGTCAATACCAACACGCGACGGTCCTCGTGCCGTGCGATGGCGACACCCATGGCGGCGGCGCTGGTCGTTTTACCAATTCCTCCGGGACCACAGGTCACCACAATCTTCGCGTCGCCTACGAGTTCGTTCAGAGTACTCACGTCAGCTCCGCCCCGAGAGACGCCGCCACGGCCTCGACCAGTTCCGACGCTCTCTGCGAGACAATTTCCGGCACCCGGAGTATCTCCACGGGTGCTGACACTCCCGTTTCGAGATGCGAAAGGTGACGCCCCTGCTTCGCGCTACGTGCACGCGCGAGGTGCCACGCAATCGCGACGGGACTCTCACCCGTCATTCGCTCATCTATCAGTTCGTTCTCTGTTTCACTCGGCTCTACTTCAATGACACGATTCACCAGGACGGCGTCCAGGTGCACCTGCGTCTTATTGCGTAACGACACCATCAATTCCAGGGTCTCCTGCACGGGCATCTCTTCTGCCGTGGTCACGATGAGCGCACTCGTCGCTTCCGCGTCGCCCAGAATCTCTTCCATCCAGCTGGTCTGCGAACGGATGAGCCCAACCTTCGCCATGTCGTTGATGGCGCGAGGGGCGGAAAGATAGCCCACCACGTGACCCGTCGCGGGGGCGTCCACCACCACCACGTCGTAGTGGCGCTCACGAACTTCAAAGCAGATTTTGCCAATCGTGAGGATTTCCTTCACTCCCGGAGCGGCAGTCGCCACGAAGTCCAAGGCGGTCGCGACGGGACCGAGTTTGCCGAGGAAGGGAAGTTTGAGATTGATCTTGAGATATTCCCGCAAGGCCGCTTCGGTTTCCATACCCATCACGAACATTCCCGGTTCGACCTCGACGGGGGCAAAAGTCAGCTCTTTTCGACCAAAAGCTTCGGCAATATCAGGGCGCTCATCGATGCTGCATAGCAGCACCTTTTTTCCGGCACGTGAAAGGGATAGTGCGAGGGCGGTCGCCACCGTGGTCTTGCCCACGCCACCTTTTCCGGTGACGAAAATGAGACGGCGTTGCCGCAGTGGCGGCGTCACCCTTACGAGGTGGCGAAGCCGACGCGACGTTCCGACGCCGGCTGTCCAAATTCGATGTAGTTGATGCGATTACCCGGAATGCCGTAGCGACGGTCCTTGCGGTCCGTGAGCCACAAAATACGGTCGGCCCCGACGATCTCTTCGAATTGTTTCATCAATTCCTCACGATTTGCCGAGTCCGGCATTTCGATTTCGATTTCCTTCATTGACTGCACAATTCCGATGCGTACGTCCACGAATGCTCCTCTACATGACCTCGTTCCCTCAATGATACGGCCGTGGGGCAAACTAGGAGACGTGAGCGACGAACGAGAAACCGAGAGAAACCGACTCTGGGCGGCCACGATGGCTGGCTATGACGGGGACGGGGACGCCGTTCGTGTCGCCCACGCCGACTCTCGCGCCAAAATTGGCATCCCTGGCGGGCGGGTTGAGTCCTTGGCCACCACACGTGCAGCTCGTGAGGAAGTGCTCGATTCACTGCTTGCTCCCGGCGCGACCCGCGCTGAGGGTTCGGGTCAACGGGCCGTCGCAGAAGAGCCCGACGAGTATCGCACCGCCTTCGAACGCGACCGTGATCGCATCTTGCACTCGAGCTCCTTTCGACGACTGGCCGGAAAGACACAAGTTTTTGTCTTCCCCGACGACCACCAACGCACGCGTCTGACACACGCCCTCGAGGTGGCGCAAGTCGCCACCGGTGTTGCTCGGGCCACCGGCTTGAACGTGGCTCTCTGCGAAGCCATCGCCATCGGTCACGATTGCGGACACGGTCCTGGTGGCCACGCCAGCGAGGACGCACTCGACCCCTACGTCCCTGGCGGCTTTGATCACGCTCCCTGGGGTGCGAATGTGTCCTTAGTCAGTCTCAATCTCTGTAGCGAAACCTTGGATGGAATTCGCAACCACTCCTGGTCACGGCCCGCACCCATGACCCCCGAAGGTGAAGTGGTCTCCTGGGCTGACCGTATCGCTTATGTCTGCCACGACTTCGAAGATGCCGTATCGGCTGGCCTCGTGTCCCCCGATCAGCTGCCCGCCATCGTGCGTGAACGCTGCGGCGATACTCGTGGACGTCAATTGGGCTCATTTATCAACGCCATGATTCGTACGATTTTGACGACGGGCGTTATCGGGATGGATGCCCATCACGCCGAAGCCCTGGCCGCTTTTCGAACCTTCAACTACAACACCATCTATCTGCGTCAAGATTCACGCGATCAGGCCACCGCGGTGATTTCTCTGTTGCGCGGACTCGTAGAGTTCTACGCCGCCGCACCAGAGACTTTGCCCAGCGTGATGGAACGTGGGGACGTGCTGAGTGACGCGGAAACCTTGCACGAAGCCGTGGCCTACGTTGCGGGCATGACGGATCGTTTCGCCTGCAACAGCGCGGTGACCTTGCTCAACTGGCCCGTGGATCAACTGCCCAGGGCAATCATCAATTAAGGCTTCGTTGCCTCTTCGAGGTTGATGATGCTGCCGCCGACGCCCTTCATCCACTCCACCCGGTTCTTGGTCATTCCTATGGCCGCTCGTGGGTGCGTCAAAATCCAAAACGTGTTTGTGAGCACGGCGTCCGCGACGGCGTCCGCGACGATGGAAGGATCAATTCCTGCTTGCACGGCCTGAGAACCCAGATCACCCATCAATTGCGCGTCCGGGGACTCGGAGTAGCTCTTCATGGCGCTGGGCATGTTGCGAGTGGACTCGTGAATACGAGTCTTGACGAATCCAGGGCAGAGGGCCGAAACACCTACCGCACTCTCGCGCATGGCCAGTTCGTGAAACAAGGATTCAGAAATTCCCACGACCGCGAACTTGCTTGCACAATACGCACCCATGCCCGGGACGCCACCGAGACCCGCCAGCGATGCCGTGTTGACGACGTGTCCTTCATTTTGTTCCAGGAAGAGCGGCATGAAGGCGTTGATCCCGTTGATCACGCCGTCCACGTTCACGCCCATCACCCAGTCCCAGACCTTCTTCGGCGTACCGATGGTCGGACCAGCGCCGACGCCGGCGTTGTTAAAAACCAAGTGCGCGGCTCCGTATTCATCGAGCGCGGCGTCGCGCAGGGCCAGAACGTCCTCTTCGATAGCCACGTCACCCACCACACCGATGACCTTGGCGCCCGTGTCGCGAAGTTGGGCCACGGCGGTGTCCAAAGGACCCGATTCAATGTCGCCCAGCACCAGGTTGGCCCCGAGGGCGGCGAACTTGTATGCGGTGGCGAGACCAATACCACTCGCTCCACCAGTGATGACAGCCGTGCGTCCTTGCAGTTCCATAATTCCCCACTTTTCCCTAGACGTCCATCTTGCCAGATTCCTCCGAGAAGCTGAGTTTTACGCGCCGGCGCGCTTTATTTCACCCGCTGGCGTAACTCGTCTTCCAGGGCAGCCGGATCTAATCCCCGGCTCCGCAAGAGCACGAGGAGGTGGAACCACAGATCTGCCGCCTCGCTCAGCAAGCGCTCGTCGCTCTCCCCCAGAGCTGCCACCACGGTTTCGACAGCCTCTTCACCGACCTTGCGAGCCACGTGTGCGGTTCCCCGATCCAGCAGATCAACAACGTACGAACCTTCCGGGCGCTGCGCACTGCGTTGGACGATGCTGCGCCACAGCCAGGGGGTAAAGCAGGAGGTGGTCCCATCGTGGCAGGTGGGTCCGTCGGCGTGGACGCGAACGATCAGTGCGTCGTCGTCACAGTCATTATTGATTTCAACCACGTGGAGCGAATTCCCCGAAGTCTCTCCCTTGCGCCACAGTTGCTGGCGCGAACGGGAGAAGAAGTGCACCAGTCCGGTGTCCTTGGTCAGCGCTAAGGCTTCGTCATCCATCCAGCCCAGCATGAGGACGCGACCGCTGTCGTCATCTTGAATAATTGCTGCTCGTAAATTTTCCATACTCACCTTTCGAACAGGGGTCGAAGTTCGACCCCGAGCGATTCAATAGCCGCTCGCAACGCGGGCAGACCACCAGGATTCTCGTGCACGATCGAAGCGACCAGGGCCGCTTCCGTGACAGCTAAAACGTCCACCACGTCCTGCGCCGATCCCGCGCCACCCGACGCGATCACCGACACACCGAGGACGGAACGTACGCGCGCCGTGAGTTCGAGGTCGTAGCCCTGGCGCGTGCCGTCACGGCCGATGGCCGTCAGAAGAATTTCCCCCGCTCCTCGTTCCGCGGCTTCGATGGCCCACGCCACTACGTCGCGTCGCGTAGCGATACGTCCTCCGGCGCTGTACGCGAGGCCATCATTCCCAGCATCAATGGCCACCACGACGGCTTGCGCGCCAAAGCGATCCGCAATTTCGGTGATCAGAGAAGGTCGACTCAGCGCCGCAGAATTCAGTGAGACGCGGTCCGCCCCCGCTTCGATAATCGCGCTGGCGTCCGCCACCGTCCGAATCCCCCCACCGACGGTGAAGGGAATGGTCACGACAGCCGAAACCTTGCGCACCACCTCCACCATGGTCGACGAGCCCGTGGGTGTTGCGCTGATATCTAAAAAAACCAACTCGTCCGCACCGCCGCGGCTGTAGTGTTCGGCGAGTTCTGTGGGATCACCCACGTCCGTGAGACCAAGAAAATTCACGCCCTTCACAACCCGTCCGGCCGTGACGTCGAGACAGGGAATCAGGCGAGCGAAAGACATTGTTCCAGGAAGCGCAGACCCGCGGGACCACTTTTTTCGGGATGGAACTGCACGCCGAGGAAGCCGTCGCGTCGTACCGCCGCGCACACCCCATCGGAGGTGGCACATTGATCCGGCGAGTTCACGACGTAGGAGTGAGCGAAGTAGAACGACTCTCCCCATTCGGTGACCCGAGCCCAACCGAGGCGCGGTACGGGCAGCGTCGCGAGGCGCTCGACCGTGCCGACGAGCAGCCCGAGGGTGTCGACTCCACCGTCTTCCGAACTGCTGTGCATCGCCAATTGCATCCCGAGACAGATCCCCAGCATCGATTTTCCGGCACGAAAGCGGGCGGTGAGCGCTGCCGCTGCCCCGGTGGCGGTGAGGTGCTCCATGGCACTGCGCGCGGACCCCACGCCCGGCAATATCACGAACTCGGCGTCACAAATATCGTCCGACGCCGAACTCACCACGCTGTCGCGGCCGAGGAGCATGAGTGCGCTTTGGACAGAACGGGTATTACCCGCGCCGTAATCCACCACCACGACGTCGCTCACAGAGAGCCCTTAGTGGAACGAATCAGTGAGCCGTCCATGGCCATGGCCTGCGCCAGGGCTCGACCGACGGCCTTAAACGCCGCTTCGGCCACGTGGTGCTCGTTGTCACCCGACGCCGTAACGTGCAGAGTGATACGCCCTGTTTGTGCCAGTGATTCGAAAGCGTGAGCGGCCATTCCGGGGTCCGGTGAAATATCCAAAGTGGCACGGGCGCGACCCGAAAGGTCCACCACCGCGTGGGCCACGGCCTCATCCATCGGTACCCGCGCTTCCCCGTAGCGGGTTCGACCCCGTCGATCCCCTAGCGCTTCATCCAGCGCTTCGCCGAAGGTACGCATCATGTCCTCCACCGTGTGGTGTGCCCCGGTTTCTAGATCGCCCACGCCTTCCAGTCGCAGGTCAAGACCGCCGTGAAAAGCCAGCTGCTGGAGCATGTGGTCGTAGAAACCTTGTCCCGTGTTCACGTAGACCTGACCTTGACCGTTAAGGCGCAGGCGGACGCGAATTAATGTCTCCGCCGTAGCCCGTTGGTGGCGGAGATACGCATCGGGCAAGGGCTCACCGGTCAACACACTGCGCAGCGTCTCGAACATTACGGTGTTGTCGATCTCATCGCGAACGCTGATGCGTAGTCCACCGTCGAAGGCCCGCAGGACCACGCCGAAGGGAAGTAGTCGATCGACTACTTCTTGAGGCTGGTCCATGGGAATGAACAGAAAATTAGTGAACGACGGCAGAGCGACGAGTCCAATTCCCGCCAAGGCCAGTCGAAGTCGTTCACGTTCGGCGATCTGCTCGCCCACATTCAAAGGAACGGCCAATGCCGCTTCGGCCAGACCCGCCGAAATCGACGAGACCGAGAGTGGGGCCTGACGAGACGTGATGAGGTCGGTGAGTTCGGGGTTCGCAATGGCGTATCCCACCCGCGCACCCGCCAGCCCGTAGGCCTTGGAGAAGGTTCGCAGAATAATCGCGCCCTGCGACCAGCGTGGTGTTTCGTCGACTCCCGCGTAGTGCGCATACGCCTCGTCAATGACGAGTTGCCCGCGGACCTTGATCGGAATGTCAGGTAGTTCTCCGGTGGGGTTATTCGGTCGACATACAAAAACGAGGTCGGCCTGTGCGGGGTCATCGATGATTTCCGCGTCCGCCATCTGAGCGGCGTAACGGTACATCGAATAGCTCTGTGCCGGCACCGTCGCAATGGTTCCCCCGGTGGCAAAAAGGCGAGCCAATAGGACAATAAATTCGTCACTTCCCGCACCGAGGCTCACACAATCCAGGTCCACGTCGTGGAGCGCCGCGATGGCGCGACGGAGTCGTTCGTAGCGTCCTCGGTCGTATTCGTTGACGTCGGCGAGGGCGCGCGCCACCGCGGCCGGGCGCGCGCTGGCCGGGGGCGTGGGAGGCACGTTGCCGTCAAAACGCAGAATAGAACGGGGGTCGAGTCCGTAGGTGGCGGCAATGGCTTCGTTCGAAGCGGGCCACTGATAGCTCGACAAGGTACGGGGCTTAGTCACGGCGGGCCGTCGCTCGGTGTGCGGTGAGCCCCTCAAGGGTGGCCAGCGCTTCGATGGTCGGCGCCAGACGCTGCAGGCCTTCCTTCGAGACGCGTTGGATGGTAACGGATTTCATAAAGGACTCCAATCCCAGGCCGCTGGTCGAACGCGACCACCCGCCCGTGGGCAAGACGTGATTTCCACCGGTGGCGTAGTCACCGGCCGGCACCGGTGAATACTCGCCGACGAATACCGAGCCGGCATTGCGAATACGTGGCGCGAGGGCTTCGGCGCGCGGCCCGATAAGAAATACGTGTTCCGCCGCGTAGTTTTCGATCTCGGCAAGAGCGGCGTCGACGTCATCGCCGACGCGGACCACAAAGGCGCGCGAGTCGGGACCGTGTTCCATCTGCGCCGCCGTCTCTTGAGCGACGATGTCCTCGAAGGAGTCACCGTCAGTCACCACCACAATTTCGCTCGGCCCGGCGGGCAAATCGATGGCGACGTCTTGACTCACGAGCAACTTTGCCGTGTTGACGGCGGCGTTACCCGGACCAAAGATCTTGTCCACGGGAGCAATCGTTTCGGTACCGTAGGCCATGGCGGCAATCGCTTGGGCACCACCAATGGCCCATACTTCATCAATTCCAAAGAGCGCGGCCGCAGCTGCCACCGCGGGGGCTCCACTCGGTGGCGTGCACACCACGATCCGTTCGACTCCCGCTTCCTGCGCAGGAATCACGCCCATGATGAGTGACGACACCAGATTCTTCGGCACGTAAATCCCTACCGATCGGATGGGGCTCCAACGTCGTTCGAGAACGACACCGGGCTGAACCTCCAATACCACGTCGGCGGGTCGCTGGGCGGCGTGCCAGGCGCGTACGTTCTGGGCCGCCGCCACGATCGCGTCAGTAGGAATATCGCCGTAGGGCACGGCGCGTGGCGGCGTGGTTCCCACGGCATCGTCAAACAAAGCCGACCATTCCATTACCGCGGCGTCGCCGCGTTCACGTACGTCGTTCACGATGTCGGCGATGGTGAAGTCCTTGTTCAATTTCTTGAGATCGCTCATCGGACCATCCGCTCAATCGACAGGGTCAAAATGGAACTCGCTCCGCAACGCTCTAATTGGGGCAAGAGCGACCAAATATCAGCGGCGGGTACTACCGCGTGCACCGACACCAATTCGGTACTCGCCAATTGCATGATGCTCGGAGATCCGGTCGTGGGCAGAAGGGCAACTAATTCTTCGAGACGCGAAGCGGGCACGTTGCACAGAAGGTAGCGGCTCTCGCGCGCGTTCACCACTGATCCCAGAACCGTAATGAGGGTTTGCGCTGCCTCCTTATCCGACGTTCCCGTGCGCCCAATGAGAACAGCTTCTGATTCAAAGACCACCCCGATGGCGCGAAGCCCATTGCTCCGCAACGTACTCCCCGTAGAAACCAAATCGACCACCGCGTCGGCCAAACCAAGACGTGGTGAGATTTCTACGGAACCGGAGACGGTGACAATATCGGCGCTCAGGCCACGCGCCGCGAAGGCGCGCGATACCAGGCCGGGGTGGGAAGTGGCAATGCGACGTCCGGCCAAGTCCTCTAGAGAGTTTGCGGGGTCTTCTTGCAGCACCGCCGCGGTCAGCGAGCAGTATCCAAATCCCAAACGGAGAAGCACCTCCACTCCGCACTGCCGCTCTTCGATCAGGTCCAGTCCCGTAATGCCACAGTCCACGACGCCGTCTTGCACGTACTCCGGCACGTCGTCGGCACGCACGAAGAGAAGGTCGATGTCCGCATTACGACAGTGCGACTGCAAGACCCGTTCGCTGGGTTCCTGGGGCGCCACGCCACTTGCTTCCAAAAGGGCCCACGACGGCTCTCGCAGTCGTCCCTTCGAGGGCAGGGCCATGGTGAGACGACTCATGATCGCGCCAACTTGGCGAGCACTGCTTGGTAACCACCCGTGCCGCGGCGGCACCACTGAGCTACGCGGGTAATGGTGGCCGTTGACGCTCCCGTACGACGAGAAATCTCGGAATAGACCACCCCGTCGGACACCAGACGTGCGACTTGCAGGCGCTGACCCATCGCGTTGAGTTCGGCCTCGGTGCAGAGATCGCGCAAGAACGCCTCGGTTGCCGCGGGGGTGCGCAAATTAGTGAAGGCGCGAATGAGTTCGTCAATACGAGTATTGCTATCGCGGTGAAGCTCGGCGTCGGCTACTTTTCCAGAGGTCATTTTATTATGCTAGTGTGCTAACACGCTACTATGCAAATCATCCCCGCCCTCGACCTTCTCGGCCACGACGCAGTACGTCTGGAGCGAGGTGATTACGACCGCGTCATTTTTCGCCGCCCCGTCGACGAGGTTCTCCCCGTCATTCTCGCCACTAGTCCCTCGCGACTGCACATCGTTGACTTGGAGGGCGCTCGGGATGGGCAACTACGGTTGTCGACGGTGAAGACCTGCGTGGAAGCCGCATCCGGGCTCCCCGTACAGGTGTCGGGGGGCATCCGCAACGTGACCACCGCGCGGGCCGCCCTCGATCTCGGTGCCGACCGGGTGATCGTTGGCACGGCCCTGTGGAGTGACCCCGACGCACTCGATTCCTGGGTCGCCGCGCTGGGCGCACAGCTGATTGCCGGTATCGACGTTCGTGACGGCATGATCGCCAGCCACGGCTGGAAGGACTCGACGCATCTTGACGTGGACGAAGCCCTTGAACGATGTCGCAGTGCGGGGGTCTCACGGCTGCACGTCACCGCCATCAGCCGTGATGGCACCATGTCGGGACCGGACCTTGATCTTTATCGTCGGGTGTGCCTGGCCGGCATCCCCGTGGTCGCCGCGGGAGGTGTTCGAGGTAGTGACGACGTGGAAGATCTCGCGCAGATCGGTTGTGAGGCCGCCATTATGGGTATGGCCCTGCTACACGAACTGGGCTTGACCTCTCGCGAGGCCGAGACCTTTTAGACCAGTTTGAGTTCTTGGCGGTACACGCGCGCCGGACCTTGAGCCGCCACCGTGGCGGCAATGGCGCGAAAGGCTTGTGCTACTTCCGATTCGGGGTCCGCCACGATTACCGGTAATCCGTGATCGCCGCCCTCGCGCAACTTCGTTTCGAGAGGAACCTGACCGAGCAGCGGGATTCCCAGATCGTCGGCTAGACGCTGACCACCACCGGAACCGAAGATCTCGTAGCGCTTGCCGTCATCACCGGTGAACCAACTCATGTTCTCAATCACGCCACGAACGGCCAGTTTCAGTTTGCGCGCGGCGTAGGCCGAACGCTGCGCGACACGTTGCGCGGCAGCCTGCGGCGTGGTAACGACGTACATCTCAATACGCGGCAGTACTTCCGACAGGGTCAAGGCCACGTCCCCCGTTCCCGGCGGCATGTCAATGAGCAGAAAGTCGGGCTCGTCCCACCACGCTTCGGTCACGAGTTGTTCGATGGCCTTGTGCAACATGGGGCCACGCCAAATGACGGGCTGTTCATCAGGGACGAAATACCCCATTGAAATGCAGCGCACGCCGTGCACCAAGGTCGGAATAACGGTGTCACCCAGAATGATGGGATCGGTCAAGGCACCCAACATCTTGGGCAGTGAGAATCCGTATACGTCGGCGTCGAGCACGCCGACGGAATAGCCCGCTTGACCCAGGGCGATGGCGAGATTCACCGTGACCGAGGACTTGCCCACTCCACCCTTGCCGGAAGAAATTCCGAGAACCCGCGTCTTGGACAGTTTGTCCAAAAACTTCGGACCCGCGTCGCCGTGTTGGTGGAGTCCGGGGCCCGGGTCTCCCTGCATCGCGCCACGCAAATAATTCCGCAAGGCCAAGCGCTCTTCGTCGTTCATCGAACGCGTACGCACCTCCACGCCTTCATCAATGGCCTCGAGAGCCGCCGTGAGCATGGGCAAGGTCGGCCAGTTCAGTACGGGGATGGCCAAGGTCACGTGAAGGTGCTCGCCGTGATGGCTGACGTCGCCGAGAAACCCCAATTCGCCGATCGGTCGGACCAGCTGGGGGTCTATGACGGCGGCGCAACGAGCGCGAAGGTCTGAAATGTCGGCCACGGCCATCCTCTTTTCGTTTCGCTGTGAGGCTACCCGTCAGGGGGCTGGTCACCGCCGCTTCGCGACGTGGAATGGGTTTTCCCTGTGGAGACCTACACTGTCCTCAGTGAGCACGCTTTCCGATCAGGTCTTTGACGACGACTCCTTCAACGCTCAGGTAGCCGGCTTGGTGAACTCTTTTGGCGACCCCACGCGACGGGCCATTTACCTCTTCATTCGCCAGAATCCGGGCGCCACCGCTAACGACCTCTCTACCGCTTGCAACGTCCACCCCAACGTGGTGCGCCACCACCTCGATCGCCTCACCTCCATGGGTTACGTCGAGCTCGATGTCTCACGTCGCACCGGCGTCGGGCGGCCGGCCAAGACCTACCGAACGGTTGATGATGCCGTCGTTCTCGACGGTTCCCCACGACGCGACACCTTGCTGGTGGCTCTCTTGGAACGCGCTCTGGAAATGCTCGGACCCGAAGCCACCGAGAAAATGGCCCTTGAAGTGGGCCTGAGTTACGGTGCCGAGATTTCGGCGCGCATCTCGCCCAGCGACTCCGTGCGCTCGGCGAAAGCGGCCATGGCTGCCGTGGCCGACGTTCTCACCTCCCACGGTTTTGCCGCCCGCAGCGTCGATGACGAAACTCACCCTTCCGTGATTGCCGAAAGTTGCCCCTTCGGCGCCGCCGCCACGCATCACCCCGTGTTGTGTGCTGTCGACCGAGGTTTGATCACCGGAATACTGGAAGGTATTGGCTCGCGCAACGTGAGCATCACCTTGACCAGTCGTGCCCGCGGCGATCTCACCTGCCAAGCCACCGCCTAAATCCCGAGCTTTAACTCCCAGGGCTGCGCCAAGGCTGCCAAAGTGGGATTGGGCGACAGCGTTTTGAAAATCTTGAATTGGATAATCGCGGCCGCGTGCTGGTTCGCCGTCGACGCCAGAGTGATGGCGTAATACAAACGCGGGGCGGGATTTCGCGGAGCACTATTAATGGCCGTCGTTAAACGTGAGATGCCCAATTTCACCAGAGTGGGGTTTTGCTGGCTCGCGCCCGCCGAGCAATAGAGCCAGCCGGTTTGGGTAAGAGCCGTGATATTACGGGCGTCGATTCGCAGCACTTGGTTATAGGCCGCCAAGGCACTGGTCACGTTTCCCGCGGCGACGTCGCCCTCGGCCTGCGCTAATTCGGTGTTGATGGTTATCTGACGTTCGGCGGTGACACCACCAGTAGCCGACTGCCCCGGTTGACGAGAAACCAACGACGACCAGAGAACGAGACCAACGGCTACGGAGAACGAACTCAGCGCGATCACGAGATATTTCCGGCGCGAGGCCCAACGCCGTCGAGGAGATTCCTCCGTCGCATCGGAAATACGAGAACGGAGTTGATGGAGGCGAGCCTCATCGCGGGCGGTGATCTTTTTCCACTGCTCCTCGTTGAGTTCCCCTCGCTCGAACTCGGTGCGTGCGTCCACGATCGACGCCTCCACCAAGGTGATGGCGTCCTCGAGTTGCCCCCGACGCTCACTCACGAACGTCGCCGCCACGCGATGCCCAGCCCTACGAGGGCAACCGCAATCAGAAGGACGGGAACGAGCCACAAGAGCATCCCGAAGCCACTCGTGGACGGACTCAGAAGAATGGAGGTTCCGTAGCGAGCTTCGAGGGTGCCAAGAATTTCCGTATCACTCTTACCTTGCGCAACGGCTTTCTCTATCTCGTGACGCACGGCGACCGCCGAGGTCGCGTTCGACTGGGCGGCCGAGAGGCCCTCGCAGGCCGGACAGCGCACTGACTGTTCTAAGTGGGAGATGCGCGAAGCGCTGGTCTCACGGTGCGACGGCAGCACAACGACGCTGACCACCACCAACATCACGAGGGCGACCGCGAAAACGCGTACGTCGCGCAACCAACGCATTATTGGTCCGCCGCGTTCACGGCGCTGGTTAATTGCGCGGCGGTCACCGGGCCCACAAAGGATTCCACAATCTTCCCGTGTCGATTAATAACGAAAGTGGTCGGAGGACTCACCACGCCGTAGGCGTTCGCGACGTTTCCCTCCGGATCGAGGACCGACGAATACAGGGCGCCAAAGCGCCTTTCGAAAGCCCGCGCCGACGTGGCGTAGTCGTTAAAGACCACCCCTAGCAGCACCGCACCACCCGTGTGACGACTTTGCTGCCACGCGAAGGTTGATAATTCCGGCGACTCGCTTTCGCAGGGTTGGCACCACGAGGCCCAGAAATTCACAACCACGTCGCGCCCTCGCAGTGCCGTCAAAGAAACAGTTGCGGACGAGTCGAGCGCGGTCGCAGAAAAAAGTGGTGCCGCGTGCCCTACGAGGGGACTGGGGGCATTACTCGCCTCGGTCACCGGGTGCCGTCCCGCGAGGAAGAGTCCGAAGGCGACGACGATCGCGAGTATCACGACTCCCACTGCGGCGAGGGGGTGACGTTTCATGCGCTCACCTCACCCTGCCGACGACGAAAGAAGGAGATCACACTGCCGATGCCGAGCAGCATTCCTCCCATCCACAACCAGGCCAACATCGGTTCGACGGTCACCCCCAGCAAGACACCGTTCGCGGGGATGTTGCTTGCTACTTGCGCACCGGAGACTTGGCTCGAGGCCCCCACGCCGTCGAAGGTCACGTAGATGTCGCGCAGCAGATTCGAATCAATCGCGGGGGTGCCCACAATCTGATTCGCTCGGCCGTAGAAGGTGGTGACCGCCGGCCACAGGGTCACCGAATTATTCACGCGAACTTCTAATTGCGTTCCGTGACGAACGGAGTTCTGGAATGTGCGAAAACCTTCGAAGGTAATTACTTGACCGGCCACCACGGCACTGTGTCCCGGTGCCAAAGGAACTTCATGACGAGTGGTGAAAGAACTTGAGGTCACTATTCCGAGCGCCATCAGTACCACACCGAGGTGCGCCACCATCCCCCCGAAAGATGGGCCACGCAACGCTGACCACATCCCGTCACGATGACGGGCCGCGCGCAAGGACGCCACAATTGTCCGGATGGCCGCCCCACTGGCCAAGGTGGCGAGAAAATACGCCCCGAGAGCCAGCCATTTGCGTACCCCCGTAATTTCGAGAACGACGACGACCAACACGGCGCTCCACGCCGACCAGCGCATCCGTTCCCACAACACCGTCGAGGAAACGCGTCGCCAACTCGCCAAGGGAGCGATTCCCATGAGCAGGAGAATCACGACGGCGACCGGAGCGGCAACTGCGGCAAAGTAGGGGGTGCCTACCGTCACCTGGCCGCCATTCACCGCTTCGTACAGCAGGGGGAAAATTGTCCCGAGCAAGACCACGATGGCAAAGCCCACGAAGAGGATGTTGTTGACGACGAAGAGTCCTTCGCGCGACCACGGCTCATCAATACCGATGGGTGAGCGTAAACGGTCGCCGCGCCAGATAATTAATACCAAGGCCCCACCCACGGTGATCAGAAAGAAACTAATGAGAATGGGGCCGAGCGTGCTCGAAGAAAATGCGTGAACGCTTTGGAGCACGCCTGATCGAGTGAAGAAGGTGCCCAGCACCGTCAGGGCGAATGTGGTCACCGCAAGCGAAATATTCCACACCCGAAAGAGACCTCGGCGGTCTTGGACGATGATGGAGTGGATGTAGGCGGTGGCGGTCAGCCACGGGAGCAGAGCGGCATTCTCCACCGGATCCCAGCCCCAAAATCCGCCCCAACCAAGAACCTCATAACTCCACCACGATCCCATCACGATGGCTACGCTGAGCGAGCCCCACGCCAGAACAATCCAGCGACGTTGCTCCAGTGGCCAACGATCATTCACCCGACCTGTCACCAGCATGGCAATGGCGAACGCGAAGGGAATGGAAAAACCAACGAAGCCCAAATACAGCAGAGGGGGATGAATGGCGACCAGCGGATTGTTCTGCAGAAGCGCGTTGGGTCCCGCGCCGACCGAGCGTCGAAAGTCCGGATTAAAAACGAACGGATCCGCGGGCCCGGCCATCAGCCCCGTGAAGAAGAGGCTGACTGCCATCAAGGTCAAGGTGGCCCAGCGCACCACGGCGTCGGTGACCTCGCGTCGGTAACGAATGGTGACCGCAGCCACGCAGAACAAGGTGAACAAGCTCCACAGAAGAATCGAGCCTTCGAGGTCGCTCCACATGCCCGTTATCGAATAAATAAGGGGTGTCTGGCGTGCGTTGTTTTTGGCGACGTAGGCCAGCGAGAAATTGTGCGTAATCAAGGCGTATTGCATGATTCCTACTGATTCGCCGACACCAACCAGAGCGAGGAGCACTACGAGAGCCGCATGGGTGCGCCGACCAAATCGCAGGGCGAGTAGCTGATCGATAATCCCCCACACCAAGGCGGCCACGGCGACGTAGATGCCGAGGTGTCCCCAGTTGGTCAGCGTCATCGCTTGGTTCCGTTCGGAGCCGTCACGCGATTCGGATGTTGGGCAATATAGGTCGCCGTGTGCTTCACGATGATCTGAGTGGCAACGAACTGGGTAGACGTGGGCGTAAGGAAGTGGCCGACTACGACAACGGGAATATTGGGACCAAAGAGTTGCGGTGGCTGTCCGATGGCGCTCACGTCGACACGATATTTCCCGTTCCCCACCATGACAAAGGCAGATCCCATGGCGCTTCGCTGAATGGAACCAGGAACAACTTTCCCTTCAAGATTGACCTTGGACGTTCCCAGGGTGACGCGTTGCGCACTCACCTCATCGACGGTGACAAAGAAATTCAAGGAGTGCACGAGCCCTTGCGAAATCAACACCCCCACGATGATCGTGATTCCCCCCAGTACCGCCACACTTCGTCCGCGTCGAGAACGACGCGCGGGCGGGGCCACCGGCGTGACGTCGAGGGGTTCGTTAGTCGCGGCCACGTCGTGCTCGCCACCACAGCGAGATGCCGTAGAAACCCAGTACGCCAACCACGCAGGCATACCCCGAAACGACGTAGCTCATGCCGCGCCACCTTCAGAATGACGCGCCGACACTGCGTGCGCCAGTTCTCGGTCGTCACGCGTTTGTTGACGAATGGCGATGCGATAACGCTCACGAACCATCCACGCATAGACCAGGGTGAAGGCGATGAAGCTCAGTAACATCGTCCACGCCATGATGCCGTGAACCAGGATTCCCGATCCGGGGGTCAAGATAGTGGCCCCTTGGTGCAAGGTCTTCCACCACACCACCGCAAAGTGAACCACGGGCACGTTGATGGCGGCGACGAGGGCCAACACCGCTGACCGACGAGCGCGCAATTCCGGATCATCAATTGCCCGACGCAAAGCGAGATAGCCCGCAACCAAGACTGCGAGGACGGCCGTGGATGTCAGTCGTGCATCCCACACCCACCACACCCCCCACGCGGGTCGACCCCAGAGGGAGCCCGTGATCAAGGTCAGAATCGTATATACCAGAGTGACTTCCATGGCCGAAGCCGCCACGTGGTCCGCGGCGGTCGATCGAGTTCGCGGCCAGAGATACATCAGTGAGGCAATGATCGCGGTCCCGAAGCCCACGTATAAAGCAATCCACGCCGCCGCGGGGTGAATGTAGAGCATGCGCGCCAGATTGCCTTGGACATCGTCTTGCGGCGTCACCCAGATGCCCAGATACACCGTTAACGCCGTAGTCACCAGGGCAGTAGGTCCGAGAATTTGGGCAGCAAGTTTTTTCATCATGAATCCTCAACTACACCGTAAAGGAGAATTCCCGCGACCGTGTACCCCACGTCAAAGACAATCAGCAAACCCAGCCACGACGACCACGTCTGATGCGTCGCGATGGCGCTGATAGTGCGCTCCCCCGCGATGAGCAAAGGAGCCATGGTGGGAAGCACCAATAAGGGCAGCAAGGTAGGAGACCCGGTCAGCCCACTCGTCAGCGCCCCGTAGAGTGTTCCTGCCAGCGACAGCCCCATCACCACCAGAACCACCGACGGGAGCGAGTGCAGGGCAAGCGCGAGCGGCAGGTGGAGCAGGAGAGTTGTGCCCGCCAGCAAAATCAGCGCGCTGAGGAGTACTTCAAGGAATACCGCCGTGGCTTTGCCGAGAAAGACACCGGCGGGATCGAGGCCCAGCATGCTGATCGAATTCGCCGTACCAGGAGAACTTTCAATTGTGGCACTTCGGGCAATGACCAGCATGCTCACGAAGAGAACTACCACGTAAAACAGTCCCGCCGCCACGCTGGGTGACAGCGTCGTTTCGGGGCCTTCCGCAAAGCCCATGAGGAGCAGCGTCATGACGCCGAAAGGAAGTACTTGCCACAGGATGACACGACTACGCCACTCCACACGAAGATCTTTTACCGCGACGAGGCGCGCCACGCGAATCACGACGACTCTCCCATTTCGATGCGGCCACCCACAATGGTCAGTCGCGAGACCGGCGCCCGCAGCTCCATGGTGTTGTCGTGCGCACTGAGAATCACGCAGACACCCTTGGCGAGTGCATCTTCCAAAATCCCTTGAAGGAAAATACGTGCGGAGGTATCGAGAGCGGCGATGGGTTCGTCGAGAAGCCAGATCGAAGGGCGCCGCATCACGAGCCAGGCAATCCCGAGGCGTCGGCGCTGACCAGCGCTGAGGAGTGCCGCACGCACGTCAAGACGTTGCGACAAACCGACGGCCTCCACGCTGGTAGCGAGACCGGCGAGATCGAATCCACCAGCACGTGCAGCAAAAGTGAGATTCTCCCGCACGGTGAGATCGTCGTAGAAGGAGCCTTCGTGACCTAACCAACCACAGTGACGACGGATTTCTCGACGATCCCCTCGTCGAAGGTCAATACCGCAGACTTCCCCCGACCCACGCGCCAAGCTCTCCAGTCCACCAATGAGCCGCAGGGCACTCGTTTTCCCCGCACCGTTAGGGCCTTCCAACACGAGGCATTCGCCCGCGCGCGCCGTCAGCGTCAGTCCCGTCAGAACGGGGAAACGACCGGCGGTCACAACTGCGTCATCGAGCCGAACCACTGTCGACACGAGCGTTGACTTAACTCTGCAAGGCTGCGAGGTCCGAAGTCACCATCGTCTCGACGAGCGTAGGAAAGTCCATTTCTCGTTTCCAGCCGAGTACCCGCTGCGCCTTCGACGGGTCGCCAACCAAGAGGTCGACTTCCGCGGGTCGTAAGAACGCTGGATCGATCACTACGTAGTCCTCCCAATGAAGTCCCACGGTGTCAAAGGCGATCTCTACCAGTTCACGTACCGGATGGGTCTCGCCCGTGGCGATGACGTAGTCGTCCGGCTGGTCTTGCTGGAGCATCAGCCACATGGCGCGGACATAGTCACCCGCAAAGCCCCAGTCGCGCTGCGCGTCGAGGTTGCCCAAGCGCAACTCACTCGCCAGACCTAACTTGATGCGAGCCGCTGCGTGCGTGACTTTGCGCGTCACAAATTCCAGTCCGCGGCGCGGTGATTCGTGATTAAACAAAATGCCGCTAGAGGCGTGCATGTCGTAGCTCTCACGGTAGTTAACGGTGATCCAGTGTCCATAGACCTTGGCGACGCCGTAGGGGCTACGGGGATAGAAAGGTGTTTCTTCTCGCTGCGGTACGTCCTGGACTTTGCCGAACATTTCCGAGGAGCTGGCTTGGTAGAAGCGAATGTCCTGATCGACCAGACGCACGGCATCGAGAACACGGGTCACCCCGAGCGCCGTGGACTCGCCCGTCAGCACCGGCTGAATCCACGAGGTCTGGACAAAACTCTGGGCGGCGAGGTTATAAACCTCTTGCGGCCGGAAATCTTGAATGATTCGAATGAGTGAGACTCCGTCGTGCAGGTCACCCGACACCAGGGTCAGTCGATCTTGGATGTGGGAAATTCGCTCAAAGTTTTCCGACGACGACCGGCGAACAACCCCGATAACTTCGTAACCCTCGGCAAGAAGCAGTTCGGCCAGGTAGGAGCCATCTTGTCCAGTAATGCCGGTAATCAGCGCCTTTTTTGACAAGCGACCCTCCATAAATTGTGCAGAACGCTTCAAAGTCTACCGAATACCGAATTCCTTTTTGGCACCGTCTCGCCTAGCCTGACCGGGTGGCCACGGTTGCATTCCTCAGTTTTCGGCTCGGTCTGAGCGATGGCGTATCCCTCGAAGCCGACAAGTGGATTACCACCATGCACGCCCTCGGTCATGAAACCTACACCGTGGCCGGTGAGGGTCCCGTTGACTACCTGATCCCGGGATTGGCCATCAACGCCGACGTAGATCCTGACATCGAGGAGTTGCGCCGCGCTCTCGAAGCTGCCGACGTAGTGGTAGTGGAGAATTTAGCTTCATTGCCCTTAAATCTCGACGCCCGCGACGCCGTCTACGAAGTGTTGCGTGACCGGGCCGCCATCTTTCGCCACCACGACCTCCCCTGGCAACGCACCCACTTGGCCCACCTCGATGGACCGGCGAATTTAGGTCCGTGGGTCCACGTCACCATCAACGACCGCTCGCACCTCGAACTGCGACAGCGTGGCATTACCGCGGTCACCGTGCCGAACCATTTCGACTGCGACCCACCCATTGGCCGTCGTGATCTCACTCGTCGTTCCATTCAGGTCCGCCCAAATTCCAAAGTAATTTTCCAACCCACG